>Ga0315296_10000346_pt1 | contig 43025 bp, 63 predicted proteins | sample YL17G14_18_MG_FD_203921 | JGI IMG/M metagenome (GOLD analysis project Ga0315296, IMG submission 203921) | Sediment microbial communities from Yellowstone Lake, YNP, Wyoming, USA - YL17G14_18 | ecosystem: Environmental > Aquatic > Freshwater > Lake > Sediment | place: USA: Wyoming | collected... | reverse complement strand
TGGGCGGACCAAGTGCAAGAGGCGTTGAAATGGTGATGGAGGAAAACAGCATGAGTGGTCAGGTTGCCGACACCACACAAAAAACAAAACTGAAAGAACCTTCTCTAAAAGAAGTTTCAGCAAGAAAAGTGGCTTACGCTAAAGAATTACCATTGAAAAAGAACCAGATTCCAATATGCTATTTCTGTGGCAAACAAGTTACGGAAGACGACTATTGTTTTGGGTGCAAGCATTTTGTCTGTCAAGATTGCGATGTAGAGCCAGTTTTAGGAGAACATGAGGTTGACGAACACCAAAAGGAATCAGAAGAGGTTGATGTTTGAGTGCAGAGCACAAGCCTAGACGCCTATCGATCCAGAGTTTTGCCTTACCTAGCAGAATCACAGCGAACCGTTTACGAGTTGCTTTGTCAAGCTTCGGGCGACGGGTTTGACATGACTAACAACGAAATCGCCAGCGCCCTGCACTGGAGCATCTGCCGCGTGACGGGTCGAGTGAAGGAACTTCGGGATGCGGGGTTGGTTGTGCGGGTTCAGAGACGAAGATGCGGAGTCACAGGAAACATGGTGTACAGTTGGAAGGTGAAAGAGTGACTGAATATAAGAGATTTTGTGATGTCTGCCATCGCGTGACCTACGAATGGTTTTGCTGTGGAAAGAGAACGCGTAGGTTACACCTAGAAGTAACCATAGGAGAAAAGGTGAAAGAATGAAGAACATTAAAGATTATCTCTTAGATATATGGTTTGAAATTGAGAGTTCCTTTTTTGTCTTACTTGACTATCATAAGTTGCCGTTGAACCGCGACTTCTGCGATAGACTTTCACATTTTCTAAGCCATAAGGTAGTCTGGAATTTAGAACCGTTCTTTCCAGATGAAAACGGAAAGTGGAAGGTGAAAGAATGACAAAGCATAGACACGGTTCTAATGTTGTGAGTGTTTCTCAGTTGAACCTTAGAAGACCAAGGCGAAGGGGCATGAGGAAAGTGAAACAGAAATGAGTCTCTCAGAAAACGCCAAAACATTCTATGAATTAGGCAAAAAGTGGATGGAAACAAAGGTAGATGATAGCATAAACAATGAAGCATGGGTTAGGCTTTCGGATGCACAGCAAGAAATAGACGGTTTATGGATACAAATCAGAGACCATAGAAAAACAATCGAAAAATTAGAGACTGAACGTAAAACCTTAGCGGATTTTCAAAAGAGGGAGCGTGGCTTGCTGAAACAGAAACTAGAACCTGTCTTTGCAGAACTTGATTTTGAGGATAAATGGCATGTGAACCCCATCATGAATCGCGTTCGCGTAATAATAAAGGACTTGTTGAAATGAACGATTTTGTGGCTTTTCGCACCCTGCAAAACGCTGTGCCATGCACTGAGGAAGCCGCGCAACTGATTTGCGATTGCCTAAACTGGTACGTGAAGCGGAGTGGAAAGCCTTTGGAGGCGGTTGAACGCGCCTTAGCACTGTACAAACTGAAAGTCACAAGTGGTGACAGGAGTGAATGAAAGAATGAAAGAAAGTCCTGAAAATACGCCCGTTCTAAAAGAAGCTTGGCATATTGCCGACTACATAGATGAAGACGGCAAGTATAAAAAGATGAAGTGGCGAACAGTGGAACGTATTGGTTTCTACATACGACCTTTCCAAACATGGTTCTGGCCTTGCAAAGAAGACCAAGAAAAACTAAAGCAACTAGCCATGAACTCTGCATGGATTTTCGGAAACAAAGACTACGAACCACAAATTGAACTGAACAGAGACTTCAAGGAGATAGACGACGATAGTTGGGTCACTCTTGAGGAACGGGAACCAACCAAGGAAGAAAAGGAACGGTTGAAAGACGGAAAATGGGATGAGGAATAACCTTGAAAAGATATGCTACTGCAAAACAAGTTGACGAACTCACAAAAACTGTACGTGTATTAACTGAAAGAATCCTAGAGTTAACACAATGGCAAGCATACCAATCTATGAAACAAAACCCGTACATTATAGCTCCAAAAATGCGCGAAGAAATACTGGCACAAACAAAAACTAGCAATCCAATATTATACTTTCACTTTAAGGAATTATTCCTTCAAAATCCCCCTATTTCTTTATCGTCTGAGACGGTTGAAAAGTGCCTCGCACTTTGCAAACTCAAAACGGAGACACAGAAAACATGAGATTGGTCTATGACAGAAACAAAATTCAGGAAAGTGTGGACGGTAAAGTATACGACGAAAGAAACCTAACTATCTGTAAGTGTGGAAAACATCGTTACCCAAGCAAGTTGATGTTCATTCGGTTCTTAGAGCAGTTTGCTGATGTAAAGGGAGTTGCTGATGTTTGGAGTGAGTCTGATTGGGAAACTGGCAAAGTCAAGATTCATGTTGAAGTTACATATAAAGTCTTCAAAGATAGAACGAAGAAAATGAAGGAAGTGAAGGTTTGAGGTGGTTTGTCGTGTTTGTGCTTCCAATCGTTGTGGCGTTGTGGCTGCTAGGCTGAACCTTATACTGGATTTCGGAGAAGTGAATATGATGCCGAACTATGCTTTGAGAGAATATTATCGGAACCATGAAATAACTGAAAAACAAAAAGAGGCGTTGAAAAAAGGAAGAGCGATTCGGGATGCTCGACGAGAAAATGGACCAGTAAGAATTTGGAGAAGAATTAGAAAGTCAGTTGAGGAAACGGCTCATTATGTATGTCAGGATTGTGGGGCAGTACAAGGTAATGACCTCTTTGATATTCACCATATAGATAAAAATCGTAAAAACAATAGCATTAAAAATTTGGTTCTATTATGCCATATGTGCCACATGAAGGGACATTTTCGTAATTATTTTATGAGCGAAACTGGAAGACATAATATTAGTGAAGGAATAAAGAAACACTGGAATATTCGACGTAAGAAATACGGGTTGACTGGTGCTAAAAATCCCGACATTTTAAGTCAAAAAGGAACAAACAACAATATTCGACGATGGCATAAATCTGGATAGGAACAAGAAAGGAGACTGAAAAATAATGCCCTTGCCTACGGTTAAACATGGAACAAAACGTAAGCCACGCGCAAGAAACAAGAATGGGAGAATAAGAAAGCTGCGTTCGGACAGAGGCAAAAAAAGAATGGAGAAAAACAAACAATGAAAAAACAATATGTGTGCCTAGCCAGAAACACATGCCCATATCAATATGATGCTTGCGCAGACCCAACAAAATTCTGTCGAATAATAGAAGATACGCCAGAACACTTTGCGAAGGAGAAGTTCCTAAGATACTACCCAAAGGAGGAAAAACATGAAGAGAATCCAGAGAAAACGAACTAGAGGTTGGCGTATGCCACCTAACACGGTCTATGTTGGAAGACCAAGCAAATGGGGGAATCCATACATTACTGGCAGAGATGGTGGAATCAAGGAAGTTCTAATGAAATACGAGCAATATGTTAGGGATTTATTGAGAGCAGCTTGTCCAACATTTCTCGACGATTTGAAGGGTAAGGATTTGGCTTGTTGGTGTCCATTAGACAAACCGTGTCATGCTGATGTTCTTTTGAAATTCTTAGAGGTGAGGGTTTGAGGTGGTTTGTTTTGGCAGTCCTCTTCCCCTTCGTGGCCTTCGCGGTACTGCTAGGCTGGTTCTGCATCGTGATAGGCGAAAGAAAGGAGAGAACCAAACAATGACAGATGAAGACTACTACGAGGATGCAGATGGAATAGAGGATGAAGAATCGCCATGCGATTACGGTGCGGACTCTCCATGTGTAGAACCAGCGTTGCGAAATATGGGAAATTGCTTTGAGTGTTGGTTATATCTGGAAATGGTTGAAGAGAGCGAGAAGGACAAGAAATGAACCAAAAAGATGTAGGATACTATGAAACCCCTTTCGGCAAGGAACCTTACTGTAAAAAATGCGGTTCTGATGTATTTTGGCATGAATGTGAAAACTGTGAAGACGGCTATTCATACCATGATTGTGGTGAGGACACTTGTTGTTGTCTTGACCCATTGCCTAACGTGGTTTGTGACTGGTGTAACGGAAAGGGCGGATGGTATGTTTGTCCTCATTGTGACGAAAAGGAGGCACGACAGAAATGAAAGTGTTTATTCCTTTCAAAGAAAAATTCAAACAACCATTGCTAGACGGAACCAAAACGTGGACGACCAGAAGCCACGCCTACGGAAAAATAGGAGATTCGTCCCGTGTGACGGGTACAAGGAGAAAGAGATGAAGAAAGAATGAGACCTATGCAGTTAGAGGCAAAAGAATTTGCAGAATCCTTCGACAAGCCATCATTAAATGAATCTAAGAAACGCGGAGTATGCCCTGACTGTGGCTTAGTCAAGACTCTTACTGAACATCATTTAAATGGAAACCATAAAGGTCCAATAGTTTTCATTTGCAGAAGTTGCCATGACAAGAGAGAAGGCTTCATGCCGCGTAGAAGTCCAGAAAAACAAGCTGTGCGACTTTTGAGACGAAGCTTACGTTTTACCGAGTGTTCTTTGAAACTGATTCGGCATGATAAACGTTGGATTCATATTGCAGATAAATGGACAGAAGCAGAACGGAAGGAAATGCTGGAATATTTGAAGGAGACTAAAACATGAGTGGTTGTGCTAGTCGCCTAGACCTTACCTTGTCAAGTTCAGACAGGTTTCTGTATCAGAAGCTCCGTTGCCACTTAACGGTTGAGGGCAAGAAAAGGTTTAGCAGCGACGATTTTAGGGCTTGTGATTTGGAAAAGTTTTTGACTGGAGACTTGAGCCACGCGATAGGCTTGGTCTTTGCTAAGTGGGTTCACCACGGCCTGATCTGCGAGGTAGGCTCGGTTCGGAGCTTGATTCCGAGCAACCATCTGAGACGGATAAGCCTATACGAGTTTGTGGAAGTGAAAAAATGACATTGACGTGTTGGCGTTGCCACTCCAAACTCTAAGAAAAACCGTATGGACTATACTGCTCGAAATGCAGGTAAGAAAGGTTAGGCGACTCACATAAAGGAGACATGAAAGAGATATGAAAACAGAAGTCATAAAGCAAATCCTGCAGAATCTTTTAGAAACCAAAAAATTTGGTTACTACACTAGGGTAGACATTGAAAAGGCAATCATGCAAAGCAGAGGCGTGGATAAGCGGACCATTCAAAATTGGTTTGACGCATTGTGGAAACTTGAATATTTCTTGCAGCCACAGCCAGGGATATTTAATCTTAATTTAGAAAAGGTTGTTGGTTTAGAAGTGAAAGTTTCGCCTCAAATTGATTTGAAACAGAAAAGGTTAGGAGAGTTCTAAAAATGTGTGTGAGAGTGCAACTAAAATTAGCTGTATTCTGTGTGTCCACAGTTGTTGCACATAAAACGTCGCTTCTTCCCCTTAAGAGTTCCAACAAAACCATGCCTCTGCATAATCGCCTTACACTTGGGACATTTAGGATTAAACAGGTTAGGCTTCAACCGCTCACCATTCTAACAAAGCTTGTATGTATGTATTTAAACTTTTTGTGTGTGTGCACCTAAAAACCGAAACCCTCAATCAAATATTCAGAGCGAAAAGCTTAAAAACAAAACCAATCTATAAGAAAAGAATATTCTCAATCGTTAAGTTAGTTAGGAAGATAGAAGATTATTCTTCCAGTATAGTAAGATTCACTACACACAAAATATTTCTTTTACACACTATTCTCCAATTACGTGCACACACACAAACTTTATCCACACATACAAAGTTAGGTTTCTCGTCAGCTTCAGACGGGTCGAAGGCTTGATTTTGCATAGCCTCATGGACATGAGTAACTAATTGTGAGCAGATAAGGTAGCCTAAACCATTACAACTTCGTCTCGTTTTTCTTGCCGTCTTTTCTGTACTTTCTTGTGAAAATGACGGCGAACACAAACGAGATTGCCGTGGACAGTTGAAGTGAAGCTGAAGAGAATGCTTCTGGAGTTGGAAGGGTTAAAGTTTTGTAGTAGGATGAGTAGAGAGTGTAGCCTGCCGAGGAAGCTGAGTATAGGCTTGCAGTGATGAATATGATTGAGGCTGCGTCTACTAAGAGGTTGATTCCTACTCTCTTAATATTCTCAGTGTTCAGTTTGAGGGGGTTCATGCTTCTTGCCTTAAAAAAAGGGGAGGATAGGTCTGTCTAGCATGCCTTCGAACTATTCCTTGAGACTTTGCTAAAGACTTCGATTCTGCTTTCCATCGCTGTTAGCAGGTCTTCGAAAAGGATCTGCCTTAGATCGTTTGACATATCTATGAGCTTCTTATAGAGTCCCTTCTTCACTTCTTTAGGTTTAAGTTGTGATTGTGGTCGGAAGTAGGCTGTACGGCTATGGCGTTCCTTCTTAACTAAACCTATAGTTCTAAGTTGATTCAAGTACCCTGACTCTACGGCTCTAGCTCGACCTGTTCGGTTAGCAACATCCGAAGCTGAGACCAGACCTAGTAGTTGGGTGACGAGCAGAGTCTTTCGTAAGTGGTCTGGGATGCTTAGTAAAGAAATGAGGGTTTCTGTTTGTACTTTGCTCAACTTCTCACCTGTAGTCATGGGACGATAGTCATGTTGATGGTAAAGAGTCCGACTGAGACACCACTAGAAGCTGTGACATTGTAGATGGATAATTTTACTTCTCGTGAAGTATTGAACATTATCGAAGCTTGAGTGCCAAACCCGATTGGTGTCCAAATTGGATCAAGGTCTAAGGGTGTCACAGCGACATTGATGTCAGATGGACCAGTATTATTGATCACAATAGTTGTATTGAAGCTGTGGGTTGTTCCGTTCCAAGTCCAGATGCCTGTTTGATCAGAACCAGCTATTATCTCGGTTGCTCCGTAGTATGCTTTGAAGCTACCTGTCGGAACCTTCAGAGTCTGGGTCCATGACAGCGTGGTGAGAGCGTACACGAAGCCTGCAAAGCACAGGGCTGCCGTTATTATCCCAACCAAAACGACTTTTCTCTTGTTCATACATCTTACCTCCTTAAAGGGAAAATAACTTAATTTATTATTTTATTATTTTTCTTGTAGGTGAGGACATGAGTCCAAAAAAGGAAGTTGCAAGTTCCCAGTTGTCTGCTGGGCTAGTAACGGATGAAGTTGCTCGCAAGATAGATGCTCTTTTCACTGAGTTGACCTTGAAACTGCAAGACCGGGGCTTAGCCAAAATCCCGAAGAATCAGCTTTATCCAGCAGCCCTCCTCGAGTTTCTAACGAACAAACTTAGTTTGATCGAGAGCGTTCCAGAGGCTCGAAAAGCAATCTATATTGACCAGTTCATTGAAGAAGTTCAAAAGGTTTTGAGGGAGGCTTACATGCGTGAACCTTAACATGCTATTCTTGGCTGGTGCAGCTGTTTCGGGAACAGTTTTGACCGTGCTAGTAGCTGTCTATTATCGGATGAGAAAAACGAGGAGCGGTTCCGAAAAGCCAGAGAGTGCTCTGTCGTGTCAAGCGTTAGGCGCGCTTAAGGTTGCACATGAAGCTAGGAAACATGAGAAGGCCATGACAATCCCTGAGGCTACAGACTATTCGGAAGCTTCACAGGTCACGCGAGAATTGCAGTCTGATGCTGATGCGGTATCGGCATTTTCCAACGTTGTAAGTACCTTGGCCAAATCAGAAACTAAGAAAACATTCCTAGCAATAATGACTCAATTGGAGAAGCAAGAATGACTGAGAAACATTGCAAGTTTTGCGGTTCCGTCCTTCTTATCCACATCATAAACACAGAATTAGAGATGTATGAAGGAAGAAGTCCAGCATACGTTTGTGAGGATTGTGGCAAAATCACAGTTTTCAAAGGAGCTAAACCCAATGATTCTTAAGAGGCACGCAGGCGGCTCAATGAAGCCTTGTTATCTTGCCCGCTATCAACCTGTGAAGGTCATTAAAGCGGGGAGGAAATCTGAGCAATATAAACCGATTAAAGATTGCTCTGAATGTTGGGCTAAAAACAACTGTGATAGATGGCGTGAGAGAGGGGCTTACCATGAAGCAAAAGAAGCGTAAAAGCTCATCAGCGGAATATCTTGAAAGAATCGAAGCGGAAATGTATCGGCAACTACGCAGACGAGACCGAAAAATGAAGGTTGACTACATAACATGAAAAGGTCAATTGTCATAGTTGGGGTGCTTCTGGCTTGTTTTCTTATGCCAAACCTTAACCTAGTACATGCGAGCGGAGTCTACGAGGCAGCTCTTGACCTGCAGACTTACCAGACCACCAAGATAACGTTCAACTTTCCCTACACGAACAATGCCAGCATCGGCGAAGTCACCACGATAGGAAGAGGCGTCTACAAGTATGAGGGAAGCGCCACATACCTGACTTTTATTGCTGATGACGTGGACGAATATTCTTTTCAGCTTCGCATCCACTACGAGGCTTCTCTGCCATCAAATCAGACTTTGGGAAACGAGACTGTAAGCAATGTTACTGCTACGCGCAGCGTTATTGTGGGTTTATGGAGTGGCACGCTTCCGTCAGACGGCTACCTCTACAGGTCAGACGCATCTGACTTCGTCATTACTGTCAGGTTGAGTGTGGGGAGGCAGCCGACTTATCCGAGCAAAGACGAGGTTGCCGATGAAGTCATGAATAAGATTGAGCAGAAGCTGGTGATACAGACAGAAGAGAACCGTAAGCTTATGGAGCAAGCCACAGCCAACCAGTACCTCCTCATCGTTCTAGTGTTCATTGCAGTCGTAATGGCTTCGTTGAGCTTCCTATTGGCTGGCCTAGCAAGCTGGAGGAGACGCGCCACAAGTGGTTGACCTGCTAACCTTTGTTGCTCTGCCCATCGCAATCATATCTGCTCTAGCTGTAATTCTCATCTATCTCTTCATGATTAAGCCCAGAATAGAGGAGCCACTTCCAAACGAACATGACGAAGGCCTATGGCGAATCCCTCTCCCACAACTAGGACTCATGAATGAGGGAAAGGTCTGTACTGCAAGACGGTTTGTGCAGAGCCAATTTGCGAAGCTGATTGACAATTCGCCTTCAACAGAAGTGAAAGGATACATCGAGTTGCGTGAAGAGATCTTGAAAAGTCATATTTTCGCTCAGAGGGTTGGACGCGACAAGTATCTTTACCTGTTTGATCAGAACCCTTTGGATCCGCAGTTTCATATGCGCGATGACAAGCCGAGTAGGTTGGGCACAACTATTCCGATTCGCTTTCTGCTTCACATTCAAGATTGCATGAGCGGAGGCAAGGGCGAAGACGGCTTCAACTATGTTAAGGTTAAGATGAAGTCTGAATCAGCAAAGTTTAGTGATGATGAACGTGAAGCCTTTGCGCTTCATCTTGACACTTTGAAGAATTTGAAGTTGGCTGCTACCGGGAAAGAAGAGAAGAAGCATTTGGAGGCTCGCATAGGGATTCTTGAGACTCACTTGTCTAAGGCTTATGACAAGCTTAACGAGGGCACAAGCAACCTGGCTGAGAGCGACTTGATAGCGTCAACAACAAGCTTGACTCATCCTGAAGTGCAGAAGCCATCAGGTTTTCACTGGCCGAAAGCAACAGAGTTTTTCACTGGCTGGCAGGTTGCCATAGCGATAATTGCTTATCTTGTCACGCCGAATGCAATGGCTGCAGCAGGCATTAGTTATCCAGATCCTCAGACGGTCGCTGTTGGGATGGCTTTCTTTCTTTTCTTGGCTTTTCCGTTTGTTAGGAAGCTGGTTCATAGATGAGCGATGGAGGGTAGGAGGTGGTAGATATGGAAGTTAAGAAAGTCAGTCTATACACATACATGGTTCTATTGGCCTCTATGTTTCTTTGGTTCACTTTTCTCGGTTTTCTAGGGGCAAATATAAGTCAGGTTCCTTCTATACACTTTTGGCTCTTATTCTCAATTGCATCTGGATGTATGCTCGTTGTCGCTGCAGGATTGACTATGATTAGAGGAGCTGTAGGGTTAGATGTTTTAAAGAAGAAGGTAGACTAAAAGGTATGAGCAACCAAGCTGAAGGACATGCTGAAAAGGCTGGCGATGAAAATCCGACTCCTGAGTATTATTTGGATCGCATTTTTGAGAAGTTTGAAGAGCAGGAAGCAAGACTCGAGAAAGTCGGCGATGAAGCAATAAAAAACGTTGACACGTTGATGGCATCGCTGCGCGAGAAAGGCGCGGACATTTTTGATGAAGAGAAGGACGTGTATATCGGTTTAGACGCTTTCAAGAAGGTTATGCGGTACACGAATCACCTTGTCATAGACATAGACTTGCGAAGGAGAGCCTTGAGCCAGCCTGAAAAGTTGGCTGAGCAGGCTTTTCAGCAAGCGGAGTTGGCTGGGCGACAGCAGACTTTGCCGACGGCAACGGCACTGACGAATCAGCCTGTTGCTGGCGAGTATGGAATGTGGCGGTATTTGGGTGAGAGGAAGAAGATGGCGACGCTTGAGAAGATAACTGCAGTTGCTAAGGAACCTCAGATGACTACGACGGAGCGTCAGGTTGACTTTATGAATTACGCTAGGGACATTCCGCCTGAACTTAACAAGCTGTATGACTGGCTCGGAGGAACCCTGCTGCGCATTAACAGGTTCAGGTGCGACAAGACTAAACGCATCTGCTACAGCATGCTTCGGACGCACCTTGAAAAGTTGACGACGTTGACTATTGGGTTCAGCGGTGCCGTGATTGAGTTTCGCAAGGAACTCGTCGGAGAGCGTGAGGTTGCTTATGCGCAGGCGTTCATAGTTTTGGAGCAGGCCCGAATCGCGGCGGCTGCTATGCCTCTTGGGCGTGGTTCTCCAGTAAGTATAGATCCTACGGCTTTGTCGATGCGTGACAGGGTGAGGTGAGTCTCGTAATATGAGTGAAGTTGAATTCAATTATTTATCGTCGAAAGCAGTGGGAAATGACTGTGTTGTTTTCCGTTTGGAGGATGGAACTCAAGTCATTGTGCGCGTTGACATGATGCGTGCTGGATTCCGAGTTAACGATAAAGGTGATAAGGACTACCATTTCGAATTCAACAATACTGTCAAGATTGTTCCATCCGACAAGAAATTCAAAGCTACTGTTCCAGCTCAACCAAGCGAGAAGGGAGATAAACGGTACATCACTTAGTGAGGTTGAAAAACCATGAGTGAAGGCTTAACCATTTTGGGCGAGATACTCACCATGTTCCTGATAACATACATAATCGTTTACGGCTTCATGTTTCTAGTCACAAAGCTTGGTGAAAGTGAATGAAAAAACGAGGGTAAGTGATGAAGGAGATTAGAATCCCAACAATATCACTGGTTTTGTTTACCATTAGTGCCTTTTTAATGTTTTACTACGTAATGCGTCATCTGATGGAAACGGGGATTCTTCATTGAATGTCAGGACCTAAAGTCATCGTCCTAAAAACAATTTCAGACTTCATAGACGCCGCCATTTGGCATGACTTCCTCATCGCCATTCTAGTCACAAGTGCCAGTGAAGGGAAACTGAAGAACCTCGGCATCGACTACGGTGTTGGAAAGTCTAGTCTTATGTTGAACCTGTGCTTTACTTTCTTGGATATGTACGGTGGCAATTTCAGGCTGAACCCATGCACCACACGAGACGAGAAGTGGAACCGCGTTTTCGAGATGCTTCACGCCTTTCCCTACGAGCTTGAAGACTTCTTCTATAAGGCTCCAAAACGTTATCCCGGCGAGCCTGTGTTTTTTTTGTTGGATGATGTTCAACGTGTTTTCGGGAAGAGCAGAAGCAGAGATAACTATGTGCGAAGCTTGAGGGATCGTGGGACGACGGCTAGGCCTCAGTTGGCTGTTTTGATAGGGACTGCGCCTGACATTGGGGAACTTGCTTATCCTTGGCGTTACTTCTTCAATTTCGAAATCAAGATTGCTGAGAGAGGCTACTATGAAGTGCAGAGACTGAAGAAGTGGACCATGTTTGATAATCCGTATCAGACGATGGTGCGTTTGGACTATAAAGGTGAGGTTTCGAGGGAGGTGGAGGCTGAGACTGGGTTGACGTTGAGGTTTCCGCCTTTACCGCCTGACATTCAGGACAGGTATGACAGTTGGAGAAATGAGTGTAACAAGCGGTTTGACGAGGGAGAAGGCGAATGGAGGCTCAGGAGCATTCTTAACGTGTTGACTGATGAGGCTAGGGAGCTGCTTGAGGATCTGGTGGTTCATGGCAGTTATGAGCGGCAACACATTATTACGGTTTTGAAGAGGGGTGACGAGCTTAAGTTGCTAGTTAACTGTGGTTTGGTGGAGAAGTTTGGGGATACGGTTATGCCGACTAAGCAGGCGAGGAAGATGGTGAAAATGATGCCGCCTAAGTAATGGTGAAAGAGTATGGTAAGACATTATCAGTATCATGTCATCGATAATACTTGGAAGGGGAAAAAGAGGTGGAATCTTTGGCGAGGACTAAAGAGGTTATGGATGAAGCGTTCCTGAAGGAGTATGCTTTGCGGTTGTGGAAAGTTGAGTCTAAAAGCCTAGCCTAAACAGTGAGAAACACTTAGTCGTGACCATGCCACTGTTTTCGGTTTACCCAAAATTATACAATAGGGTAAAGGATATGCTGACGAAGGCAATGGAGCTTAATCTGAGCTTCTTTTCCGTTGTATATATAATGAATAGAATAAATTGAGTAGAGAGGCTTGATTCGGGTTTCTTTTTGCCCCTATATATAATGAATAGAAGACTGTGAGAGGCGAACGCTAGTGTTATAAGCATCTTCTAAGCATAAGCTAAGAGACAGAAGGAATGAAAACGAAGAATTATATGGGGAAACTGATACTACTATGTGTTCTCCTTTTCCTTGCGGTTTTCGCTGTCTATACAGGTTTGTCAGTCACGACTAATGAAGGAGGAATTATGCTTTACATTGGTTGGGTTACTTTGTTTATCTTTCTTGGATTCTTCTTAACTTGGACTGAAAAGGAAAAAGCTTCGCCGAATCGTGAACACTCCAATCGGTCAGAAAGCTTGTGGCAGAACGGTTTCGCGTCTATTGAAGCAGCGTGCTTTGTTTGCGTTGAACGTGGGAAAGAGGAGATAGATGTGCCAACTGTTTTCCTAAGTTCTAAGACTGAAGCAAAGAGGTTTGTCAAGAGGTCTAAGAGGCAAGAAAAAACTTTCAAGGCAAAAGTTCTGAAAGCTACAAAGAAAGATAGGACAACCTACCCTAAAGCTCGTTACAAAGTAAAGTATCGTTACTGAAGGGATGCAACTGCCTAAAAAAAGAAGGCGTTTAAGGCTCTCGAGAAAGCGAAGAGGTAGGCGACGAGAATAGATGACTGAGAGGAAGAGGCGCAAATAGATTTTTCTAGTGTGAAGAATTATGCCTAAGCGTGGTAATCGGAAGCGTCATCGTGGTAGGCGTAAGAAGGGTGGAAAGCGTAAGGGTAAGAAGATGCCCGCAAATGTCTTAGCCTATTTCAAGTATCGGAATGAGGGTTTGGGCAAGAGTGCCGCCAAAAAAAGAGCGGGATTATAGACTGGGCAAGCACACTTTTGAGTAGTCACCCTAGCCTTTTCCACTACAACTATGCCACTCATTTACCGTGAAACTGGAAAGGCAAGGTCTTTTGACAACGAAAAAAAGATGTTTAGACTTTGATTTTTCTCTTGTATATCCTAAGTCCAAAGGGTACACATTTGCACGATTGTGCATTACTTCCTTTTAAATTGATTTTTCTCTTAGTGATGACTGATGCCTTGGAAAACTCGCACTCACGGTTCTAGCCGTCAACGTGGACAAGCCTTCCCCGTAGAGGAAGACCCGAAAGTAGCGGCTAGGCACAGGGCAATCCAAAGCGGAAGCGGGAAAAAGTCTTCGCTTAAGCTTTTCAGGTACGGCGTGACTCTGGAAAAGGACGTGAACGTTGCTTACGTTGTTCTTCTCAACCCATACGAAGCAGAACTGCTTTACCACAGAATCTTGTCAGCCTCCGCAGTTGGTGGCGAACCAGTCACTGAAGACGCAATCCAAGTGGACAAAGAAACCGTTTCCGTAGCTGCTCGCAGTTACGACAAGGCACATAGGATTGCAGAGGCGTTGCAGGCGCTTGCTGTAAGTGTGGATCGCGAGTTTAGAAGTTCTAGGATTCAGGTTTGGCGCGAGGGCTTGATGGTGGGGGTTGTGCCGAGGCCTCAAGCTGAGGACATGGTTCGCAGCGGCGTGTATGAGTGGATGAACGAGCAGACCATAGTAGAGGCAGGCACGCCAGAATAGCTAAATCAACCCCATTTTCTTTTCGTAGGGTATACTTGTTCCAGCGTAGATTTTCAGAGTCTTTTCAGCGACTATCATGGTGAACCGTCTCAGATCGTCGTTTCCACACTCATATTCTTCTACGAGTTGTTTGCATCTCTCAGCTCGTTGCCTGTGAGGCCACATGTCTATTCCGCATCTTTTCCCTGCTAATACGAAATGGTTGTAGAAGCAGACATCGGAGATCGGCTTGTCTGTCGCGGGGTTAAGAAACAAGTAGGACCAGCCTTTCTGCTTTGCAAGTGCCAGCCTTCTTTGAATGTAGATTGTGGTAGGCTCTTTCTTAGGAAACTTAAACGGAATCCGAAACATGCTAACGGGTACAGTCTGCCACTTTCTTCGCCCGGCATAGACTAGGTTCGCACCACATTTGAGGCAGCTCATCTCGAACTTCTGGTTCTCAGTCGAGCATCTTTGGCACACAATGATGTGGTCAACTTTCTTGTAGCGCTTCTCCACAATCATGTCCTTAACCTCAAAATAACTGTCATACTCAAAGAAGTTGGTTACTTTAAGCTGGGTCCACTCGTTGATCCGCCCCGCCGTGGCAAAACTCACTGCTATCGCATCAGCGAAAACTAAGCGGTCATCAAAGCTTGTGGGCAGATCCTCTGCGGCTTTAATCAGCTTCAGTAGTCTTTCCCAGCCCATCCAATTCAACACTTCCTTTTCGACGCTGTGACGCTGGTACTCTCCAGGGTGCTTGTCCCAATACGCCTTCTGAGGTTGCTTATTACTTTGTTTCTGCATGACATACAAACTCCAATTCACATTCCAGCTTCTCAATAGCTTCTTGATAACTCAGTATCTCCAAATTCCAGAGCGAAACAAGAGTTCGTGGAGAGCAATGTTGATAGTGACCCCAAAGACAGTTCTTTAGAAAGGTAGAGACTTGTTGCTCATTCATTCCCTCAATATTGCGAATAGTATTCTGATAACATTCGAGCCAACCTCGATAGTTGCGAATCAGCAACTTCTTCCAAAGACGGACCAAGCACATCAACCATCACCTAATAGAAAAATATGTAAGGTTTGACCTTATGGTTATAACCTCAAAGTAACATGGTCTCGTAACCAAGGCGGTTCAAATTTGGGCTTTTCAGTAAACTTCTAGCTAGTATGTGAAATAATAAAGTAATAAATTAACTTGTTAATTGACGGCTCGTTTTTCACACTTCAAATAGTCAATGGAGAGTAGCCAGTCTAGCAGGTTATCGTCTGACTTGAGCCTAGCAGGAGAAGAGTTTATGCTTTCTCGTTGCTTACGATACGCCACTTACCAAACCCTTGAAGCTTCATACACTTGAAAGTGATTTTTCTTCCCTTTACCCTTAGAACTGCAATTTGACCTTTCTTCGGATTTTGAGGCAGCTTGTGGTGAACCAATCATATCACCTTAGAAGAAAAATATGTGTGTATTTTTCCTTCGATGTAGTATGCCACGCAAACGAAGGACGAGAGTATATAGAAGCAAGAGGAAGATGCGCTATCATGGCAGAGAAGGTTATCCAATGATTCATGTTACTGATTCTGAAAAACAGTTCATCATGGTTAGAAAGAGGGGCGGAGGCACTAAGAGACTGTTCCTCAAAGCTGGAACAGTTCCTGCTAAGTATAGAGAGGCAAATTAGATGCCTAAAAAAAGAAGGCATTCAAGGCTCTCGAGACTGCGAAGAGGTAGGCGACGAGAATAGATGATGTTTGCTTTGAATGTGCAGAAGAGACGGTGAAATGGAGAAGCTTTGCGCGGGCAAAATGGTTCGGCTTAGGCAGAAGTTGCACTTGGCGGTTGCTGAGGAGGTGCTGGTGCAGAATGAGACTAGCTCGGACTTTGAGATTGAGCAGGAAGAGAACTGTGACGGCAGCAGGCCCAGGCTTCTGGTGAGGATTAAGCGGGTTCTGAAGCGACCTTGAGAACTTGTGCTGTTTGTCATACTCAGGTGACTCGTAAGACTGGAGTTTATTATGGCGGTAGGCTTGTTCACAGGAAGTGTTTAGCTAGGGCAAAGTTGCAGCGATTCCAGATGCGGAAATGATTTTTCCCTCATGAAATTTGAGTGGTATGCGTACCTCTGTTGGTTTCTTGCCTTCCTCATCTGTTTAGAGCAATACATTGTCTACAGCGACTGGTTCACGCTCAGCCAAATCCATCATGAAACGTTTGCTGTGGGCTTAGTTTGTCTTGGGATTGGCTTGTTGCTGGGCAGAAAGTACAGGAGACGCAAATAGATTTTTCTAGTGTGAAGAATCATGGTTAGCCCTCCACGAACCTTGTTAGATTGAGTCAAGGCTTCTGCCCCTCATCGACAAAGGCTTTCTTCTTGGCTTCATAAGTATTTCTTGTCATCATCAACTTGGCTGGGAGACCCTTAACCACTGCAGACGGTAAAATGTTTTTGGTGACTACGCTTCCAGCTGCAACAACTCCCCATTCGCCGATCGTCACATTAGGCAAAATCACCGCGCACCCACCTATTACAGCGTTGTCCTCTATCATCGGCGGAGTTAGACGTTTGCTCACAGGAAACCTGTCATTAAGTAAAGTGGTGTTAGGCGCTATGAACACGTTGTTGCCGATTTTGCAGCCGTTTGAAATCGTCACATGAGCCTGTATGTTGCAGTCTTTCCCTATGATGACGTTCTTGCCTATGTCACAGAAGCTACCAATGGTTACATTGTCGCCGATTCTGCAGTTGTCCTGAATGACTACATAGTTCCAGACTGTGACGTTCTTGCCAAATTTAACGTTTTCTCCTTGGACTACTCCTTTACCTATCTTTAGACCTGACTGGTCCCATGATTTTGTCAGTTTCTTGCTCAGCCTCATAGCTGGCGAAACCTTTACAGTGGGCTTAATCTGTCTCGGGGTTGGCCTTCTTTCTATCATGTTCAGGCCTCTTCATTCAATCTACTTACTTCAATCTCTGGCTCTGGCTTCACGGTTGAAAATAGAACTAGTCCTGAAACTACTATCCAAGGTATTTCAACGATAATTCCATATTCTACCCATATTGATTCACCTTTAGAGAGTAGGCCTCCGAAGCTTCCAGTTGAGCCGCCATATAAGTCAAATGTTGGTCCTCCAGTGACAAAGTGTAGCATCGTCCCAACTAACAGTGGCAAAACTAGGAAGACAAACCAAAGCAACATTTCTGTTCTAGCTCTCACTTTCTCACCTCCTTTCGCACAAACACTTGCCCCCTGTCATAGTCACTCACATATTTGTACAACTCGCAATCGTGGCAGAACCTTTGTTTTCGCAAGAATCTGTAAGCCTTATTATTCCATACTGCTCGGATCGGCTCGGTTTTCACATTGCCTAGAACCTTTCTTCCAGCAACATCATAACAGCATGGCACCACGTCACCATTCCAGAGAATAGCCATGTAACAATACAAGGAACGGCACCAGTCATATTGAGGTTTCAAATCATGCTTGGAAGGCAACTTGAAGTCTTTACTGAAAACGACCTTAGGAGGTTTAGGGTTCACCACCACACGAATAGGCAAACCCTCATAGCCAAACGAACCATTACTGTAAACGTTCAAGTCTCTAAACTTGCAAGTTGCAGCATAGTGGACCATCTGTTTAAACTGCGGATGCAAAATGCTTTCTCCGCCAAAACTTAAGCCCACCCTGCAGCGTTGCGGTAGCTGATCTAAAAGGTTAGTATACAGGTTAAAGTCCATATAGCCAATCTGTCTTTCTTTCCGGTAACAGTAGCTACAGTTCATGTTGCAGTCGTTAGTCGCTTCAATAGCCACATTGAGAAGCGGATGAAATTTTCTAATCAGAAAGCTCTTCATTTTCCATCCCTTCCTGTCACCAAAATCCTTCCTCTTGGAAGAATTGAGCAGACTGAACCTTGCGACAGTCTAAGCAATAATCTGCATGGTCTTTAGAAACTAATACGGCTTCACTACCACAATATTTACATTTTCTCCTCTTTGGCATACTCTTCACCTCCCAAATTTCAGCCAGCTGCTTAGCAACTATTTCTGCGGCATGGTTTCTTTCAACAAATTCCCTATTCTTTCTACCTTCCTCTTTGGGATGCAGCTCGTCAACCCTCGAAAGATAACCAGCATGATGCCTGTAGTCTATTGTAGTTAATCCGCACGACATAGCCTCAAGACAGGTCTTGCTAAGACTTGGAATAGTGAAACGGTCAATGAAAACGTCATATCTCCTAAGTGTCTCAGGCATTTCTGCGTAAGGAATGTTCCTTTCAAGCGTGTCAAGCAATATATTATTGTGCTTTAGGTAACTGTCAAGTCCTAAAGGCAAGTTTTCATACGAAAGTTTGAAATAGACAGCTTTTAACGGGTTGTTATATTCTAGTTTTGGACTGAAGAAGTGAGTCCTCACAGGCGTAGGCAGGTATATGGCATCTGGGCGAAGCTCCTTAACTTGTTCGCTTAGATCAGGCGTTGAATAGAGCACAACTTTAGCAGATTCAAGATCATGACGAACCATCCAACCCCACTTTCTGCTATGCAGAGTCCACCTAACATCTGAACCGTGGACGTGCAGAATGTCCAAATGTTTAAGTTTAGACACTAAATATGCGTCCTCCAACGCATAATTAGCATGATAAATGTCGCCAATGGACTTGGCAATCTTCCATAACATACCAAAGGTTTTTGACCACAATCCTCGGGTCCTATGCAGAAACTGTATTTCAAACTTCCATGGCATATAAGGGATAATGTCCTCCATTACGTGAGCACAATCATTCACAACCACAATCTTCAATCTCAACGGCCCCCTCCTCTAACATATACCGCTAGAAAACGCACATGTAGCATGGCAGATAGACCGTGTAACCGATAAGGTAGAAAATATGGCAACAAGCTGTTATAGTAGCCTATGTGATAGAGTCTCGGAAACTTATTCTTCAATATCCACTTCTGTAGTTTCTTACCTGTTCTCAACTGCCAAGGAATCTTCTGTAGACAAGCTAGCACAGCTGGATCTAGAATCGGCGTAACAATCTCTAGACGCAACTCTCTGTGATATTCATCGAGAGCGTCAAGTCTGTCTTGCAGATACTTCTTTTTAGCATGTTCAAACTGTTCATAGGTCCTTGCCCACGCTCCTCGCCAACAACCGTTTATTTCGTCGAAGCAGTGTCCAGTCAGTAAATACTTGTACCCCTTTTCTCTTAACTGTCGACCGCCTGATCGCATAGCATAGAGGGTGCGCATAACTTCAAGGCGGGTTTCGTTCTTCAGAGGACCAAGAGTTTCTGGGTTGTTTGAATAATGTTTCAAATTTAGAGTTCTAGCTACTTCAGAAGCAATCAAGATCTCGAGTCTGCTTCCCGTAGTCATCGTTGGCAGGTCTACATTATTTTTAGCGAGGATGCCAGCGATTACTCGTGTGTCCCATCCACCACTTAAAGATAGAATCATGTTGGGTTTCACAGAGTCCAATACTGCTTGTTCAAAGACTTCGTAGAAGGTTTGGTAATAAACATCTTTATGAGCAAGCATTATTTACCAATCCTCCTCGAGATCCTCATCGTCTTTTAACAGTGCAACTAACCCTACAATCGCCAGAATTATGAATGGTATCGTAATAATGAATCGCAAAACCTGTTTAATTCTCTCTATCACAGGGTTTCGTTTCCTTCCTAACATTCGGCTACTACCGCCAAGGCTCTATAACGCAGAGCTGGAAATGGACATAGAGCAACGAGCAACCGCACATACCAATGTGCTTTGTGCTTGCGCATCTCTAACCAGTTCACAGTGTAATTCTTGAAGCCGACTCTGTTAAGGAGCCCTTCCATCTCAGCCTTACTCCAGATAGCAACATGGTCAGGATAGGGCTCGTACTTCTGACTTTTCCTAACCATGCTCATCAGAATCCCAGGCAAATACAGACTGTTAGGTGTCACTATGAGCAACTTATGTGAGACCCGCTTCATCTCCTCAACCATGTAGACAGGCCCGTTGACATGTTCAAGAACGTCTGTGCTGAAGGCGAATGGAAACGCTTTATCCTTGAAGGGTAATGCTTCAGCAGTTGCTAGGACGAAGTTCTCACGTTTCTGTTTGGGCTTGCGAATGTCTATAGCTATATCTTCAGATTTACGAATGGATAGAGGTGAGAAGACGTAGCCAGTGTCTACGTTCTCCTTGAACTCAGAAGCCCCGCTGCCACCGCACCCTACATCTAATCTCATTTAATCAGCTCCATTCTTTTTACATCTCTAAAGCAGGAAGTTTGAACAGCTTCACTTCCAAGTCAAAGCTATGAGGCCCACAGCCCTCGGAAGTGCGGTAGATAACATGCGTAAAGCTTAGACCAGGGTTGCATTGAAGCTTGTGAGCAAAAGTCCAGCCCGCTTTTGCAAGCTTACGCTTCAGCCTTCCCTTAGTGTAGAGATGGAAGCATGGATAGCTGTTCAGGTTCCAGTGTTTCCACCATAAGTGGTAGTACAGCCAAGCCCTATAACCCGACAAGATGATTGTGGCTCTGCCGCCGACTCTCAGTAGCTTAGAAACTTCTTTGAAGGCAGCCACGTCATCTGGAATGTGCTGGATGACTCTTCTAGAGTAGATCTCGTCTACTGTGCCGTATGGGAAGATGTTGTGCGCTTCTTGTAGGGAGCAGACGTAATCGGTTTGCAGGGTAGGCCTGATGTCTAAGCCTATGAAACCAAGCCTCTTCTTGTTTCCGCACCCAATGTCTAGCTTTGTCTCAAACAATTTTCAGCTTCCCTTTTTCTCTAGGCAAATTTCTTTCCAGCAGAACCACATAGCGCAACGCCCAATCCACAAGGCCCGATGCTCTCATGCCTTGAGTCTCACGATACGCTTCCTTGACTTGCACAATCAAGCCTTTTCTAACCCAAACCCGAGTTTTCTCACGATTCACGTCTAGCATTATACTCAACTCCTTCTTCCTTCACATCGTCAAGAAAATGAATTAGCCAACTCTTCGAGTCCGAGCTTACCTCTACGTAGGCATAAGTCCTTCCTACTCTGACTTCCAACCACTTAATATTGACAAATGGAATGACCTTTGCATAGGTAAGTCCTGCTAAAACCCCATAGCAGGCGGGCAGTCCAATGAGATAGATGCCAAACAGCATAAACAGTGCGAGCAGAACATTGGAGGTCTGTATAGTAATGCCGTAAATGATTCCTAGAAATAAGTGTGCTATGAACCCACAGATTGCAACTGCTACTGCTAGTGTGCCTGCTATAAATCTTGATTGCTGTAATTGGTTCTCTTTCCATCTGCACTTGTCTTGCACAAATCTTTCTGCAATGCTGAGCAGTTTAGGCTTAGCATCCTGCCACTTCTGCTTCTCCACTTTAACAGTTACATGAAATGGTGGTCGTTCAGGTTCTAAAGGAATGATGATAGGAATGAATATAGTCAACGTTCACTCAACTCCTTTCAAGCCTTCTTCTGTACAACAACAGTCTCTTTCTGTCTGACATCTTAAGCTTTAAAACTTGTTATACGCTACAGGTATAGCAAATCAAGAGGAACGATTTTTCTTCTGGTGGAGAATTGGTCGGGCTTCTAGAACAAGAGAATCTCCCTTCTCCTTTCGGATGTTTCGACTCTCTCCACTATTTTTCTATCGAAGGTTGTAAGCATGCCTAAACGCAGGAAGCATTCTGACTCTGTCAAGTTTGCCGCGGTAGGGATCGGTGTCTTGTTTCTGGTTGCAGTCTTAGTGATGACTGGGCTGATTCCAGGCCTGCCGAGACTAACCTTTGTAGTGCCAGGGTGGGAGATTTATAATGTGATGGGCGGATTAGAAATAGACACTCCTACTATGCAGAAATTGGTTGTAGATTCTTCAGGTTTCACTTCACCAAATGAGTTTACGACAGTCTATATCAAAGGTGACTTTGATGATCCATACTACGGTTTCCCAACTATAATGGTTACTCAAGGAGGTTTATCTCATGTTGATTTTATGGGCAATAGCATTCCTAATGACCAGCCAGCAATGACGAAAAGTGTTAACGTCTGGAATGCAACTGAAGAAAAATGGCATACTGTAGTCTTGGATTATCATATCTACATGTACACTGTCACCGTAAGAACTGTTGCGGATAAAAACTTGGAAGCGAGTGGTGGACCTCTCGGAGTTCCTGCAGTTTGGGCACATGAAACTTTATGGCCTTACGAATGGACGACTCCTATTAACAGTGGAGGCGACCATTATGGTAAGGAGTGGGCGGGCATAGTTTGGACTAAGCTAGTTATTAGTCCTTGGAGATGGAATACAGATACTAAAACTCCTCCTAACGCCTCTTACACCTTGATTAATGGTTGGGCTGGTATTATGGACACTTATGTGTTCATATCGGTGAAAAATCAAGTGGATAATCAGTATGGTTCTGACGGTGCTCCTAGTCAGATGCGACCACCTGATACTGCTGCTAAAATGTCGATTAAAGCTACTATACCAGATGGCCACGAATTACCAATGGCAGAAGATGACGGAACCTTTGCTAACACTCAGCTACCTGTAGAGTGGGGCGTAGTAGGTCCAGATACGAGGATAAAGTCTTCAGTAGCTCAAGGTTATCCATGTGCTTTAGGAGTTGGTGCTCAAGTAGCTCACGATCTTTTTGGGTCATCCCAGGACATATTTCCATGTGATGTTGCCGTCCAATATACAGTAAGAACTGACGTTCTGCAAGCACATGACTTTGTCTTGCAAACTGGCAACCCGCCTAAGGTAACATGGCCAACAGATTATTTCGGTTGGTCACAAGACTTTTGGACAACTTTACTTAACGGTCTAAACCCATTCGGGTTTCTTGGAGCATATTCGCCTTTAGCTTGGTTCATTGTAACGGTGATTGGCATAGCATTCATTATTCTAATACTTCTCGCAGTTTTTGCTCCTTGGGTTCTGCCAAAACTCTTCAGCGGTCTAAGACAGACTCGTGACTTTGCCTTTGAAGGTACTGGAAGGAAAAAAGGTACTGGAAGGAAAAAGGGGAAAACACGATTTAATTCTGAGTATTTTTCTCTTGGAAGATGTCTATGAAAATAGAATTAACGAACTACAAGAATCTGGGAACGGTTTGGCTTTGGCTTGGCATAGCAGTTCTAGTGTTAAACTTTGCAGTTGTAGGCATGGCAAGTTCTGGATTCTGGTACGGCTTAGTGTATGGCTTAGGCTTCTTGGCAGTTGGCCTAGTGCTTAGTGCAGGAAAGGGTGGAGTGCTAGGTGGAGTCTGCGCAGGCTTAATAGGCTTAATTGCCGTGTTCAACGATGCTACACTGAGTCAGTACATAGCGGTTCCGCCAACCGCAATCTTCAGCGTCATCCTATTCGCTCTGGTCCTAGCTAACGAGCTTGGCTATGTTGGATGGGGCGGGAACCACGAATACGCAAAATACGCTACGCTTTCGGCTTTCGCAGCTTGGTTTCTGTGGCCACTGATTTACTTTTACCAGCGTTGGACGCTCGGACCAGCCTATTACGGAGTGACTAATCAACTTCCTCTAGAAACATTGCTTTACCACGGCGGAATAATGCTTTTGGCAGGCTTAGACTTCATCACGGTTCTAGGTGCAGTTAAATTCAAACAGTACCACACGCTGCGAGCGGTTTTCGTTGCATTGGCAATCTTGGGCGCAGTCCTAGTGACGATGGAGCTTGGCTGGCCTTTAACTCTGAGAAGCTAAGCAACCACTACCACTCCTGCTAAAGCCAATAGAATCCTAAACTTAGTTTTTTCCCCTATTTTCTTACTGCCTTGGTTCCAAGTATTTTTCCTTTGAAAAGTACTAAGGAGAATAAAAGAATGAACATTCCATACAAGCAAATGCTAAACTGGAAAACAGGCGTTCTAGGCTTCACCTTGATAGGACTCTGGTACATCATACTGCCATTCTTAGCTGGAGGCGTCATCAACCAGTCAATGGTGCTCTTTGGCTTCACTTTCCTCGCAAGCGGCATAGTCCTAGCGAACCCTCGACCTACAGTTTTCGGTGCACTATTCGCAGCGCTTATTGGCATGAGCTACTTTATGATGGTTGCAACAGGAATAAACGCGGCAATTCTTTGGGCATTGAGCATTGCACTATTTGTTGCTGTGCTAGTGTTTGAGCTAGGCATATTCAAGCTTGGACCGACTAACACACATGCGAAGGCTTTAACTATAATTCCAATGGCTCTTTTAGGGTTCAGTGTGTTGCTGGGCATAGCGGGCTACAACCCTACAATCTACTTTACTTGGACAGGCAATTCTTGGGCTCTCGCTCTGAACTATGTTGCAGTGATGCTGTTCGCTTGGCTGCACGTCTTAAACTACGCTGGCTACAGACCTCTTGGCAAGCACACAATGCTTTGGATGGTCATCATGGCAGTCATTGCGGTAGGACTCAGTCTTCTCGGCGTCGCCGAAGGCTGGGGGCTATTCCAGTGGTAAGTATTTTTCCTTTGAAAAGGACTTGATGACATGAAAAATAATACAAGAAACGCACTCGCAGCAATAGCTGTTCTAGCAATAGTAGTCGTTGGGCTTAACCAATTCGGCTATGTAGCTTGGTTCCCTAAGTTCTCAACCACAGGCACAGGCGGAGGCCCTACAGGCGGAGGCCAGACAATTGACAGCACAATGCGAAGCAATTATCTGAACGGCATAGGCCAGTTCGAGATGAACACAAAAAGGTACGACAGCTTAGTCGTGGCAACTTCTTACACAGTTACACAGGCGAACATCTACTACTACCACTTTTTGCAGGGTCGCTGGATTCTAGGCGTGACTGCTTCGTCTGGTGTAGACTTGTTTGATGCTAAGCCAGAAGACAACGGCTACATGTGGGTTGTTGTTGTTCCTACAACTTGGGCGAGCTACGTTGACTACCAGAAAATCATGGCGAACGACCCATACATTGTGAGCTATCAATACGTCGATGTTGACGGTACAGGAGTGAAACGCTTTGCATTCCAATACGACCTCAAGAACCACGCTATACCTTCAAGCGGCTACCCAGTAATCACGTTCACTGCACACTTGCTCCAATACACTGTGCCAGCGTTTGCCGATGCTTTAGCTGGTACTAACACAACTGTCGGAGCCTTCCTCGGCCAATGGTACTTCAACTGGTTCCTTAGTGGTACACCAAACAACGGCACTGCAATCTATAGAGTGGAGCTCATAGCAGGCAACTCAACTGTTCCATGCACTGACTTGACAAAGGTTTCATTGAAGAAGCTACAGATTCCAGGACTAGGATACTTAGACGGTAGCCAATTCGCACAGTCGTTTACAACCCAAGACATAAGGTGGACCTACACAGCTACAACGAACTTTGACCATGCAATCTATCTGAAGCTTATAGCAAACCAGAACAACCGATTCGACATGAACGGACAGCTCGAGTTCCTCTTGGGAGCCACCACTGAAATACCGATAACGCTGACAGTCTACTACCTAACTGCGCCTACAGGATCTGGTGCTAGCATTAGCGAATCTTTCTACGCCACACTGGTTTAGTCGTAGTCATGAGAGATGGCTTTGCCGCCGCTTTCTCATGAGGGCGGCTAAGCTTGCGGCTGGCGTAGCCGCTCTGCGGCGGAAGCCAAGGGGCGGAAAGTTCCCCCTTTTTTGTTTCTCAAAATTCCTGCAATATGGACGATGAGCATGACAATGCCAAAGAAGAAATTGTTGAAAAAAGGAAAAAAGATAGGAATAATTATTACGTTGGTTGTTATTATAACATCAGCAGTAATATTGCAGGATTATATAAGTAAACATTTATCAATTCCAATTTATTGTATCCTTAGTATTGAAATTGTTCGAGGTGAAGGCTCAGTTTCAGGAGCAAATAGTGGGCTTTATTTATTAAATAGCATAATTACTTTACAAGCACATCCTAGTTCTGGATTCCTTCTTCAGATGTGGCTGGTGAAGAATGTTAACATGGGTAATGAATCATCTTTAACTTTCGTACTACGTACAAATACTCTTGTTCAAGTTTTCTTTTCAGATTCATCTATTCCAATTATTCCAATTATCTCAACAGAACCAATAACAATAGGTTTTGTTGGTGTCAAAGTTACTGAACACTTTACTTCTTTAAACAATTCTGTTGATATACCTCAAATGAATTTGTTTCTTTATACAGGGAATCATTACTATTGGGTACAAACGATGCTTGCATATGGAAATAAACTAGGACTTAGTGCAAATGGACTTGGTGAATCTGGTTATTGGTTAGGTTGTTGCATATATGATGCAGGTCCTAATGGTACTGTAAATCCTTTCCTATGGCAAGAAACTAACGGTTATTTTTATGACAACATTCCTAAATATTCTGAAGTGATATTTTATACATTTATAGGGACTGATATGCATTTACATACAGAGTTTTACGTAGATAATGTTTTAGTAGCAAATATTGATTGGAGTATTCAACAATCATTAATGCCAATATCTTTGGCTTCTGGAACTGAGTTTATACAATCAGGTTTTGGTGGTGTTAATGGGAGTTCAACATATTTTGGAAATGAAGTTATTTTTACAGGATATTTAACATCACAGGGTTATAAGGTAGTACCTTCATTGATGGATGCTTCTGGAACTATGGTTATTCAAACTTTTGTTGATGGTGTCTATTGTACTCCTGAATTGGGTTATGTTTACAGAAGCGGTGTTGAGGAATATTGGATACCTCCTCCTGATGATGTTACTTGGTATGATGATGATTCTGCTGAATGGGTGCAATCTGTGTCTTTCCACATAATTGGAAACATAGTTTATTTCTCTTCTCTCCCAACTCTATCTTCTTGGTGCACAGGTGTAGCTTTGGTTACTTGTAAATGAAAATTTGTTTTATTTCCATAACCAAGTTAAGAGATGGTCCCGAGCAATGGGCTAAGGCCGTGCTTTGGCCACCTCCCCCCTTTTTTCGTTAAAACTCTCAGAATCATTTTTCTCTTGGTGACGAAAGTGAAATCAAAGGCTATAGCCTTCTCAATAGTACTACTTTGTTTGGTTTTAGGTTTTAGTGGTGGGTTAGTTACTGCAAACCCAGGCCTCAATACAGTTACTCTTTATCTTCACAAGGATGCTGCTGTTGGCACAGTAAACACTAAGGGTACGGCTGGACAGATTTTCAACACTACTACTTCTTGGTCGGGCGGTACGCAGGAGAATAGTTCAGCTCTTGCTGCTCGTGGGAACTGGTCTGTGTACTTTTATCTGTATCCAACGTTAGCAGGAGCTTTAACTTTTAGTGGCAGTATGACTGTAATTCCTTTCATAAAGGCGAACGATACCGTGGCTGATGTCGTTCTGAGCACTACTTTAAACGCAATCTCAGTAGCAGGAGTAAGCACACTAATCTCTACTAAGTCTAATAGTAGTGTAGCGGTAGGCTTAGCTTACGCTGAAAAGCTTAGTCCTCATTCTCCTATCTCTGCAACTGTAGCTAGTGGATCTACTTTGGAGCTTAACATAACCTTGGGAAACAGTACCAGTAAATTAACGTATTCTGTCGGGTATGATACCGCGGTGGTGGACTCGCGTATCACTTTAGCTGCTGAAGACGCTGTGACAGTTTCGCTTTCTAGTGACTTTCTGACCTATGAAAGAGATGATGCTGCTTGTTTAACTGCTACAGTTACCGATGTCTTCGGTGGCTACGATATTGCTTCTTCGCCAAGCGTCCTCTTCACTAATCCGTTTGGACTTAGCTATACGCTGGCAGCAAGCAGCTATGGAGACACTCAATACTCGAACACTTACTTCTACACTATCAGCAAACTTAGTGTAGTCGGACAAGCAGGAACTTGGACGCCGACAGTCACCACAACGGATAGAAGTGGTAACAGTTTCACATCATCCTACTCCTTTGTAGTCACTACTGAGCCAGGAGCTAGAAATTGGGATCCCGATCTACCCCCACTAAGCTGGACTGGGAGTCCGAGTGGAGACGCTAGCGTAGTCGTCGTTGTTCTAATTGTTGCGGTATGTGGCTCGCTACTTTGGTATGGAACTAAAAAGCCAAGACGAAGACGCTAAACGTTAAACTTTCTCAGAACGATTTTTCCTTTGATGAGTGAGTATGTTTGGAACGATTCTCAAACTAATCAGCACTATGTTAAGCTGCCTCGTCTTTCTGCCGCCTCTCTTTGGTGCAGGCTACGCAGTTTTGACCGCTCAGCCTATGCCAGTGTTCTTTCCTAAAGATGTGCTGTCTAAAGCGACTTACGGTGCAACGTGGGGGTTCTGGACTGTGTGGCAGTGGATTAGGCCTTTGACTGGGTTGACAGGCGGGGCCCAAGTGGCAGTAGCCAAAATCACTGATGGGACTATAGCGGTGCCCTCTACACTTGATGAGTTGAATGAGTCAAGCACTTGGTATAGTCTTCTGGCTAATGTTGTGACGTATGCGGGGAACGCTACAAGCCTCTACATTCAATATGCAGACACATTCAGCGTAGACGTGAATCAGACTTGGCACATAACATTGTTTGTTGTGTCGAACGATGGCTTAGTATGGCTCACTCGGTTTGACGCAGTCTGGTTCCCTGAGAACCTGAGTGATCCATTAAACCCGATTCTAGCTCAAATGCAGCTAAACGCTTACAGTCCGTCAGACCTGATTTTAAATTCACTAGTTCTTCCACACTACGGAGTTGTTGTCACTTTAGACACTGTTACGCTAGCAGAATTTATGTTGACTGGTACGCAGATTGATTGGGCAAAGTTTGCTGCAAACACTCTTCAGACTTTCTACAAGGGCAACATCCAAGCCTGGACGATAAGTTCTTAGTATTTTTCTAGTGATAAAGATGAAAACAAAGACGTTGAGTACGCTTCTTCTGATTGCTGGAGTAGCTCTTCTACTGATTGGATACTTTGAACCTCAAATAAGAGCCAGCCTTGTAGTTCTTGTCGCAGATAATACTCCTCCAGTCTGGCTGCTTGATTCAGGGGGCTCATTAGCACTCTATCCTAAAGATGGAGCTGTGTACGGAGCTCCAGTAACAAACATTCAAGCTGGTGTTAAGGACCTAGAAAGTGGCGTAACGTCGGTTGTGGCCACTATTGACCAAACAGTGTACTCTCTGACGCTTCTTGTGGGTACCAGCTATAGTGGTGTCTGGCGTTGCTCCCTAACCACACCTGTTACTAGTGGACAACACTCTATTACCTACGTTGCAACGAATGGTGTCGGCCTTCAGACTACTTACACTGGATCTTTCTCTTTCTCCGCAGTTATCCAAGGAACATGGTACGTTAACGGGATAGAAATCACCAGCTCTACTCAGACAGTGTACTCTTCCAGTCTAACAGTGAACTTCAATTTCACGAGGAGTTCTGGGCCTACTACAATTACTGTTACTGTGGTAGAAGGCGGCACGTCACTTCTGACTTTGGCCTCTACAGATTCTATAACTTGGCGTGGCTCTTACACATTTACTGGTGGACAGCACACTTTGGCTCTGACAGCGAGCGACGGAACCCAGTCGATTATAATGGCTATGCTCAGCGTTAACTTTGGAGGATTAGCCCTAAACTTTACCACTGAGCAACTAGCGATGTTTGCTGTAGGCGCATGCTGTCTCGGTGGTGGAGGCTACTTGCGACTGCCTAAAAAGAAGCGGTAGGCATAGCATTTTTCTCTTGTTACTGAAACTTTTATTTTCCTTAATTGATAGCCACGTATTGAATAGACGTATTGAAAACCTCAATTCAAGCTTCTTTCCTGAGCATATATAATGATGAATAGAAGGCTGTGAGAGGCAATCGCTAGTGTTATAAGCATCTTCTAAGCATAAGCTAAGACATAGAGGAGTGAAGAATGAACAAGATGAAAATAGCGATGCTAACTTCGGTTACTCTATCTACTATTGCTATTGTGGTTTTGCTTGTTTCCTTTTTACAACCAACTAAAGTCATTGACCCAACGGCTATTCCTTATGCAGACTGGATACTAGCTGATTTCTCACATGAGGTTCAAAACGTCTTTCAGAGTACAAAATATTCATTTAACATCAGTAAACAATGGATTGACCATGAAGAATATTCTCCCGCAACTCTTTTCTATGTCACAGTTGTTTTTGATGTCTTTGACAACAGAAATTTCACCGCCTCTTATTGGACTGATGCTAACAAAACAAATCTTCATGATGCGGGGATGCTCAAATTGTTTGATATGTTAAGTACACAAGGACTGAAATCGACTACTTCTATAGTTCCTGTCAATGGAACAATATGGACTGCAACTTTCGATAAGATATATTTTCGAGGAAATGAGGTTGATTGAGTTATGGATGTCGCTGAGTCTACTGTTGGAACGCGGGGAATAACCACGATTCCTGTAGCCATACAGAAAGCTCTAAAACTGGAGAAGGGAGACACAATCGTTTGGAGTATCACTAACCAGCATGTAGAGGTCAGGAAAAAATGAAGGAGTTTTATCAGTGTTCCTCATGTGGAAAGCTCATATGTAGTGAAGATTCTGAACTTGCGACATCAGGTTTCATACAAATCAAAACAGTCAGCAGAGTCACTGCTATGTTCTATACTGAAAATGTTATGAATCTCACGCTCTACTTTTGCTCCGAAGAATGCATGAACAAGAAGCTGAAGGTCAGAAAGAAATGAAGATACGTGAGTTTTTGCGCTGGTGTGTAACAATAGACAAGGCGATAGACTATTTTCTTACCCTTTATCTCATTAATGATGCTTTTTGTCGTTGTGATTTGCCTCTTCTTCCTAGTACAAAACTGCAAAAGCTTGTTTTTTTGTCCGAAAAAGCAATGATAGATGAACGTGAAAAGGGTTTTAATTTCTATTTCATCAAGCTTATTCATGGGCCGTTTAGCCAAGAACTTGAGAACGATCTCGGTAAGCTTGTTGAAAATGGATTTATCGATGACAAGGAATTGAGACCTACTTCCAATACCCAAGTTATTTTAGACGATTTTGGTCACATGATTCTGAAGAATCCGACTTTTTTTGAGAAAGTTAATATTGTAAATAATCAGTTTGCGGGGATGCCACTTCACAAACTTCTTGAAATCGTCTATGCAATGTCTTGGGGAAAAGGTCGAACCATCGCAGACTTGCCACAACGAACCCCCATGCTGTATCCCATGAAGCCAGAAATTGTAAGAACAGGCTTCCAAATAACTGAACACGAAACTGAGAGCCTACTCATGAATTTTGACCCAGATGCTATCAACGATCTGTCGGAAGCTATGAGGGATGCGCGGGAGGGCAAATGGCGAACTTATGAGCAAGTCTTCTCAGACGTATAACAAAGATTTCACCGATAAATTCGATAAGCAACTGGGAAAATTAGGTGACCCAATAAGGGTTAAACGAATTAAACAGAAAGTCGACGAAATAATAGAATTTCCATATAGAGACATCCGTTTTGGAGCTGGACGGTGGAGAGGAAAAAGAGAGGAAAGAGTTGGAGATGATAGACTGATGTTTGCTATATGCGAACAATGCAGGAAGGAAAAGCATCAGCCATATAACAACTGTCACAACTGTGAAAACATACCCAACAACACTATTAGATTCTTTGAGACGGTAGATAGTCACAAGTACAATAAAAGATAGTCCGCACCTAACACTTTCATCGAGGGCTTTACAGAACCAGCCGTCACAAACCTTAAGAATCTAAGATGTGACATAATATGTGTGGTGCATGGAAGGGGATTTGAACCCCCGATCTTCCGCTTAGTAGGCGATTGCTGTCTCCAAGCTAAGCTATCCATGCTCTACATTCAGTTTTCTATTGTCGCGGGATAAGCGTTTGGAGCAATGCAAGTTGTGAATTAGCCAACTTTTGCGCAGCGAGTTCTATCGTTCTATCCTTTATCGCCTTACTAATCATTCTCATGTATTCGTTCATCGTCAGTGCATAATGTTCTCTTCTAAGTCTGTACCAATCATCCTTGTTAACCTCTGACAAGTTTCTAATGCTCTTGCAGGCTGAACAGTAACAAGGCATTACGTGGTTGTGTGTATTCTTGAGGATTTTTTCCTTGAGTTCATCGAAAGGAACATAGTACATTAACTCTGGGTCGAACCATGAACCATAGGTGTTGGTTCCATAGTCGCTGTCTCTATCAAACCCACTCATGCTGGATGAAACGATGTTGAATCCATAACAAGCTGAGGCATAGCTTACGTACCAGCTTTCTAGCGCCATAAAGATTTTTTGAGGATTTCTTTTTCTAATCTTGAACATCGCGTCCATTAGTTTCTTGTAGTTTTCTCGCTGTCCAACGTAGCCAGGTGTCCAAAGGTCAAGATTCTTTATTTTTATTATTGTCAGTTGAGTTGGGTCGGCTTCTAGGTAAGCAATCACTTTGTCAACTAATGCATCATTGCTTAGGAGGCTCTTCTGGAACAGAAGATAGGTGGCGCAAGGTTTCGTTCTTGGCGCAATAGTTTTGGCAAATTCGTTTATGCGTTTTGCTATGTCAAACATTCCATCGGAATCAACTATTGGCACTGGCGGAAGGATAACTTCAGTTCCACACCATACCTCTATGTCTATGTAATCTCCAACAAACTTGTTTCTGTCTTGCTGTTTTCTGTCTAGTTCATACCAGAATTTTTTGTGGAAGGCTTTTTTCCAATTTTCATATTCCTTTTCGCTAATTTCCGCTTTTTGGGCATCTCTATCTTCGAGATACTGCATTAGCCCATTAAGCTGTTTTGCACTTCTCAAGTTCCTGATTGCTTCAACGAATTTCTTGGCATGGAATTCATAGAGCAAATATTCTAAGGCTGGGTCTATGATAATCAGAGTCTTGTTACTGAATCTTAAGAATGGTTCTTCTACTGACTTTAGGTTGACGATACTGGTTTGTTTTCTGTTTTTGAGTCGAGGGATTATCGTTTTGGGTGCATCATATACACGGATAACACAAGTACCAAGGTACTTGCTTTCGGATAGGATGCTCAAATTAATCAAAGAATTTAACTCAATGCCATTCTGAACTAACGTGCAGAAATTAGGGGTCTGGATTGTTTTGTCACCTATTGTCATTTGAGTTGTTCTTGCAAACCTGTCTTCTTCTAGGGTCTCAACGAATATGTTCTGACTCACTTTCGCTCACCTCCATGCCGAATTTTTGTAGTTCCTTGAGAAAAACAAGAAAATCTTCGTCTTTAATCATTATTCCGCCGTTTACTTTTATTGCCCTAAATTCATCCATCTGCCTTTCTTGCACATAGACGAAATTGCCCTGTTCATTTTTAAGTCTGAAGAACTTGTAGAACCTATCATTAAACCTGCACTCAGTGCTCTTCGCGTGAACAACCTTTCCATTCTTGTAATAAACCGACAGTTTGCCACGTTTCAGCTCGTAAGCTTCTCTCGTAGCAACTATTGTTTTCATGTGACCAGTCAAGGTGTTGCGATGAATCCTTGTTTGTTCCATAAGTTCCGCAATAGTGATTCCTTGAGAATTTAGTTCCAAGATTTCCAGAAGAAGCTTTTGAATGCACTCGTCCTTATCCTTTGGTCTCATACTTTTGAGGCTTTCAGGAGAAATAAGATTTTGCGGTAACTCCAACTTCATCTCAAGTCATTCCAATTATGCTCAGCATAAATGCTAACATAAGTGCTATATAAGATTTGCAGTATAAACGGAAGGCGCTTGGTCTTTTGGTATCTTGTGGACATACCACAAGCTATAAATAGGTAAAGGTATACTGTAGTATACCAGTGAACTGATATGAACTGCAAATATTGCAACTCCGAGCAAGTCCGAAAGTGGGGCAAAGTAAGAGGGAAACAAATCTACAAGTGCAAAAACTGTGGACATAGATTCTACTCTGACGGCAAATTTTCGAGAATGAAGAACGACAAGAACATTGTTGTTGCAGCTCTCAACTTCTATTATGACGGTCTATCACTCAGAAAGGCACAGAGAAACTTAGAACAAGTGTTTGGAGAAAAAGTCTCTCAGGTCACAATTCTAAACTGGATAAAGAAGTATTCAAGACTCGTAAAAGAGTACATGGTTACTCAAGTGCCTCAACTATCAGGTTTGTGGCATGAAGACGAAACAATGCTTCAATGTAAAGGTCGAAGTATTTGGTTCTGGGAGATGATAGATGAAGACACAAAATTCATGGTAGCTTCTCACATCTCAGGCACAAGAAGCATGGAAGACACAATAGCCATATTCCAGAAAGGATTTGACCAGAGCAAGGTTCGACCCAAAGCGGTATTCGTAGACGGTTCTCATGTTTACAGTAGTGCCTTCAACCATGTTTTCTATACGATGCGAAAGGACACAAGACCAGAATTAGTGCAAAGAGTCGGAATACGAGCTAGAGAAACAAACAACATAGTCGAAAGGCTGCATGGCACACTCAAAGATAGAACAAAGCCAATGAGAGGATTGAAATCTTTTGAGTCTACCAAATTGCTACTCGAAGGTTATGCGGTTCACTATAATTGTGTTAGACCTCACCAAAGTCTAGGCGGCAAGACTCCCGCGCAAGCGGCAAGAATGGAAGTGCCTAGCAACTGGAAAGGTCTGATAGATCAAGCAACGAAGCAAGAAGCAGAAATTCTCGTTAGAACTATGAGACAAAAAGAGGAAAAACAAGAATTGAAGGTGATAAGTAAATGAGGAAAATCCTAGTCAGTCTCCCTGACGGAGTAGTTGAAATCCTAGACAATGAATTAATAGGTAAAGTCGGACAAACTCGTTCCGACACTCTTCGCACAATCATTATGAATTGGCTATCTGAACAAGGCTATCTTGCTAGAGGGGGAAAACATGAAGAATAGCAAAGTTAAGCGGGAACTTTCTGAGGAAATAGACCTCTTAGACACGATGCTCTCTAGTCTCGTTGAGTTGCTAGAAGAGAAGGGCATCTTGACACAAGCGGAATATGAAAAGCGAATCATGGAAAAAGTGAAAATTAAATAGATGAGTATTTCATGAGAAAATTTATCTAGAAACAAGACGATGTAAGATGCGAAGAATATGACTGTGGAAATCGTAAACAAAGTTGCTCGTGTTCTGGATACGATCGATCGTTGTGAAGAAACTTGAGCAGGTTACATCGAAGAGGTCCGCGCCGACAAGGAAGAATTCGTAGACGAGAAGCCACTGATATAGATCAAAATGTTTATCCGCTTTTAGATTCACTTGGTATTCCTACCTCTCATGTACGCCGAGACATAGGTACCGATAGATTGGGGAGGATGAGGGGAGATCTATGGATCTCGCTTGTTCCAGATTCTGATCCAGCATTTGAAGATCGAATAATTACTCTCATCGAGTGTAAGGATAGACATTGCTCTCTCGGAGATAGCGATTGGCAGGATGCTCAAGCGCAAGGGCAACAGAAAGCTAATCGACAGAGACTTAGATCGTTTTTTGTTACAAATACATTGACTCACACGCGTTGCTATAATTCAGCAGACATGTCGGAGGTCATACTTGATGGGCAAACGATTTCGCAGTTGCAACCCGTTCCCATTTTGAGAGCTATTCAGACCCAAGTACAAGCAGGTAGGTCAAGTGTGGCTTACCGTAGTCTAGCACCTACAACCACAGATCCCAATCAATTTCGACGCTCTCTATGGGAATTGAGACAAATTTTCCGTGCTTGCGGTGTTAGTAGAGGAAGTGAAGCCTCAATGATAAAGACAACATTGACGTTCTGCATTTTGAAGTTAATATCTGAAAGACAGAGAGTTCAACGGACACTTCCAAATACGATTTTGCTTTGGGATGATTGGCGACCTAATCGTATGGCCACAGAGATGAGAAGCACCATAAACGATTTAGTTAGCTTACAGGATTATTGGCATCTCAAGGGATGCTTGGAAGTTGATTATAGACTCAACGATTCTGCTTGCCAGAATAGCCATAGTGAGTTGTCGGGATATACATTATTCAACAGTGATTTCGATTTCTTTGGTTTAATTTATGAGTCATTTGCGAAGCAGCATTTGAAAAAAGATTTCGGCGAGTTCTACACTCCGCGACATGTCATTCGCACTATTGTGCGTTTGCTGCTTAATAGTGAGCAAGAACCAAGGCCCATGTCTATTTGTGATGCTGCCTGTGGAACAGGAGGTTTTCTTGTGGAGGCCTTCTTGTTTCTCAAGCGAAACTATCATGATAACGGATTACTAAGCGATCAAGCACTATGCGCCCTGAAAGAGTCCATATTCTGGGGGTTCGACAATAATCAAGAGGTGGCGATTCCTTTTGCGAGAACCAATATGATGATGGCAGGGGATAGTGGCACGAATATTCAGTATGTTGAAGACTCCTTGGTAACGCTAGGGGAAGACGGTTATGATTACGCTCTTGCTAATATCCCATATGGGCAGTATAGTGGACATGCGAATCTGGACCTTTTCAGCTACGCAAGAAGACGAAGGTTCGAACTCCTATTCCTAGAAAAGATCACTAAATCCCTGCACAATGGAGGACATGCTGCAATCATTGTACCAGATGCCCTAGTAGGTTCGACTGACTATGGTACATATCGGAAGAATTTCCTTTTTGATGCTGACCTGCATGCCGTAGTTTCTCTCCCACACTTTGTCTTTCAACCATATACCTCTGAGAAAACCTATGTATTGTTCTTCTCACGCAAAAAGCGAAATGATCAAGGCAGGCTTCAGAATACGCCAATATGGCATTACATCGTAGATCATGACGGTTATCAAGAAGGGGTTAAACGTTATCCAACGCCCAACGAAAACGACTTACCAGAACTTGAACAAGTATTTTGTAACACGGAAATCGAAGGCAAATCACGATTTGTACCAATCGATCAGGTGAACGAAGACAATTTCTACTCGCTTTGTAGTGAGGACTTTCTGAGAAGGCGACCCATAATCGAACTAAGCGAAAATCGTTTCAATTCAATTCTCAGAGAAGTTGAGAGGGAGATCTGAATGACTGAACTCTTGAGACTGGCAGACATTAGAGTGGCAATTCCTGAAAGGATGATTTTACATAGGGGGTTTGCTGGGAAATTCTTCCGATTTCTGCCTAACAGTCAAGGTCTCAATGAAGAGTATCTTTATTCGCATCAACCTATATCGAGGAGAAAGTTGCCTGTCTACAGCACCTCCGCTCAACCAATAGGATACCTTGACGATTCAGAGGAAACTCGCGGAAAGTTCAATGTTTTGACGAAACCTGCAATTGTCGTTGCTCGGAAAGGCTACGCTGGTAGAATGTTTGTGGTTGAAGATGAAAAGTTTATTGTACATGAAGATGGTTATGGAATAAGACCAAAGACGCGCTATGCAGACAGCATAAATCCATATTGGTTCGTCGGGCATTACAGCGCCGAATTTCAGTCATACCGAACATCAGATTATGGTATAGGGGACTTTCCGCGCAGACGATTTGGCAAAATGAAAATCATCATTCCACGCATGGATTTGCAGAACAAGATTGCTATCTTGTATAAGCGAAGAGAAGAACTCCTACGCCAGAGCGACGAATTAAAAAACAAGGCAGCCGCAATCACAAATACCATAATACGACAGAACATACCTAGCTAAGATCGATGGATCTTGACGTAAGTAGGTGAAACATTGGACAAGTATGGGTCTGTGATTGAGCACCGTCGTGCTTGGGCTGAATTGTTATCGAAAATCTAACCTCTTGAAACGAATCCTTTTTGGGTAACTTAGATGCCCCATTACCACAACAGACTTAACAGTACCTCAAAGAAACGCGGGGTCAAAACAGGAGAAAAGCTTGCACAGCTGGAATTCGAACTTAGCGGAAGTTCTTTAAGACCCAGAAATAGTACTTATCCAATGTGAGGAAACAGGTATGTCAATCGAAAAGAAGCCTCAAAAAAACGAAGTCCTCTTTGCATGGTTTAACCGATATGCTGGAGTGACGATCAAAACGCCGTCAAAAACGCTGGTCATCGACCCAGTGGATGTCAAGTCTCGCAGCTTCCAAAATATCGACGCAGTGCTGATCACCCATGAGCACTACGACCACCTAGACCAAGCTCTAGTGGCAGATATCCATAAGCTCACACAATGCGCGGTAATAGCCGACCCGACATCATTCAGAAGGCTGCGAAACACGATTCCACAAGAAAAACTCCAAGAAGCTCAACAAGGGTCAGAAACAAAGCTTGACGGTGTCACTGTGAAAGCAGAAAAATCCAACCATCCGCCAGCTGCCACACCCTTATCCTTCATAATAACAAGCGAAGACGGAGTGAAAGTCTTCCACACCTCAGACAGCCTACCATACCCCGAAATGGCAGCCATGGGTGAAAGAGAAAAACTCGACGTTGTCTTCTGCACCATCGGAATAGCCCCAGGGGCTTCACCCGAAGCAGGAGTGGAAATAGCAAAATTAACCAAACCCAAAGTCGCTGTCCCCTATCACACTGGCTCAGCAGCAGACCAGAAAAGATTCGCAGAACTCCTGAAGAAGGAACTACCGAAAACACACTGCCTGATACCTGAAGTGGGCAAAATCTACGAAGTTTCAAAAAGAGGGTGAAAAACTGCCGAAAGAAAAGGGCAACGAAGCCCCCAAACTTGAAATCTGCAAAATCCTCAACAAAATAGGCGCTCTGCAGTTCGGAGCCTTCAAACTCACAAGTGGAAAAATAAGCCCCTACTACATTGACCTGCGCATCGTTCCAAGCTTTCCAGACGTCTTCCAAAAAATCTGCGATTTTTACGTCAGCTTCATCAAAGACGAAATAGGAGTCAAAAGCTTCGAAAGAGTAGCGGGAATTCCAGTTGCAGGCATACCCTTCACGTCAATAATTGCGTGCGAATTGAAAAAGCCGTTTCTGTACATCCGCAAAGGCGTGCCCCTTCACGGAAGGCAGAGAAGAATAGAAGGAATTCTAGCACCTGGTAACCGCATCTTACTGGTCGACGACTTGGTTACGACTGGCTTGTCTCTGATAAAAGCCGCGAAGGCCATAACCGCTGAAGGCGGAGTTGTAACTGACGCTGTGGTGCTCATAGACCGCCAAGAAGGCGGCAAACAAAAGCTTCAAAAAGACGGCATAAAACTTCACGCCGTGCTGAACATCACGAAAATAGCCAGCAACTTGCACGAGATAGGAACAATAGACGAGGAACAGCTGAAAACCATTTTGAAACAGGTCAAAAAAGGATAGAAAAACCAAACGTAATGAAGAAAGCACAGGGCTTATTCGTAGAATATGAGGGCCTGATCCTCAAGTATCCCGTGAAGCTTGTGCACCGCATCGTAAACATCCTGCTCCTTCCTCGCTCCAGTGCAGACAAGTTTCCCGCTCGCGAGCAGCAGCATGACCACTTTGGGCTCATCCATTCTGTAAATCAAGCCTGGAAACTGTTCAGGCCGATACTCCACGCCTGGGTAACCTTTCACGACAGCGTTCAAGTCAACCTTCTGATTTAAAGTCGCGGAAGCAACCACGTTTTGAATGGTAATTATGGCCTTGCTCTTCGGCATGAAACGCCACTTCTTAGTGGTGAAGTGTTTAAATACCCTTTATAAAGCCTTAGGTTTCGGAAGACTTTTCGACGTTCTGCTGCAGCTTAGCCTCGGTCTTCTCCTTTCCTGCTCTTGAAACAGCAAACTCGACAATCAGCCACACACCAAGCATGATCACTGCGGCGAGAACAAGGACTCGCAAGAACTTCCTCACACATGCCTTCAGAAACCTTGCCAGGCGCGGTCTAGGCGATCGAAGGCCCATGCTTTAGAATAGCTTGTCTGTTCATATGGGTTTTAAGCTTTCATTCCGGACCGTTTCTCTCTTCCTTTTCCTTATGAATCTCGCCAGTTCCCAGATGTCAAAAACGAGGAGAACGACGATTGCGGCTTGGGCCCATGAAAATGTCGTAACGCCTAGTCGCGTGGCCTCATGTATACCGTCACTTGCAACGCAATTGATCGTGTTGATCGTGTAGGTCAGGAAGCCCTGAGAGAGGAGAATCCCTGTAATATTGTTGTGGCTCTGCTTGAAACTCTCATGGAATTGTATGTCGGTGTACATGCCGCGAATAGTCACATTTTCAGGTGGTTGGGCGCCCACTTGCCAGAACGTCAAAGCACCTATCAAACTGAAAACTGCAATGCTTATGAGGAGACCGTTCAGAACTAGCACGTAAATCATTCTGAGCGTTATTTTTCCAAACAGTTTTCTTTCTTCTTTAGGCTTGTTCTCATTTCCGCTTGTGAAGGGAAACATCAAGATAATAACAGCTATGATGATTATCAGAACAACCAACAGGTACGAATTTCCCATGGAGTGGGTGAACAGGGAAAAGTTGCCTACATACGGGATTCTTCCCACTACCTTGCCAATATAGTAGTCTTGGGAAAACGTCTCTTCGCCAGACGGGTTGTTGTCTCCATGCGTGTAAAACCAATAGACGCCGTCTCTGAGCTCCATCCTGACGGCTCTGTGAACTATCAACTCCTCTGGGCGGCTAGGACTTCTGAAGACGATTATGTCTCCTGTCATGTACTGCGCGTTAATCTGCTGCGGCGGCGTTCCCTGAACTATTATCAGGTCGCCCACGTTCAGTGTTGGCAACATGCTTCCAGAAGCCACAGCAAGCGCCGGATAAGGCGTGTTCAATGCCGCTTGTATGCCAAACCAAAATCCAAACACTATTATCACTACTAAGGCAACAGACACTCCTGTCTGGAAATACTCGTTTCTCCATAATTGTTTGAGCGTTGCAGTTGCCAACATGCTGCCTTCTTTTAGGATGAAGCGTTCTTGTTGAATAATGCAGTTGTGCTTTAAAGCTTAACGTTTTTGAAAGTAAAAAATAGGGGGAAGGAGGGGGTAAGCCTGAAGGTCGCCAGCGTTCTTGGGCGTCTAAATCTTCTTCTTGCTTAGGACTTCTCGGAACGCCTTCTTGCACTTTGGACAGTCAAAGAGACCGATTTCTAACTGAATTCTCTTTCCAGCCTTGTCTGGGCGTCCAGCCATTGTCCACTTCTTCCTAGGCGCGTTCACGACGGTTCCGCATTTTGGACACTTAGCCATTTAATTTCCTCCAATATGTTCGTATCCATGGTTTCTGATGATGATAGATAAATAATTTTCCATTGTTTTCGAATAGAAAATCTGTTTCCCAACATCGGGTTTAGACATTTTCTTGCAAAGAAAACAAGTGGTTCTGCAGAAACTTTTGAGCTAAAGCCTTAAAATGCCTACATAACCCGCATGGAAAAGGCCATGGAAGAGGGGTTGGCGCTGTTTTCCGTTCAACATGCATCCAAACTCGGTGCAAATCATGTTGATGCAGGGGTTGAAGGCCATTATGACGGGCTTATAACCGTTGCGGACGGCAAGGTTCAACATGGAGTCATCAACCGCAGGCGAGGAATGGGCATCAGAGCATCAGTCAATGGTGCATGAGACTTTCAATCAATAACAGATTTAACAAAAAAAGGTATTAAGCGAACCGCGAAAATTGCGTTCAAAGCGTCAAAAGCATCAAACAACCATGGACCATTGCTAGCCAAGCTTGCATCTACATGGGCTTACGAGACTTGTTGCAGGACAAGGGTCAAGGCTGACATCGAAAACATCACTTTTGAGGATAAGAAGAGAACTTGTTCAGCATGCTTCAGAACGTTGAAGCGGTCTCCGATAAGCTCATTATAGCTGGAGGCTACTGAAGCTACTACCCTGCTCCAGCATCATCGACAAAAGCCCATGTCACGCCGATGGACTGACCTTCTTTCATTCTTCTGTCGATTTCAAAGATTCGAACACACGAGGTCTCCCAAATGCTTTTACCTACGGTTTTGTGCTTATTCCGTGAGCACTGGGGTTCAGCTAATCGTGAAAGATTCTTCAGAAAATGCTTTTGGGCTACTTGTTAAGCCTGTTCGAAGGCTTGTTGAGCAGAGAGGGTTCCCGAAGCCGTCTGAGCCGCAGGAGAAAACCATACCCAAGATTCTTGAAGGCAAAAACGTTCTCCTGATCTCACCTACTGCTACAGGCAAGACTGAAGCTGCTTTTCTGCCTGTTTTGAGCATGCTTCTGCATGGGCAGCAAGGAGTACCAGGCATAAAGGTTCTGTATATTACTCCGTTGCGGGCTTTGAACCGGGACATGCTTGAGCGGCTTGAGTGGTGGTGTAACAATCTTGACATCAAGTTGGCCGTCAGGCATGGAGACACTGAAACTAAGGAGCGGGTACGCCAGTCAAGAAGCCCGCCTGATATTCTGATTACGACTCCCGAGACGTTGCAGGCCATCCTGTCCGGTTGGATTATGCGTCAACATCTGCAACAGGTGCGCTGGGTCATCATTGACGAGGTGCATGAAATGGCCGGCAGCAAGCGTGGGAGTCAGCTTGCGTTGGCTTTGGAAAGACTCAGGAGCATGATTGGCCGCGACTTCCAACTGATAGGTTTGTCCGCCACCATTGGAAGTCCTGACAAGGTTGCGCAGTTTCTAGTTGGCAACGGTCGCGAAGTTGAAATCGTGCGCGTTCCAGTTGCGAGAATGATGCGGCTTAAAATCGTCTATCCGACTCCTGACGATGAAGATGTTCGGCTTTCTTCGCAGCTTTACACGCATCCTGAAGTTGCGGCTAGACTGCGGATTATTCGCGATTACATCAGCAAACACAAGTCCGTACTCCTATTCACTAACACCCGCGCAGTTTCCGAAGTATTGGCGAGCAGGTTTAAGGTTTGGGACATTGATTTCCCAGTTTCCATACATCACGGTTCACTTGCAAAGCCTTCCCGTATAGCTGCTGAGAGGGGATTGAAAAGCGGTGAGTTGAAGGGGCTTGTCTGCACAAGTTC
>Ga0315296_10000345_pt1 | contig 43040 bp, 49 predicted proteins | sample YL17G14_18_MG_FD_203921 | JGI IMG/M metagenome (GOLD analysis project Ga0315296, IMG submission 203921) | Sediment microbial communities from Yellowstone Lake, YNP, Wyoming, USA - YL17G14_18 | ecosystem: Environmental > Aquatic > Freshwater > Lake > Sediment | place: USA: Wyoming | collected... | reverse complement strand
GCCGTGGAATTTGACCAATACGTCATTGGAATAGTATCCTCTTCCGAACTCCCCGTGCCATTTATTGAGGGACTTTCTCTCACGCACCTCAATCCTACAGCCAAGAGCAGGATGCAGAACCGCATCTTGAGAGCAGAAACGCTCTTTCGCGCATTCCTGACCATTAACTGAAACAATCATGCCGGTAAAGACGGCATGCTTTTCAACCGTGGAGAATTCCCATGGCTCATCTGCAAATACAAGTTTCGTGCCATTTGCAGAACTGCCGTCCTGTTGAATCTTTACCGGTTCGCCGGTCCAGCCGTTCCTGGTAATGACAATCTTTTTGCCCTTGGAGCAGATGGTTACTTCCCGTGGCGATAAGCAAAAAACACCTACACCTGCCGGGTCCTCTGCCTTTTCCATTGCCTGGTCCCAGTCTGAGTTTCCCAGGTCGAGTAGTATCGAAAAATTCTCGATACCACTGCCGTTGTCCTGGACTGTAACAAATCCATCTTTATTCGTAATTTCCACTTCTGCTGCACCTGCACGCCTTGCGTTTTGCAGGATTTCAATGATCCGGCCATCCAGGGTTCCGGTGAACAATCTGTTGGCCTTGGAAAGTAGTTTCGGGTTGACTTTTGCTCGTATGGTCTCCATTTCCTGATACCTCCATTTTTTCAAAAAGTGGTGGCACACCCTCTCTCGACGAGCATGCCATCCGGATTAGAATAGAAATAAGCTTCAAACTATGACCACAGCTGGCGTTCTGAACTCGGTTTCCGGTCAAACCTCCAGATGCGAATACGCTCATACTGATTTGCATCGGCGCAGATTTTCTCAACGGCCTTGTCCAGATCATCCTCGCAGCCGTAAAAGTATGCACAATCCGCTGGAAGTAAGCTGGGTCGCCTTCTTCAGAAAGAACTCAAAATCGTTCAGTCTTTCGTCAAACCTCAAAGGCTCTTCGTCCCTGTCGATGGTTGCGATCTCAAGAAGCAGGTTGTGCAGGAAGAACCTGCCCTCTTTTTCGCCAGATTTGATATGGAAGGCCAGGTCAAGGCCGCTGCCTTGTTCCGTGACCTGCAACTTGATGGCCTGAAGAAAGGTTCTTACGACATCGGCAACAATAGGCGATATAAGGTGGAGGAATTGCGTTATTTTTGTGATTTCTGCCGGGTTTTGCATATGGTTTTCTCCTTATCCAAAAGGTTGTCGCGAATAGGATCTTCAGGGAAGAACAAGGGAACGCCTGGATTGTCACCGGCTTTCGTTCAGGTCGCATATTTAACGGCAGACAAGAGAGATAAACGCAAGACAGGCCCGGAAATCTGGAACTGAGAGGGTAAGAAGTACGGCGATAGTCTCAAGGCTATGTAAGGCCGCGCCTTGTGGATAGCAGACTTTGAGTGCTGTTGGTGCGTGTTAAGATGGGGTTGGTGCCTCATCTGCCTGGGCCGTCGAGGGCGGCACTGTGGTGGATGTCGCTCGCCTTTGCGAGCTTAAGGGTCTGATTCAATTAGTGACCAGACCTGGGATGAAGGTTTGTTTGATGAATATGAGTGAAAGCACTGTGCAATTCCGCCGAGGTGGTGCTTTGCAGCGGTACTGTGTGCTAAAAGACAGATGGGTTTAACTGAGTCACCGTCGCGCCCTGCCACGTATGCCGTTAACCTCCCGAAGGCCAGCTAAGCCGAAGAGCATCTTCAACATAACGCTTGAGAAATTGTTATTGTCGTGGCAAAGCTATGGATTAAAATGCTCAAGATTACATAGTAAATCATAGGGAGCGTACTCATGCTTCAACAGCTTCTGGTGAATGGCATAATCGCAGGTGGCATTTACGCTCTGGTAGCGCTGGGCTTCAGCGTGATTTACAGAACGGTGAAGTTCTTCCACTTCGCGCACGGGGTGGTCTATGCTGCTGCCGCATACATAGCGTATACACTTGCGATTCAGCTTGGGGTGAGTTTTATCGTCGTTTTCTTTGTTGCAATGGTGTTCGCCGCTATCCTGGGCGGGGCAATCGACCGGCCTGTCCCGCTCGGCATGCGGCGGCCATACTCCGACGAGCTTACTTATGGCCCATTTTCGTTCGGCCGCCGGTCCGAGCGAGACTTTGCTACATTGATAAGCAGTGTAGAATTAAAGGAATTTAGCTTGCAGTTTATATCGAAAAATAGTATGAATGACATGAATTAACTGGGTGATTTTGAAAGCGCCCATACCTGGGTGGGTTTAAAGCGCCCCGTGACACAGTCATTGAGCCCGGTCCCAACGAAATTCTGTTTCCCGGTCAGATCCTTAATAGGAATTACGGTTCCAAAATGAACTGCAGTCCTTAGCCCTGCAAACAAGACTTTTGCATTTTGTTGTTGGGCAGTGTGAAGTCTCCGGGTTGCGTGACCAGCGCCGTCTCCAGTTGCATCCGCTCACCCACGTCCATGTCCACGTACTGATACGGGATGGGCTATCATACGTCAGCGTCAGAGACTCGTTTTTCTCATTCTCAATCACAATGGCGACAAGCATTCTGTCGCCGCCGACATGCAGCCGACCGATGACGTTCGGATCGTTCGTGAACTCGATCCTTCATTGCCCAAACCGTATGAACTTTATGTAGTCGTCCTGAAGCCAAACCTTCCTCTCACCAAGAGGCGCACCATCAACCTCGTAATAACTCTATGCCCCGCTCTCGCCTGGCAGCTTCTGCTTGAGCAAAGACGCCTTCCCAGATAGCGGCTGAATTGAAACTTTCCACAACCCATGTAAGCCGCGCGTTGAAGGAGCTTTCAGACAGAGGTCTCGTGAGATGTCTGACACCTGCTGAGAAGTTTGGGAGAATATATGATTTAACCACGACCGGCAGAAAGCTGCTTGGGGTTTTCAAAAGTTTCAAGAGTGTGGGAAAATAGGAGGTTAGTCTTTTTGCCGCCGGTGCGGTTTCACTGTTTTTGACAGGGACAGATATCTTCGCTATCGCACAGTCTCAGAGCTTGGTGGTGAATGTCAGAAATTAGCTATAGGCATGGTAAACCGGTAAATTCGCTTTAGGTTGACAGTTTTGCACTTAACACATAAAATGTGCTCAATTTGAAGGAGCCAGATATGAACAATAACCAATCGGATAGCTCATCAATTTCATCGACCGCAAAGCGTCATATTACCGACTTGATTAAACGAGGTAAGGTCGAATACAAAATTTTTGAGGTTGTTGATACTCTCGACGCTAATGCATTTGACATTCAAAATATTCGAAGAAGCCTCTTTGAAATCATTGAGATTAACGAAAGACAACAGCTAAGACAGAACCGTCAGATTCATAGCACTGCTCAGAGCATTTTCGGCCTCAAACATCCCTCCACCGAGGTAGTATTTCAGACTTGGGTCAACTGTCTGTATGCAGCAGAACCCGACCGTAAAACCATGCGGGCAGTTTGTGCAAAGTTTGCATCTTTGGTGCCTACCCTATCGGCAGAACTTGATAAAAGGTTCTTGGAGCTAATTCCAGAGTTTGTGAAACAGCACAAAGTAGTTGCATTTCAGATTGTTCCGACTGTCTTTGATAACCTGAACAAGTTGGATTCAACCGAACTATGTCTGAAATATCTGGACTTCTTATTGTAATGCGGCAAGATTCTCTTGACGCTGACCATCTGCCCACGGATCGTTGAAATTGATCGCATCTCCAACAATTAACCTGTCTACAATATTTGGTAGTGGTTTGCCCTTACTCTTTATAAACTTCAAATATGTTTCTTTTAGTCTTTGTTGGATGAGTTTGGAATGTGAAAGAAATCTTTGCCCAATATCGTGATATCCTGTTGTCATGAATTGTTCCAAACCCTCGTTGACTGTATATCCAGGGTATTCGAACAGATAGGCCAATGCTTCACGTAAGCCATACAAATTGAGGTCTGACATAAACTGCTCCAATATCGAGAAGGGACACTGAGAATATTGTGCTTGAATTTTTTCTAATTTGAGCTGTACCCTTGCCTCTAACGCTGCTCTTTCAAGGAAGTGGGAATCCTTAGTGGACGGCAAAGAATCCATGACATTCAACGTTTGTGGGATTGACATGATAACATCGACAATGAAGTCTTGCGCACCGTGGCTCCCTTGAACTTCGTCTAACACTATTAGTCTGGCTGGGAATAGCCGTTTCTCTACCCAAACAGCAGAATCCAACTTGCCAAGGAAGATAGCACGCTTGCCAAGTTTCTTGTTGTTATCCTGTAACGGTTCGCCATATTGCTTTTCTGCTACCATTTTAGATGCCCTCCTAATCCGAGATGCATTCCGCTTGTAATATGCATAACGTTATAATTCTATTTGGTTTTCCACAGTTGTCAAGTATTGAGCAGAAGGACAAGGGTAAACTGCTGACAAGTCACAGCAATCGCTGAGTGGGTTATGAGAAGCTTCCGCTTTCGTGACGGGAACATAGTCTCAATAACACCCACTTGCTTGGCCCGCACCCCTTCTACTGGCGAGGCTCTTCCCATAACTAATCTGAAGAGCTTTCAACCGCCAAATCACCACAAAAGTACTTTTTCTTCCAGACCAATAAAATACTCTCTTACCATTTTCTTTTTGCTGCTGGGCACTTTCTTGCTCGCGAAGATTTCTTTGCCTCTGCGGCAATCACCTCAAGCCAGGCGCCTGAGCTCACTCATTCTGCCCTCCGCCCTGTGGGCCCAGGCAAACATGCGATAAGGCAGATGGCTCGCTCAGGCCCCTTGCAACCCGGAAGTGTTAGGTACTATGCAAGAAGCGTAAACTGCCGATGAGTCACCGCAGTTGCGGAGCGGGCTATGTGAAGCTACCGCTTTCGGCGGCGGGAACCTGGCTAACCTTGCATACAAAACTTTTTAAGTCCGAATCAGTACCAGAGGCGAACCCTTTTCTCCCCGTCCGAGGCTCTAAGACAGAAGACGGGCAAACCCATCCGAAGACAGGTCATGGAGGCGGTAGGAATATGGATTGAATGCCACCGGGAATTCAGCGGGCTCCGTTAAATCTTGTCGACCTACAAAGTCGATCATAAGGCCATCGGTAATGTGGCCGACGAACGTGCGGTTGTTGCCGGGTATTATGGTGTTTGGGCGATAGTGATCTGTCAACGGCCGGGATGTCAATGCCATAAGGGGGTGAAAAGGTGAAGAAGAAGCAGAAATTCTTGGTCCGTTTCTGGGCCGCGGGAAGACCGAATTCAGTAAGGCGCCCACAGCCGCATTTGTTTCGTCGAACGAAAATCGATGTTCGTTCCTGGATAAGCTCGAGCTTGGGACAAAATCCGGCATGAACTCCCTGTTGAGGAAACTGAGGAAGACAAGGAGGACATTATGCCAAACTGTATTGAGTGCGGCGAGAGCGACATAACGGTGTCCCTGTTCCCCTTCGTCAAGCAGGGCAGGCAGATGTATGTGTGCTTCAGCTGTATGACCGCCCACAGGGGCATGCTCCAGAATGTGTGCCCGAGATGCATTTAGCCATATTACTTTTTATATGAATTCGGGGTTAAGTTCATTATGAGCGAAAAGATGGACCTGTCATTCGTGGCCGTAGTCGTAGGTGCTCTTGGAATCGTGGCTCTGGGTATAGTTGCCATTATAGCGCTGGGCAGGAGGGAAATGCAGGCAAGCCAATTTCAATATCCATTCTCCACATCCCCAACCTTTTACCCCGTCTCTTTGTCCCCTGTGGTTGAGAAAGAAACCGCCCCGGTAACCAGAACGGAGGAGATAAGGCCCACAAGTCCCCATATAGTGAACCACAACCTCAACCAGGCAAACACATGGTATGAAATAAGGATTCCGAAGGATGTGAGGACGTGGCAGATGCAGGCGAGGGGGGATTACGACATGTATTATTCCTTTGAGCCATCCCATTCCACATACATGACCCTAGCAAGCGGGGCGGTTCTGTCCGAGTCCACCGCCCCGAACATGAGCATCAGGTCGATTTATGTCATGTCAGGAACCTCGGGCGCGCTCGTAGAGCTTGAGATGTGGAGGAACCATGGCTGATATACAGATTTCGAGGTCGAGGTCGTCATACCAGACAAAGAAGGTGGACACGCTGCCAGCGCCAGCGAAGAAAGGTGACATCGTGTATCTCAAAACCGACGAGTATTTATACTCTAAAACGGAAGATTAAATATGGCTGGAACATGGAAGAAAATCTTGCTGGAAGGCGATGCCGCAGCACCGTCGGATGATGAACCGCAAAGCGTAGCGACGCTTGCAGACAAGGGAGTGAGCGCGACATGTTCAAGGTCGGATCACGTGCACGACACAGCTGCGGGGTTTATTGACAACGCTGATAAGTTTGGCACAGGGGTTGTCGACACGACAGCTCTTGGCCCTGATGCGGTGACGGGCGACAAGATCCAGTAAGCAAGGTAGTTCGGATGACTGAAAAAACATTTGGGCATCGTTAGACAAAGACATATATTCAGATGAATGGTTGCGAAACTGGAAGCGAAAAGGCATTGGCTGATGTCATAAGAAGGTTGATGTGAACAGCATAACGGTTTTTCTGATGAATTACAACGGAGGAAAAGAAGCAGTCAAAGCAGCCGTGAATGCAGTCATGAACCAGACCATAAAACATGATACTATTTTCCTTGATAACGATTCCACGGATGGCAGCTTTGGGTTCGCTTCTGGCTATTCATTAAAAAATAATTTGGAGATAAGATTCATCCGAAACGGAAAGAATAGGCATGTTTGCTACTTGCAGCAGCAAGCAATGGATATGTGCAAAACCAAATACGCGGCATTCTGCCACATAGACTGCGTTCCCGAGAAGGCCTGGCTGAGAAAGCTTTACAGAGTCGCCGAGAAGGAGAATGCCGGGGCAGTGGAGCCAAGAATAGTCCATGACGGCGGCGTGACCATCCACGGCGGTATAACCAGGTGGTTCACGCCCACGCTGGTGCCGGAAGGTCGTTATCCAAGTTCTGTTTCAACCTGTACAACGCTATACAGGAATTTGGGCCTAAAGATGTTCCCCGCGAGCTACCTTCATTACCATGATGAGACATACGCCTCGGAGGTCATAAAACGCGCCGGATACAAGCTCGTCCACATGGATGGCTGCATTGTCAATCATGGGCACGGCTCGGCAGCAGGTCTGACGGGCCTGAAGTGGAAAGCGCTGGCAAGGTTCAACCAGATGAGACTGGTTTTGAAATTCCATAGGCCCTGCCCGAATCCGCCCGAATGCTTCAATCCGGCAAGCCTTTGCCCTTGCAGATATGAGGAGCTGAGAAAGAATGAACTTTGAAACCATATGACAGTTTTGGCTTCCGCAGTATGGCTGGCATTGGCATATTCAGTATGGGGGTATGAAAAGAGTGACCTCATCCCACCCCTGAAGCATGCGGGTATTCCCGCTCGCGTGAGGATAATCTAAGGAGGAAAAATATGAATGTGAGAGAACTCATCAGAAAAGTCACGGAAATCGAAGGCAAGAAGCAGCAGATATCCATCGCCCAGGTTGGCGAGGTCGTCAAGATAACGCTCCATCTGCTCGGCAAGGATTACCGGTCTTCGGACGTCCTCGACACCGTAGAAAAATACGCAGAGAGGAGCGTCTGAGAAACGAAAACGGGAAGGTTATCCTATTGCGAGCGGGAAAACCCACGCCATTTATGGGTGGGGGAGGTCACCTTAATTCCAAGAATGTATCTTCGGTCAACCCCCCCGTGGCTAAAATCGCATCCGAGGTGGTGGATAGGTTTATCGTCACATTGTAATTGCCGACAGTCGGAACGCATGAATTATATCCGTAAGTCTCTGGCTCATCAACGAACAGATTTCCCTCAATTGTAAGAATGTGGTTTCCCTCGTAAGGCCTGATTTTCCAGCCATTTGTTAAGAAGAAATAGGGGGCGACTGTTTTTGTCCCTGTTGTAGGGTCTCCCCCCACTGTCCTCATAGCAGGCAAGAATTTGGCGTTGTCGCCTTCTTTTAGCCACTCTTTCCAGTCGCTGTAAAGGTCTATCTGGACATTCAATTCCGTGATATTGGTATTCACCACGATAAGTTTGTTTGTCCCATCAAAGGTCACTTTCATGTTTATTTCTCCTCGCAATTTGCACAACGAGATACGGATTTTTCTTGTCAATATCCCAGACAATGTTGTAATTGTCCCAGCTCATTCCTCTTTTGAATTGCGATTCAATCCTCTCTTTGAGGTCGTCTTCTGCTTCGTCATTCTTGTTCCTGATTCTCATGCAGCGATAACGGATTGTTCTCCTCTCTGGAAAGGAAACAGGAAGCTCAATAGGTTTTTTCCTTTTATCAACCATATTGTCTCCTTATGGATTACTGTAGTTTCTTTCAAGGGCCGCCACCAGCGAAACAACATTTGCAATAGAGCGGACAATCGTTCCAGTGGCCAATACAAACTGGGCGGTTGACAAGCCGACTGCCACGACTGTGATTGGGGCATCATCTCCACCCGAACCAGCACCTCGCTGAAGGTTACTGTCATAGTCAAAAGAGTATTGGATGCTTGATTGTCCGCCCACATTGGCCACCATGTTCTCCTTGATTGCCCCTCCGGTATCCGCAATTTCCGATTCAGCAGAACCAGTGTTAGCATAGGTGAAATGTGTGCTATCTGCAACTGATGCGACAATGAAATCTCCATTATAGCCAGTCCCGCCTACTCCGCTTACATCCACACCCTCTCCAGCTGCCAATCCGTGTGCAGATGCCGTGCCAATAGTAGCGACATTGTCTGCTCTTGCTCTTGTGGTTGTTGCCACCGAACCGCTTCTATTGACGAGAATTGCGTTTGCCGTTCCATAATCATATCCTTGGTTTGTCCCAGCATCATCATCGGTGAAGAATACCCAGAACTTCGCAACAGAATCGTTCTTTAAGTTGTCGCCGAAGTTAAGGGTTAAGACCGCAACATAGGGGAATGTTCTGACATTGGTATCGTAGATTGTTCCGGCAGTATCTGCTGTCTGTGTTTCCTCGCTGCCCGTGTTGGCATAGGTGAATGTTGTAGTGGTCGGAACAGTTGAAACGGTGTAATTTCCGTTGTAACCCGTGCCTCCTACGCCGCTTACCGTTATGGCGTCTGAAATAGCCAATCCGTGGGCAGTTGCTGTTGACCTGCCCCCGAATTATATGCCAGTTGTAATTAGAGAGTTGTCTACATCCTCTATCCTGTATTGCTGAGGCTGAGCCGTAGGCGAAGCCGAAGCAATACATCGAGCCGCAAAAGCCGCGGGGGTCATATAGTCCAGCGAACTGTGCGGACGGTGATGATTATAATCTATCCGATATCCTTCTACAAGCACCTTGGCCTCCCGGACATTGCCAAAGGACTCACCATTGAGAAACTCATCCTTAAAGTGACTATTGAACGACTCACTATAGGCATTTTCCCACGGACTGCCTGGTTCAATGTATAACGTACCGACACCAGAATCGCTGAGCCACCGCTTGATGACATCAGCAATGAATTCTGGACCATTGTCACTGCGGATATAAGCCGGTGCCCCTCGGATCGCAAACAGAAATTCCAGGATCGCAATAACATCCTTAGCCGTGATACTTCGTTCCACATCAATCGTCAAGCTCTCTCGTGTGTATTCATCCAGCACCGGCAGCATCTTCAATGGCCTGCCGTCTTCTGTCTGGTCCATCACAAAATCATAGCTCCAGACATGGTTAATATACTCTGCTCGTTTGCGAACACAGTTGTTATCTGAACAGCCTAACCGACGCTTTTTTCTTTGCTTTTTAGGCACTTTCAGGCCCTCGGCACGCCATATCCGATACACCCGTTTGCGATTGACAGGCCAGCCATCGGCTCGTAGTAAAGCTGTGATCCGCCGATAGCCGTAACGGCGATACTTATGGGCCAACTGCTTTATCTGTTTGACCAGCGGCCTGTTTTTATCCGGCAATCGAGCCCGATACCGCTGGGTAGCTCGCGGTTGCGATAAGCTCTTGCACGCCCGACGCTCGGAAGCCTCCATGCTTTGCTGAACATGTGCCACCGCTTTGCGTCTCCGCGTCGGGCTCAGTAATTTCCCGAGAGCGCCTCTTTGAGAATCGCCTTATCCAGGCAAAGATCAGCCACCAGCTTTTTCAGCCGACTGTTTTCTTTCTCCAGCTCCTTGAGGCGTTTGACCTGGTCCAGATGCATCCTGCCGTACTGCTTTCGCCACTTATAGTATGTGCCCTCGCCGATTCCCAGTTCCCTACAGACCTGCTCCACTGTTTGGCCGGTTGCCAGTTTAGCCTCGGCATCCCGAAGTATCCTTACAATCTGTTCTGGAGTGTGGCTCTTCTTTTTCATGGTGGATATCCTTTCCAAAAAACTTTATTGGTTTTATCGGATACCCTCTAATTCAAACTGGCACAATTTTTGGGGAGCACGCCACTGTCGTAAGAGTGGCGACATTTGATGCGTTGCGGGCGCGGTAAGTTGTTGTAACGGCAGAATCCGCAAAAGACAACCTGTTGGTGTCTGCCGATTGGAAGTCATCAATGTATGTTCCTTGCCCCGAGACATAAAGAAGGGTAGCCAAGGTGGCCGAATCCGAAGACCTTATTGAATGGAAAAAATATCCCCATCCTGATAAGCAAGGACTTGGAACAAGACAGGAGGTTTAAATATGGCTGGAACTTGGAAGAAAATGATACTGGATGGAGACCCAATCAGCGAGGAGAGAGACAGATATTTTTACATCCATTCGGATTTGGCGGGGGCGGTTGACACTCCCTGGTATCTGATGTTCTGAACTCGTTCAGACTATCATACTTCATCTGGATTTCATAAGTGTCAAGATAGGGAGGCAACTGTCAAGATAGGAGGATGAGGTGATGCTAAACAACGGAACTTTATCCATACCAGTGAACAAAATCCTCATGTTTTGTTCACTCCCATTGAAAAGCGGCATGATGGTAGAAACTAACGGTTGCCGCGCGGTCCCGTCGGTTTAACCGTCAGCTTCTTATAGTTCACTATCAAATCCAAAGCATTGTCCGTATCATTGGTTATCCTGAAATCATCCAGAGTTGGACTGAATGAGTTTGCATCATTAGGCTTCATGATTTTCAGAAGCATATCAAATAGCTGTCTTGGTATCACTTTTCTCAATCTTAATCTTCTCATCTCAACAGCCATGATGTCATCTCTAACAGATATGCCCTTGATTGTCACATCCATACCGCTTTTTGAAAACAATTCCTTTATGGTTTCTTTGCTGTATTCCCTGATATGCCATTTGTTCCATGGCTTCTGATTCTCTCTTAACCTAAGCTTTCTGTTTGGTGTGGTTATGACAGCTATACCATTTGGCTTCAGGACACGCATGACTTCATTGACAAATTTTTTATCATCGAAAATATGCTCTATAACATGATTGGATACTATAAGGTCGAACTCACAATCATTGAATGGCAGGGAACATACATCACCCAAAATCAATTTACATCCTTTTATTTCTTTGGATTTGGCTATGGCTTCTGTTGAGTTGTCTATTCCGACAGTCTTGAACTTTCTTGCGAGTATCTTCAAGCCTGAACCTGTTCCACATCCTATATCCAATGCCTTGCCTCTTGGTTTCATTTTCATGGCAGTTTCATAGGTAAATAAACTTTTCGCTGAATGAAGTCTTCCTGTTCCTGTTTCTTCAGACCTTTCAAGACGCTCTTTCATATTTTATCCCCACCCATATCTATGCGACCAATTCCACGCCGTTGCATAGCTTTTCTGGAAAGAGGCGTTGATGACGCCGCGTCAAAAACATAATATCCATTCCTTTCGTGATTTAAAAAGAAAGAGGGGGCTAAACAACCTATTATACGTATTATGAAAAAATCTCGCGCGCATGTTAAAATGGGGTGGCGCAAAGCCGGCTAATCTGGCATACTCCCGTAAAAAAAGGAGAAAGGCCAAATGAATGTCAAGCCGCACGGCCCCAAAGACCGTCAACAACTGCAAGCAAGAATCCAGAAAGAGTTCAACGCCAAACAACGCGACCGTTATCGAGCCGTATTGTTGGCGTTAGATGGTCAGCCCACCGAAACCATCAGGGGGACATTAGCCCGCAGCAAGAACTTTGTGCAAAGATGGGTATATGCCTACCGTGACGGCGGGCTGGATGCGATTGCCCCAAAACCTCCACCTGGTCGCCCGCCCAAGTTGCCGGCTCAAGAACAACAACGCTTCAAAGAAAGGTTTCTTGCTGGTCCGACTGAGAAAGATGCAGTGTGTACGCTGCGGGCCAAAGACGCGAAACGAATCCTGGCCGATGAGTTCGGCGTCCATTATACACTTCCAGGGGTCTATGACCTGTTGCACAGCTTGAATCTATCGTGCCTGCAGCCACGACCTCGGCATCGTAAGAACGACCCGCAGCAGATGCAGCAGTGGGTGGAACAGGCCCCCCTTTTGTTCAAACGGTGCGACAGGAACACCCGGACAAGCGAGTTGAAGTGTGGTTTGAGGATGAGGCGAGAATCGGCCAGCAAGGGACATTGACGCGTTGTTGGGCACGGAGAGGTTCGCGTCCCACGGCGGTCAAGCAGACCGAGTATGAATGGGTGTACCTTTTCGGGGCGGTTAATCCGTTGACGGGGACATCGTCGGCTTTGTTGGCGCCGTCGGTGAATACGGAGTATATGAACCATCATCTGCGTTTTATATCCGAGCAGGCCGGCCTGAATGTCCAGGTGGTGCTGGTTCTGGATAGGGCCGGCTGGCACACGGCTAAGGGCTTGCAGGTGCCGCCAAACATCACGCTGTTTCACCTGCCCGCTTGCAGCCCCGAACTGAATCCCGTTGAGCGACTTTGGGCTTATTTAAGGAGCCACTATCTGAGTAACCGAGCGTATGACGACTATGATGACCTGTTCTCGGCGTGCGGGGATGCATGGAACCGACTCACGGCAGATATGCTCTGCTCTATCTGCCACACCGCTTGGCTGTTGCACGAGAAATAATCCGAATGCGTATTAGGCCGTTTAGTTGCCCAACCTTTTGTTTAAGCGTTCTTTAAGCGTTCTTTAATTGTCCGTCACTCTCGGCGCGAGCACAATCATGCCCTTCGCCGTGCCGTTGCTGAAATCCATGCGGAGCGGGTAGTCGTTCTGGAACTGCAACTTTGCCGTGCTTGCTATGTCCTTCAGCCGTAGGACTTCCTTGAGCAGCGCAGACCTGTATGACGCAACCAGCGATTGCTCGCCTTCCAGAATGAGCTGGCACGTGTTGTAAAGGCTGAACATCGTATAGAAGATTGTCTCAAGCGGGCCAAAAGCGAAGCTGGGCTTTCTGATTATGAAGTTCGTACCTGGGCAGGTTGGTATCATCATCAAACGTTCTCGCTCATCGCACTATGGTTTTTGATTTTGGAGACACGGCGGGGGGAAAAAGTATACACCGGCGCTGACGGTTCCACAGGTTCGGATGTTTTTGTACGTGCGGTTGCGGCAGGCCTGCGACCGCCGCTATCCCGGATGGGCGTTGCATTTGATAAAGCGCAAAAGCAGGCGGAGAGAGCTGGCTCGGTTTTATCATTACAAACGACATAACTTATTGGCTCCCCTAAGAGTTAAAGAACGAAAATGAAAATAGACAGTACAACTATTACCGGCTACGGTATCCCTTGGGAGCCGAATGCCCCGCCTACAGAGCAAATGCTGGAGATAGCCAAGAATCTCATGGACCGGTACGGTTCTGACCACGTCTGGTGGCGATACGATCCCGTAATACTCACTCAGAAGCTGGAAGAGAAATGGCACCTCGATAATTTTAGACGCTTGGCCGAAGCTATGCAAGGCACGCCTCGTTGTGTTATGAGCCTTTTGCTGAGTGAGGGCCGGTATAGTCACGTAGCGAAGCGAGTAGACCCAGTGTTAAGAACAATGGATGACCGATTAGCACAATGGCCCTTGGCTCGTAAGGCAGGATTGCTTGCCCGCCTTGGCAAGGTGGCTTTGTCTTATGGGATTCGACCTGAGATATGCGCCCAACCGGAAGTTGCCGATGCTGCTGGTTTACATCGCGCTTCATGTATGGACCTCGAATTGCTAAAGCGGGTTATTCCAGGCTTGCCGGATTTGCCCATGAAGCCCACGCGACTGAACTGCAATTGCCACGAGACAAAAGACATTGGCAATTTCGATACCTGCGACAACAACTGCCTCTATTGTTCTGCGAACAGACGACTGGACAGAGATTTGCCCATCGTCAACCGAATAAATCCAAAGTCGGCGTGGCTGTGGCCGGAGCCACTGGAGATGCCGATCTGACCAGTTTAACCAGTATTAAATTAGTGTATAGACTATCTCTCACGATCGAAAATGTTGCGCCAACAGAAATGTAGTTGCCAATGATCTCTGCTCCTCAGCACTTCCTTGCCCGCGCCTGATTTCTCTGCCAGCAATCACACCACATAGTGTGGCTGGCTATTCCTTGGTACGTTGTTGGTGGAGGAGGCGGGGATGAAGGCTCGCATTTTTGGCAGGAGTCTGGTACTATCTGACTGTCGGATTGGAGGATCGAAGTGAAAATGGTGCCAAATCAGACATTCCAAACGATATGTTGTCATATATGGCTCTTGCCGCTCGCTTTCCTGGTGGTCTCCGTAGTGTCTGTCGTTGCCTCAAGCCAAGACTTCGTGTTTGAAACCGACTTTACCCGTCTGGTTCTCAGCACAGACGCAACCGCAAGGAGCCTGCGCGAAAAGAAATCTACCCATGAATGGCTCGCGACGCAGCCGCGCACATTCGGGTCGGTGAAGAAGGGCGGGAAGTATTTCTTAGCCACCAGTCTAACGCGGGATGGTGAATTGTGGCGTGCAGAGTTTGGGGCAGCGGAAGTGCAAGCAGAATTCCGAATCACGGTAGGAGTGCATTACGTGGTCTTTGAGCTTGTGCGTGTGCAGGGAGAGGGTGTGGAGGAGGTGCGGTTCATCGAGTTGCAGGTCACATGTAAGCAGAACGCCGGGTGGTGGCTCGGTGCGTGGTGGAATGAGCGGTTCGCCGTCGCGCTTATAGGGCTGAGCGACCGCGTCAACGTACAATTGCTCGGAAACGGCGGGCTCGTAGCGTCGGTCTGTCCGGAGTTCGGGATGGAGGGGCAGCGCGCGGTGCTTGTGGCGGCACCCACCGAGAGGTTCCTCGACGTGGTGCAGGAAGTGGAACGCGACTTCGGGCTGCCGTCTCCGCGGCTCGGCGGGCAATGGGCCAAGGCGTCGCGGGCCGTGCGTACGAGTTACCTGTTTACCGACCTCACCGAGGCCAACGTCGACGAGACAATCCGTTTCGCCAAACTCAGTGGGTTTGAATACATCATGACTTACGACAGCACATGGGCGAAGTCACTCGGCTCGTATCCAATCAATACGAACAATTTCCCGCGAGGCGAAGCGAGCCTGAAGGCCACGGTAGATAGGTGCCACGCGGGGGGGCTCAAGGTGGGTCTGCATTTCCTCACCAGCTTCGTCGGCAAGAACGATCCATTAGTGCGGCCCCGGCCCGATCCGCGTCTGCTCAAGGACGATCAGGCCACGCTGGCAGCGGACATTGACGACAAGGCGACGGAGATCATGGCCACCGGTTCGCTAACGAGTTTCCCAAGCGAGGGCGCATTCTACGGTGACGCCAAGGCCGGCTTCGATATCCAGATTGACGACGAGTTGATTCAATATCGCGCTATTGGTGGGCCGGGCACAAACATGTTCCTGAAATGCACGCGTGGGTCTGCTGGCACGCACGCAGCCCCGCACAAGGCAGGAGCGAATATACATCATCTGGCCGAGCGGTACGGGTGTTACCTTGCTGATCTGCGCACGACGTTGAAGGACGAGATTTCGGAGCGCATCGCGGGCGTGATCAACCGGTGTGGGTTTGACATGATCTACTTTGACGGTGGCGAGTGCAACGTAGCTAACGGGCCATTCTGGTATTGGGTGAGCCAGCAGCAGGATGATGTGTGCCGGCGTGTGACGCGCGAGTTGCTGGTGCAGGGTAGCGGCGGAACGGCGTGGACGTGGCACTGGTTTGCGCGCGGGTGTTGTGACGATTTCGCCGCTGTCGCGCCCAAGCAATACCTCCAGCACCACAAGATTGCTGACTCCTGGACCTACTACACGCGGAGCTTCATGCCGGCGGAACTGGGCTGGTGGGGCTTCTTGGCGGACGAGCCTCATCATCCCGCAACGATGCCAGACGAGGTGGAGTACTACGCTGTCCGGATGCTGGCGCTGGACACACCCGTATCCTTGGAGACGCATCTTGGCGAGCTCAAGCGAAACGGTCGCACAGAGGAAATGCTCAAGCTGCTGGGTGAGTACGAACAACTCCGGCTGAGCGGCGCGGTGCCGAAGGGTGTGCGCGAGAAGTTGCGGACAGGGGAATGGCATTTGATGCACGGGGGCGGCAAGCCAGCCTTTGTGCCGACTCGATATGATGTGCAACGGCTGAATGTGCCTGGTGAACTGCGTGTGACGAACACGTTTGGCGCACAGCCAGTGAGGTTTCGCCTGCAGGCTGTGCCAACGCTGGCACCGGTGGGGGACAAGGCGAACATCGTGTTGTTGCATGCTGAGCCAGCGGCGGAGTTAAAGCTGCCGGTGGCGAACGCGCCGATGGCGGGCGCGCTGGCAAGCCAGACCAGCTTCGCGAATCCGCTCGACCTGTTGCGTCATCGAGGGCTGGCCGTTCGACTTCGCCTGGACGGCCCGGCTCCGGCGACAAACGAGCCGTTTGCCGTGCTGAACGTGCAGTTGGAAGGAAGCGGCAAGACCTACCGCGACCACTACATTGACCTTAGTTTCACCGGTGAGAAGACGATTATTCTCCCTGAGCCGACTACCGAGCGCATGTTGCCGGAGTTTCGTCCCGACCATGCGAACTACGCTTTTAAGGCCGCAATGTATGGCTTCGACTACCGTCACATCATCGCGTTCAACCTGCGGTGGATGCAGTTGCCCAAGGACCGGCCAATGACGTGCAGCGTCGCGTTGGTCGAAGCGCTGGCGGAGTCGGAGATCGTCCTGAAACATCCACAGGTGATAGTTGGCGAAAAGACGCTCACCATCCCCACGGAACTGAGAACCGGCGATTATGCTGAGTTCTGGGCTGATGGACCCCTGCGGGTATTTGACCGTAATGGAACGCTGCTTTCATCTTTTGACCCCTGTGGCGATCTGCCGACGCTGGAGGCCGGCGTGAATCGAGTTGAGCTCCGCGCTGCTGGTGCGGCTTCTGTTAAGTTCACCCCGATTACCGTTGGCGATGCCTTGCCCTGGTAACGGGGGTCTGTCGCCACCTTGGGCTGATGAATCTCGGCCCATGAGACCTGCCTTCGCGTGCGTTTACTGCACTATCCAAAGCAGGTCAACAAAAAGTTTTAGGAATAGACAATCAAGACCTGATCAATTATGAATTTACACTGATAGCCTACACCGAATTGGGGAAAAGTGCATGACGATCGTGTAGCTTTGACCTTTTCTCGTTTATCATTGAAAGTGCAAATCTTCGATATTCTTACTTTACTTGCGGGCGAGATAGCGGCAGTAATACTCGAAGATAGCTTTGCTTAGATCGCGCCGCACAGCCGCTGGGAACATCCATAACTCTGCTCCTCTCCCACCTGAAAAATCGGTTGGGCTTTCTCCATGCTCCTGAGCATTTTCTTGCTCGCGCGGATTTCTTCGCATTGCAGCAATCACCTCAAGGATATGCCTGAGCTCACTCATTCTGCCTTCCGCCCTGTGGGCGAGGCGCGAAATATGCGATAAGGCAGATGGCTCGCTCAGGCTTTCTGTCACACGAAGGTGATTGCATATGCAAGAAATCAACAATGCTAAGCAAGAAAGCAGTGCTCAAGACATCGTGAAACCCGTCGGAGACTCGCCGATGCTGGTTGTTCTTTGCGGGCCTTCGCACGCCGGAAAAACCAGATTTGCCAGGAGGTTCAGGGATGAATTCACAATTATAAGCCCTGACAAAATACGGAAGCAGTTGTCTGTCAATTTCGGCGATTCCAAAGACGAGACCAAGGTATGGGATATCTACGAGTCCATGAAAAGGAAGGCATTGGAGAAAGGAGATAATATTATCCTGGACGCCTGCCATATGTCAAAGCGGGCAAGGTGGCATTCACTACAGGAACCTAATGCCAAGCACAGAAGAATATGCATTGTATTCGATCTGCCTTTCCAAACCATCCGGGAAAGATGCTTCAAGGTGAAAAGAGTCTCCCTGGGAGAGGTAAAGCGGATGTGGAAGGATTTCCAAGACAACAAGCCTACTACAGAGGAATTGAAACGCGAAGGCTTTGATGAGGTGCATTTCATAAGAAGAGAAGATCGTCCTGTGCGTATTGCACGACTTGATTGGCGGAAAGGTAAAGGAGCGATGTCAACTAAAGGAGGTGTATTATGGGCAACAAGCAGATGAATGCGTTTATGAAAAAAGCTGACCTGAAGGCCAAGATAAAGGTTCCGGGTTCAATTGAAGGTGTTCAGGAGGTGAGACCATGCCTGTGAGAGTTGTGCCAATAAGCAGGGATAAGGCGGATAAATTCGAGGGCAAGTTTGTGAGATTGCCAGATGGAACCTTCACGCCCGCAGTTTTCAGGCAATCCCCTGAGGGCAAGGAAGCGGAAGCCACAGGTTTACAGTACTGGTTCAGGTATGATTTGCCCTTTGCAAAATTTAAACCTTATAAAACATGTGGAGGAAAGACGGTGAAAACATGCCCCAAATGAATATACTCGGCAAACGAGCCAAGGCCGAGCCCGTAAAAGTGCCAAAGGAAATAGAAGAGAAGGCAAAGGCCATGCTTGAGCCGGAAGAGCAGAAAAATGTGGTTATTATCGATAGGCGAATAGAGGACAAATGCCCAAAATCGGATATGGCTAACAATCTCGATAATCCCACAATTTGCCCAATGTGCAAGCAGGATAAGCAGCTGGTATGGGTTAATCCTGGAGGCCTGAGGGCCACATAGAGATATGCAGGGATTGTGTCCCAAAGCTATTCGAGGGATGCGGCTAAGGTTATTTCAACCATCGGGTGAGACCCTCATGCGGTTCGTGGCCGCCAAGATAGATCGCAGTTCATCTGGATTGTTTAACAGGAATGCCACTTGTGCTTCATGGGCTAGACCTGTTATAAGATGGACCGTCCTGTATCCCGTTTTCTTGGCGTAAGCCTGCAACTGCTCTGCCATAAAAGCAGAGTCTTGATGTGTCCTGAGCTTCTGGTAGAGGGCCAAGTTAGAAAAAGGCCAGAGTTTGTCCTTGTACACTGCACCCACTGAGGGCTGCTTCTGGGCTTTGGCTATTTCGGCCTTAATTTGCTCGTTCACGTCAAAACTCAGTGGAGGCGGCACTTCCGTGCGACGGTAGAGTTCCCTTGCCTGGGGAAGACATCTTAGGTCCTTTGTGGATTTATACCCTACCAGTAGATACTGTCTTGTGAGCTCAGTAGTGGGCATAGCCAGAAATGCCGTTACCAGGGGCTCTATATTTGACGGAAGGTTGAACAAACCTGCTGGCGCCTCATGATTGCAGTGGTATGAATTAAGCTCCCACGCCGATGGAAGGCCAAAGTTTTGCCCCAATCCGAATTCTAGAACAGAACCTTCAGAGGCAGGTTGATTCTGATATCTAGAGGCTTTTTCCCTGATTTGAGCTTTCACGCTATGGGAGATTTTATGGATGTAAGAGTCATGGACTACGCCATGAATTTTGTATGTTACGGTCTGTTTCCTGACTTCCGTATGTGGCAAGTCGTCTAAACGGTTAGGAACTGGGATGTTTTCGAGAGGACCCAATTTGAGTTCCGCCGCTCTGGCAAGAGCATATTTCGAAAAGAAGATGAGTTGAGCCCAGTCTGAGAGGTCCGTCTGGTACAACTGCTCCAGTCGGTTCTGAAGTTCCACCAGTGTCCTGGAGGACCGTATTTCCGCTTCCGCTTGCATGAAGGCATTTGAGTCATGCATGGATTCTGCACCTCAGCGTACTCTGTAGGGCATCGGCTAGTCCGACTAGCTTCGGCCCCGGATAATGACCGTGCTGGTTTGGGAAGCCTAACCGAGGTCATGGTTTCTCGAGCGTGGTTGACCTCAATCCTGATTGCGGACAGTGAACTGTGTTACCTCTTGACACGCCTTTGAGATGGATAGTCTACCAAGAGTATAACCCTGGAGTCACTATTGCAGGTAAGCCAGGAAAGACTTGGAGTATCACTGCTTTAGTTTTTGTCGTGCGAGCCTGAATGTGTTTGCCCACAGGTCTCCCGCTGTGATTGGAATTAACCTCAATATTTATAAATGTACGCTCAGACTCTGCAAAAAAGTGCCGTTCTGCATCTGCCACCGCCCCAATGGGGGGTATAATATATAGGGGGGCGAACAACAAGGGTGTAGCTGATGCATTCTGACGAGAACAAGAGAATTTATCGGTGTAGAAAGAGAATATGTTAGTCGAATTTCACATCGTAGGAGGCTGTGATGACATACGAAAATGGATTCTGGGATCCAGACGATGACCAACAGGAACCGTTGGGTGAAGAACCCCGGTCGGATGAACCGGACCCCGCAAAAACGGCTGAGATCAAGGACGCACGGACTATCCTGATCGCCACGATGTTGAAGGACAAGAAAACCAGGCGGGAGGCAATCCTGCTCGCTTACTTGTTTGGGGTAGGAGGCACTCCCTGGACGCTGGAACAAATTGCCCGCGAATGGGCAAGATCGGATGGGAAGGATTGGTCGGTCCGGGAAACGCGGCGCAGATACAAGGATAGGGTTAGACAGTTGAGTGCGCGGGTTATTGCAATCGCGCGAAAGATTGTAAAACAGCGTGGATTAGAGCTGCCGGGTGAGTAAATCAGGCTCGCCCATAAGCTTGGCCAACCATTCAACTTGATGGACCAATCATGCTAGTGGTGGGCATTGCTGCAGCGCGTTATCGGGTTCTACCAATGTGCAGTTGGATATCTTTGGAGAGTCAATTTGTATGTTGAGTGAAAGTAACAAGTGGCTGAGCGGATTACTGCCGTTTATTGCTTTGATGGTGGCAGGGATTTCCCCACAGACGGGTAGGTGTCTCGTTTACGCTGCATGCACTCGTTCGGATGCGTGTACATCTGTCGTGCCAGGAATACTTCAAGTTATTAGCCGCAGTAATTCTCATGGTGTTAGCGGCAACGTGGAATCTCTCAAGCTGGGCTCTGGCCCTATGAATCGGGCAGTGGCGTCTGTGTTTGGTGCGGAGATTATAGCTTGTGAGCCCGGGTCGTGTCTAATGTGGCTGTTTGTAGTCCTTGTTCTATTGTGTATCGATCGAGCCCGTCCCGAATTGTGGCCAAGTTCGCGTGTACCTAGAAGGAAACAGCCGGAGCAAGAGTGTTGCCTGCATGTTCCTTCTACAAGCCACGATAAGGTCTCGTCTGGGCTTTACAGAGACGCCGAACGTGCGAATGACGTACGTGCATTTGATGATGCGGATGATACTACTTGCAGCAAAACTGCTGTTGTGAAGCGACCTATAAGATGCACGGGTTTATCGAGTTCCGGATGCATGGATTTGTTTGAACAGCATCGCTTAGGTTCCTTGTGTCTCCGCACCAGCTTGCTTGCTTCCCATGCTATCATATCATCCCGGCCAACCTTGGAACTGACAGCGTGTTGCTTGGCACCAACGGTGCCGTGGCTGGCAGGGTTTCCCTCAATGTTTCCTCTCATCAAGTTTAGCCGTGGTCCTCCCTATCCGACGTACGAGGCAATGTATAGGGCTCAGCCTCGTAGTCAGTGAAGCCCACCATCGGTTACACAGGTGTGATATTTGAGGTGCTATTCGGCGCTTCACGCGCACATGTGCGCGAGGAGAAGAAGCTATGTGTCATGTCCACAGGGTAATGGTCGTGTTTAAAAAGGAGGAAGACGGTGATGAAAAGACTATTTATATTGATTGGACCAGCACTATGCGTGGTCATACTGCCAGCGATAGGCGACACATTCTGGGACCAGCCAAGGGTCTTAGGCACAAGAAATGCATCTATCGTTGGTTGGAGCACAAGAGTCGTGAGGGACACAAGGGCGACGGATTGCAAAGGTCCCGCACTCGAACAAAGGGGGGAGCTAGGTGGTTGTGCAGGGTACGAGATGACTGAACTGTGTGGCAATGACAGACCTTGGCAGTTCGTGCGCAGAGTCAATCGCGTGTGCCAAATCGCGTCCAGATTTGAAAGGAGTCTAAAATGTCTGCCATAGAACAGAACGAATTCAAGGGCTGTTTAAGCGCAAGCCAGTTGGTCAAGGTTGTAGACCAGCGCGCTTCAAGCGCTGAGATCCATGCGGCCAGAAATCATATCGCTAGGTGCGAGAGATGCGCGGAGTCGTTTGAAGCAGTGTATCTTGCCAGAATTCTCAGCACATCACATCTCCGCATCTCTTCTGGTGGAGTTTCTCGGTGCCCAACTGATGCGGTTCTTGAGACTCTTGTATGTGAGGACACGCTGGACCGTGGCGTGATTGAAGATTTGGCGGCACATTTACCGGTCTGTAGTAAATGCGCCAAGAAAGCCTTTCGAATACTTGTGGAAAGGTCGGATACGTGTATAGTCGAGAAAAGGTTGTCCAAAGACGAGCTACGTTTTGCCGATAAGGTCATTTCTGCTCTGCGTTTTCTGGAGTGTTCCTCTATCACCACGCTTAAGACTGGACCCGTCAGGGGCAAAGAGCAGGCTGGGCAGGAGCCAGGTGACAAGACCGACGAACTTGATAACAGCAAGCGAAATAGGCATACGGAAGGACCGGGTTGGAATCCGGGCTGTGAGGTCCACAAGTAGTAGGGCGTGGTGTAGTGAGCGAATGTGGGCCAACAGTTTATTCGTCCGGCATGGCTGGCGTCAGGGGGGTCGGCCGCTTTTTTGCGTATGCAGAGGCCTCGAGCAGAGTAGGAGGATGCTTAGGTGGGGTCCATGCTCCAATACTATTGAGAAGGGGCTTGCTGGAAGAGAGAAAATGTGAAGGTGCTTGAAGGGTCGTTTGACATGTTCAAATACGATAGTGTCTATTTCTTGTTGGAGATGTTAAGAGCAAGAAGCCCGGTCGCCCGTATCAGTTTTTTCAGTTCCCGATAAAGGCGTACTAAAAAAGTCTGGCTCATATTCTCAAGCGTTCCAGCTCGAGCCTCTTATTCGGCAGCCCGGGGTCGTTCTGATCATACCTGATGTTGCCACCAAATGGCAAACAAAAAGTCGGCGCGTTGTCCGGGGATGGCAAGGAAAAAAAAGGCGTCTAACCTTGACAAGGGTAAACGCGAACCGAGGCGCGAGTTATGAAACGACGAAACAATACGAGCCAGGAAATATACCGGACAAAGGGAACGCCGGAGGGTGAGGTCGATCCGACATTGGCGAAAGAAAGACCGCAGCTATGGTGAAGCTCAGAGTAAAACGCGAGTTTGAAGTCAACGTGCCGAGTCACGTCCTGGTCCTGTTAGGGCTGCTGCTCATTGTCGGTATGACTTTGACCCTTGTCAAGTGGGGACCAGCGCTTCTAGGGTGGCTTTGGTGATAGGGAGTCCGAGGGCGGAGTATGCGTGAAATGAGGCCTGGGCGTGCAATGCCGGGGTCTGTAGGGCATGTGTACTCTGTTTTGGCCAGTTCTACGAGTTGCGTGGAGAACCGCACGCTGCGCCCAGGATGCTTTCACTGTGTGTGAGTTTCTGGAAAATAGCGCCCCGAAAGCAGCAATCACCCACGAATCCATACTGCTTGGCTGATAACTCTGATTTCCGCCGCTTAGATTTGACGGGAAATCAGGTTGAGAGGCTTCGCATCTCGCAATTCGGAAGGTGGTCACTATGCACTTTTTGGAACGCGTATTGTTTGGGAGAAATCCAGGAGATGAAGGCCCGGCGTGTGGTAGATTTCAAGGGCAGGGCTATTTAGGGGTGATAGTGAGCCGGAGTCATCTGTCCAGACTCCATAAGAAGTGGCGAACTGTGCTGCAGCTGCAATTGATAATGGTTCAGCTATTGTCTCTTCATTATGGCCAAAACTTGTTGAGCTTATCTATGGGCTATCTGGCCGTTTGATTCAGTGGAGTCTATGTCCAGTTGGTTCCATGGCTTGGATTTTGTTTTCTTTGAGCAAGGGGCATCATAGTTTGGCTGCATTTGGTCCAGTTGGCCCGAACCGCTTTTCTTGATGGTTTTGTTGGTTGGGTTGACAATGGGTTTGCCGGCTAAAAAACAGGGGGCTTCTGGGGTAATGATGAGGCTCGAAGGCAGGCCAAAAACGCGGGCGTTGGGCGGGTTGTTTTGACCATCTGCCAAGAAGGGGTTTTGCCCTTGTCTTGGCCAGGCCACGAAGGGAACGGTGTGTGTGGTTAGATTGAGCCAACTGGTGCTGACGGATTGTGGGAAAAGGAGAATGGGTGAGCTTCGCCAGTGATTTCTTTTGGCGAAGCGAGCCATCTGCTTTTCCCCGGCCAATGGGGCAACGGGTTAAGGGCCTACCTGCTATGAAGAGCCGGAGGGCCGAGGATCTGGGCAGGACTTTAGCCTTTGGCAGGGGCTCTTGACCGACCGTTAGCCGTTTCGTGCATATGCGAGCGGGGGCCAGCACTGCGTTGGTTGCGGAGGCATAGGCAAGGAGTATACTTGGGGTCAGTGTTAAATCCTTTGTTGTGAACCTGCACGGGGTCTTGGACCGCAAGGATTAAGCTGACCGTCGGGGGAAATAGGGCGGCCGATGCTCCTGGATATGCTGCTCGTGGATAGAGGCTCGATCTTTGTGGAAGAAATGGCGAGTGGGGCAGTTTCAGAGACTTTTGCATAGGTGGTCTGCCTCTATTCGCCCTCGCCGGTGTCCACTTTCTTGCCTCTACTTGATTTCCTTGCCAGCAATCACCTCCTACATTGTGCCTGAGCTCACTCATTCTGCCTTCCGCCCTGCGGCCGGTCCCTCCGGGCTCTGGTCTCAAGACTATAGACTGAAAAACAGGGCTGCCTCAGCCCTTTGTTCTTGTGCTTTCCGACCCCGTCCACCATAATACTCCCCAGAGAAGCTGTGGATAATTGGTTTGAGGCATGAGAGGTCGAGATGAGTATGGTGGTACCGATCTTGCCTGAAGAACTCGAGAACTTGCAGATTCCTGACGATGAAATCGGGCGACAGGCTGTCAACTCGCTGCGTGGATACATCTATCAGATCTATCAGACCCTCAGCGCATGGCTCACGCTGGGAGAAGATGAGATTCTTCTGCTTGAGGTCGCGGAAGATTTTGCTGTCCTTGCGAAGGGCGAACTAACTGCAACACAGGTCAAGGATACCCCTGCCTCCGGCTCAGTTACCTTACGAACAAAATCCGTATCGAGTGCGATCAATACTCTTTGGAGGTTCCAGAACGCTAATCCGGACAAGATTGTTCGCATCAACTATCTCACAACATCAGAAATCGGGACGGAGAAAGGACTAACCTTTCCCGATAATCATAACGGGCTCAACTACTGGTGTGTCGCCGCGCGCGAGGGCACCAATGTTGAGCCCCTTCGCCAAGCGTTGTTGAGTCTCGACTTACTTGTCGAGATCAAAGACTTCGTGAAGGTTGCAACACCTGACGAACTGCGCGACCGGATTTTCCGGCGAATCACTTGGGTTTGCGGAACGCACGATCGGATCGCCCTTGATCAAATCATTCGCGACCGGCTTGTTTATCTCGGAGAACGCCAGGGCTTTAGCCCCAGTGACTCGGAACGAGCAAAAGACACCCTTGTGGGGGCAATACTAAACACCATCATCCGCAAGAGTGATCGTATCCTTTCCAGAGCAGAGCTTCTACGCATTTTTGAGAAGTCGGCCACAATCTCAGTGCCTGCCACGACGGCGCGTCAGCTCATTGAGGTTGGCTTGCGATCGCAAGTCCGGTTTTCCCCCGATTTGGTCTCGGGCACCGGCATAATCGTCAAGGTTGCCCATGTTCCTCTACCCCCGCGAGTCATAGACCGCAAGGCACTTGTGTCCGAACTTATCTCAGGAATGGGACGCTTGGGGAGCGTGTGGCTCCATGGAAGTAGCGGCCTTGGCAAGACCGTCCTTGCGCAGCTCATCGCGCGTCAGTCAAAACGTGACTGGCTGCTTGTCCAGCTTCGTGATTGTTCTCCTGCGGAGCTTGAGTACCGTCTCTGCAGGGTGCTTCAAGCCTCGCAGTCGGGTAGGATTGGGGGCCTGATTCTGGACGACTTCCCGACGAAATATGCGCACAGCGCGCGTTTGCGCTTGGCGATGTTGGCAAATGAAGTCCACAGAATGAATGGATCCCTTCTTGTTACATCAGCCAAGCCACCATCGGCTAACACGCAGAGTTGTTTTGGAGAGAATGGGGCGCTCGTTGTGGAGGTACCGTATCTCAGCCGAGAGGAAGTCAGTGAGCTTGTGACGTTAGGGGACGGGGATGCAGAGAAATGGGCCGGTGTCATTCATGCCTTTTGCGGTTTCGGTCATCCACAGTTGGTTCAGGCGCGCATAAGCGGCCTGCAACAAAGGAATTGGCCGGACGACGAGCTTCTCGCGGGCATCCCTGTTTTCGGCGCACCTGCGAAAGAGGTCGAAGGGGAGCGTGATTCTATACGTGAGCGATTACTCTCTGAGCTCTCGCAGAACACTCGCGAACTGCTGTACCGTCTGACCCTGTTGGTCGGCTATTTCGACCGAGAGTTGGCAATCACGGTTGGAGAAGTTCATCCTGCAATTGAGCGTCCCGGTGAAGCACTGGACATTCTCCTTGGGCCTTGGGTTGAAGCACTGGCGAGCGACCGCTTCAGGGTTTCCCCGTTGGTGAGCAGTGCAGGAATCCAGAGCCTATGTAAGCCCATTCAGATGGAAGTCCACAAGCGAATTGTTGATCAGCTTATCGCACGTCACCCATTCCCGGCAGACTTCTTAGGAATGCTATTGAGCCATGCCCTTGTGTCGCGGCATGAGCGGGGACTCATGTGGCTAACAATGGCAATCCTGAACACGCGCGACGAAGATAGGACGATGATATCTGAACACCTGTTCGTGCTTCCACTGCTAGATGCGCAGCAACCCCTGTTCAAGGAAAATATCCATGTCTCTGCCATGCTAAGGTTGGCCCAGTTCCGTGTTGCCGCTTGGGCCAATAAGACAGATTGCCTTCCCGGAATAGCTGATCAACTCATTACGGAGGCACGGATGATTGATCATAAGGAAATCGCGGATGGTTTCTTGTATCTTGCTATTAGCTCAGTTATCGTAGAGCAATCCTTGAGGATCAGCCCCCGAAAGTGGATGCCCCTCATAAGAGAACTGGAACAACTCTTAAATGGTCAAGGAGCACTAATAGAGCATGTTCGAGAACTTTATGTCATCAAGGAAGGTTTGAATGGCTTGTCTGTCCCTCAGTTCCTGTTTGCCATCAGGGCCAGTGCACTCAGAAGCATTGGCGAACTTGTGGAATTGTTTACAGAATTGGATGGTCTTGAGGAAGACCGTCGAAGCCTCTTACTTTCGTCTCTGGATAGGATTCCGCATGGTAGGCGTTTGATGATTGATGCTCCTTGGCTGGCGGAAATGAGGGAAGGAAAGTTGAACGGTGTTGCGGCTGCAGGGACATACGCTCAAGTCACTGCGGTTGCAGAGAAGTGGAGGGAGAGGGACATTGCGGTTGAGTGTGAATGTGCTCGTGCCGTTATGCTTAATGAATACGCCGATGATTCCGAAGGTGCCCTTGCCTCGCTCGGAGAGGCAGAGAGGAAGCATCCTAACAATCCCCGCCTACTGAGAGAACGTGCCAAAATATACTACAGTAATGGTGACCATGGAACCGCGCTGGCAACAATCGAACAAGTAGTTGATGCGATTCCCAAAGACGATCATATTGAAAGAGCATTTGCATTGAGAGAAGCTGCGGTCAGTGCGACAAAGACGGGCCACCTGCAAAAGGCAGGTGATTACTTCGCTAAGGCATATGGGGCGGCCGCGGCTGCTGCAGGCGTCGGTATGCAACGAATGGCCATAGGACTCAAAGCAGATTGCGCTCTTGTCAAGTTTCAGTCTGGAGACGGTGGTGATGCGATAGAGTTAATACGTCAGGCGATCATGGATGCCGAACAGCTTGATCCGAAAGCCGACACGAAGGCGGGCTTTTGCAGACTTGTGCTTCCTCAGCTGATACTCTGGATGCAAGCGCAAGTCAAGAAGATCGGCCCCACTCAATGTGATTTCCCGATGGTAGTCGGGTGTTGTAGCAACCCCGACCCACCGGATAGAGTCATCGATATGCCATGTCCACCTCTTTTGGCTAGTTGGTACGAGTTGGCAGTACTCGAACTGATGCTTAGAACAGACTCTGGTATTGTCGGCGAGCTAAGGAAACGCACGAGCACGCATAGGATCATATCCTGTGAGCTAGCGCTGAATTACCATCTCATGGCGAAATACGTTATTACGGTCGACATCGAGCGTTTCTTCTCATATTTGCCTGAGTATGTGTCCAAGACCGCATATATGAGAGAAAATGCATCGAGTGCTAGCAAGGAAAACATCTATGACTTGATAGATGCGGATCTGTCTGTGATCAAACCGGTCGATTGGAAGTCTGACTTGCATCTGCAGAACGCAAAAGATGCCATCCTTGCGCTCGCAGCCGCAGCCGTCTGTTCTGACGTTAAGGACATCAGAGAACAATTGCTGAATCATGTTGGTCGAAATCAAGAATCAGCGATTGCCTTGCAGCCATTCATTGATTCCTTTGAAAAACAGACCTGCCCGAAAGGCGATGCATTTGAGATAACAGCCTACTACCTGGGACGCTTGATGAAAGCCAACGCCTATATGAGTCCCGACGAAATGTTCATCGTGACCTATCGCCTCTGGGAATGGCTGCCTCACACTTTTTTCAAAGACATAATTGAATATGTGATTGCCGATTATCTGTCAGGATGCTGGCGTAAGATTATTGAGGACCAGAGATTTCAATTACAGCGACCGATGATCGCAGTTCCAGCTATCCAAACTGCAATAAAAGAAACTGCAGGCAGCACTGTCAGGATTGCGAAATTACTATTAGCCGCTGAAATCGCGGTTAGACATAAGCTCGGCGCAAACCTACGGTCCAAGCTCCAAGAACATTGCCTTCAGAATCAAAAGGGGGGCACGTCTTGAGATAGTGGCGCATTAACATGCGAAGCGCAACGCGGCAGACGGTGACAATCACGAGTCGGCCAGTAGCCAAGTTCCTCTTCTGAGCCTCTGGGGACTGGAGCCCTCAGACCCGCTGGGATTTTTCGCTTTGGGCCAGAAGCATAAGAAGAGGCTGAGGCGCCGTCCGGTCGATAGCGACGTCGCCCATGCCCCCTGGGTCAGTGCGGCGCTCGAGGCGCCTACTTGAGTTAAGCGATATGTCTACTCTTGAATATGACTGACGCTTATGATGCCCAGATCAGGGTGGGCTTCCTGCCGGAGGGAGCGGGCGGAGGCCCTGTTGTTCGTGAAGAGTGAAGAGTCTTTCCTCCGTACCCGATGCGGAGGACGCGCGACTGACAACGCATGATGATCTCGGCGACATCCTAGCGGCCTTCACCACTGGCGGCGGCAAGACGGCCTCACAATGACAAGTCCCACGCTAGTGGTGTTTTACGCTACCTCAGCATAATGCCGAAAATGATTGGTGCACCCTTCTCCTTCCTGATAGAGTGACCTATTGGGCCTCATGGCGTGAAACCGATGGGTTGAAAGCTCGACCTCTGCAACACAAACAATAAAACTATCGGGGGGAACAAAACATAGCCAGGCGGTGGCGACTGTAACATAGCGGCAGTAATACTCAAAGATGACTTTGCTTAGATCGCGCCGCACAGCCGCTGGGAACGTCCATAACTCCGCCCGCTCCCCGCCCGAAGAATCGGTTGCGTTTTCTTCCTGCTCTCCGAGCACTTTCTTGCTCGCGCTGGTTTCTATGCCGCTGTGACAATCACCTCAAGCCATATGCCTGAGCTTACTCATTCTGGTTTTGCCCTTCGGGCTGCTCCGAGAGCGGCATTCGGCAGAAATGCATTGTCTCCCGGTTTAACAATCTTAGCCGAAAGGTTGGTTCGGGCTGGTATGCTCTTTCGCCTAACATTGTTCTGTGGATACCTCGCAAGCACTTCTGCCTCGTGCAAAACCAGATGGCTCGCTAATGCGTAGAGACATCCTGAAAGGCATATTTAAGGAAAACTGCCTACGAGTCACAGTAATTGGGGCGCTGGTATATGAAACTGCCGATTCCAAATCCTTCTCCCATAACTGAGGGTTCTTAGGGTTGATTATTGGGAGGTGTTTTGTTGGCCCGAGGATTGTTTTTTTGGAGGATATCTCCGAGAGTAGGCTTCCCATTCCTGATACCCCGCAAGCAGTCCTTAAACAATGATTCTTTACCTTGTATCCAAAGCTCTGCTGAATTCTCAGTGAAGAGGGCTCGAAGCAGGGAATTATGTAACTCATATTGTTCGCCATCTAAACCAGCATGCTTTACTGCGTACTCAAGGCCCTCCGATACCGCTATTCCCATTGCGTAAGCGTAGCCATCTATCTGTGTAGTTGTTGTAGGTGACCCAGTATCAAATCCTTCCCGACACCGCTCCTTGGTAAGGGAACACCACGCACGACACCGAATTGGACGAACCTCGTATACTGAGCACTTTCCGTCTTGGGAAAGCAAAGCACATGGTACTCTCGCTCTAGTTTGTTCCTCCTCGGACATTGTGGAAACCTGATGAGCAGTGTGTTCAATTCTATCACGGACGGTATCTAATTCTTCGTGGGCACAGCTTGCTCGTAGATACTCGGCAATTAACAATACCTCTGGTGGGGCAACATGTATACGTGTTGTACGGCAACAAAAATTACAACCAACACTGCACATCCATTTTTCTTTGTAATAGGATCTATCAACAAGGTCTGACAGATACGAACATGCGTTTAAGGCTAACTCAAGAACGGTTTCCCTGTTCCGTCCTTCGTTTAGAATTTCGGTCGCATCCAGGGCCTCTGCTTGGCAGATTCGTTCACAGAGTGTTTGAAGATGTGCGGTGTCCAGTCGCTTTTTCTCTTTCCACTGGGAGGATTGGCGTCGAGCCTTTCTCTTGCGGCGTCGTCCCACCGCGGCGTTTTTTCTTCTCCTGCGTTGTTTATTTGCGGTATTTTTTGGCTTGCGATTTTGTCCCATGCGGGATTATCCTATCCTTTACTCCTATCCAAGATTTCCATTTTATGGTCATGCCTTGGGAAGTCAATCATCTTATTGAGGCGAGAGCGAGCTCCAGGAGCTAACCGTTTCCACGCCTTGCATCCATTCTGAAGCTGAGGATTCGTTTTTTGTGTTTCGAATGAGCGTAAACCGCTGACTGGTTACAGCGATTGGATAATAGATTCTGTGAAGCTGCCGCTTTCGGGACGGGAACATAGTCTCAATAACACCCACTTGCTTGGCCCGCACCCCTTCTACTGGCGAGGTTCTTCCCATAACTAATCTGAAAAGCTTTCAACCGCCAAATCACCACAAAAGGACTTCTTTTTCCAGACCAATAAAATACTCTCTTACCATTTTCTTTTTGCTCCTCAGCACTTTCTTGCTCGCGCTGGTTTCTTTGCCGGTGTGACAATCACCTCAAGCCGCATGCCTGAGCTAACTCATTCTGCCTTCCGCCCTGCGGGCGCAGGCGAAAGGTATGATAAGGTAGATGCAATAGGAGTCTGATTTTCCCCCCCCATTTTCCTTTTTTTATCAAACTGCGATAAATGGTGCCTGATTATCAACTAAGCGCAATGGCTGGGGCGATAGGCTGGCCGATTCAGCCTGACGTAGCTGCGCCGCTGCTGTTTGTTTGCCAGGGCAGGCATCCAGCAGTTGTAATCGCCGTAATTGATTGTCCAGCCCTTCTGGTTCAGTGTGTGCTGCCGCTGGCAGGCGGCCCTCATGTACTCATCGGCCTCTTGCGGTGTCAACCTGTTAACGGCTATGAAATGCCGCAGCAGTTCTGCCCGTCGCGCGTTGTTGCGGGCAAAAAAGACATGCTTGACGTCATGGCAGTTTTGGCACAGGGCCTGGAAGCCGCAGAGCCACTGGCAGCCGGTCTCTTCGTTGTACTGCCAGACCTCGTGGCAGTACAGCCGGCCTTCGCTGCCGCAAATCCGGCAGCGGTATCCGGCTCTCTGGTAAACGGACCGGCGAATGTGGTCCCAGTGTGGAGCCGGCAGGAGGTTAGCCAGACTGGCTAACCTGGAACCTTCGGGTATCGGCTCAATGCTTAATCGCAGGCAGGTCATGCCTAGGTTTATGGCAGGATGATCTTATAAATGAATGTTGATTGGATGTTCTCTGGACAGTTATTCCTGATGGTCAGACTGTCCAAAAGGCAGCAGGTTATGGATTGGTCGTTTGTTTGGACCCCAATTAGCCCGGCGTAATTGCCTTTTTGCTGGGGGCGAGTCATTTTCAGGCGCAAATGAACGTTGAAAATACGTAACTATCGTTGGTTAATGGGTTAGCCACGCATGTTATGACGTCTTATGACGGCTGGCTGTTTGATGCGGATTCTGAAAGTTTCCTGAAAAAGAGAATAACTGGGCGTAGGAGGAAAAAGGCACCGTCCGCGCGCGACCAACTGTTTCTGTTCGGTGATTTATGAGTCGCTGTTATGTGGCCGCCGCAGCTTATGTCCGAAGCAAATCATTTCTTACACGGTTTCATAGTAGCCAGATGGCTGACCCTGCGAACCGGCAGAAGAAAAAACTTGTCTACATGAATATGTTAGGAGAAAATAATACGGTTAAGGAGATGTAAGAGGAGAAATTGTTTTGATGGAAAATCGATGGGAATATTTCGGGGATAAAGAAACAAGGAAGGGACTTTTAAGATTTTTTGCGACCAGAAAGGAAACTTTAATAGCAGGAAATAAGTTTTGCTACTTTTGGGGCAATGATAATGGTGAATGGCGGTTTCTCTCGCTTTCCTTGAATCAAGAACTCGTTGGTACGATTATGGAAGTGGCCGATTCAGGTATTTTTGTAGGAGACAAGCTAATAGCACGGTTCGGTGTGTATTATGTAAAGAACCCAATACGAGTCCAGTGTAGCACGCTGAAGAAACCAGCGTTCCGTAACTTTCGAAAAGCAATGTATGGTAGTGGAAAGGGAAGCTACGGTAAGGGATGGATGTTGTATCCCACAGGTGAATTAGCCAAGTTAGGGGATATAGTCAAGTTATTGAAAGGTTCGATCAAAGAGTTACCAAAAGAAGTTAAACCACCCCTTCAGAGGTTTAGTGATAGGGATACACTGAGGAAAAACGGTTTCTACATGCCTACTTTGAAAGGGGGCCTTAAGATTGCAACAAAAGGTGATGACTTGTATATATTGAGAGGTGACAGCTATGAAAAGAGTGAGCTCTCTAAAAATAACATTGTAGACATTAAAAATGAACAGTTCTGGGGTCTTCTTGCTGTACGTAAGAATCTTAAAGAAAGAGGATGGTCAGTAGATTGCGATTTTGAATACATTTGCAGGCACCGGAAGGATAACGCCGCAAAGTGCCTTGAATGTGGTGAAACAATAGAGAGTGGTGAGTCCTATTACTGTTTTGATTGCAAGCACTATTTTACTCCCATATATTCACATATATATCATTGGCAAAGTAAGCAACAAGCCAAATGTAAGGCATGCGGTTCTCCTGTGAAAGCCGAAAGAATACATGGAATCTAGTTTGTGACGAACTTCTCACGCCATTTTTTCACGTCTGGATGCATAGAGCCAGGATGAACACAGTCTCGGTCAGTGGTAGCTGGAAGTCGGCTAAATAATGTTGCGTGCGACTTCTCAAAATGCCTTATCGCTGCTTCAAGAGTTGCCCACCGATACCGGTGGTCTTTTGATAAGTCGGTAAGCTCTTGCATGGAGAGGTGCTCGCTACATTCATAACAGAGCTCATGGTAGCTTCGTTGTACTGCGACATCTTCCAAGCATTCGCTACAGACGAACAAACGCGCATGAAAGCATTCATCAGATGCATGAAGTATTAAGCCCTTCCGGCGGGGCTTCTTGTGCTTACATATTCCACAAGTGAGGATCGCTTAATCTCCTATTCAGACGTATTTAGGTTGATAAAGAGCGGCGCCTCTCGGCCATTCGTTGCGATGAATATGAAAACCGACCGCTCATCTAGATTCTATCAGTTTTGACCATCTTTGCAAGCTGCTAACGTGTTACCCCCATGCGCAAAGACCTAGCCCGCTGCAGGAGTTCGGCTAAATAAGATGTACTCACGTTTGCTGCGGCATCGGTGTTGACCACTATGTTCCTGAGGGTTGCATTGACCTTGGAAAGCTGGTCGATGGCCTGGGCACGACGGCCGGGAAGAATCTCCTCATCCGAGGTGCTTGCCAGTCCATGGCAAAGTTTTAAGAAGCTGCGAGTCAATACTTAGGGGAGGGATATGCCCCGTGCAAAGGACTGCGTCCAGATTCTGCCCATAACTGGAGAGGAGATTGTGGATTTCTTTAGCTCAAAAAGCTTCTTGGACGCCTTGGATAGGACCGCAAATTATACTTATGCAACAGGATACGAGTCCGGATTCCTCGCTGAAAGGGGAATTGATGACAACAGAACCAAGATAACCGAGATTGTGTTCAGTCGCCCGGAGAGCTTAACGTTTAGTTACCGCGAGGGGGTGCAGGATGTGAGAAGGAAGCACCTGTACCCGGGTCGACAGCACCGAGAGGTTGCGGGGGAGACTCCCGGACACTATCCTTTTTTCAAGTTCCACTTTCATCCGGAAGCTCGCGGCCCCCCTTGTCCTAGTGAAAAAGATTTATTGGCGGCAGATGGCGTTCGTCCTCTGTATGCAAAGGTATCAAAGTGGGATGTGCGACCAATCGAAGGGGTGGGTATAGTGGACAACCAGCGCGAGATTGAGATGGTCTTGTACCAGAAAAGCATCAGAGGAGAACTTCCGCGGGAAGATATACAGGAATTGTATGAACAAATACAGGCAATTTCGGTGGATGCTGTCGTCAAATGCCTGCGTGACAGCGGTTACTATAAGGCTGAGTTCACGCGTTACATGAAAAACGGGACAGATTATGTTCCCTGCCAGGACGCTCTCAAAAGGCTAGCTATTTTTGCTTATAACCCGGCAATTCAGATAGAATCTTGGGTTATGAAATGCCGCATACGACAGGCCTAAAACAGTTCAGAAAGCTCAAAGTCGTTGATTGAGGCTCTTTTCAGTTAAGGCTGATCTATATTATGCGAGATTTCGTGGCCAACTTTATAATTGATCATTCGTTTGATATATTAGACCCGGTGTGTTATGCGGCAAGGGCCGTTTGCAGGGGATAGGAACATGGAGAAGAGCGGCGGTTATAATGTGGATAACCTGATCAGGGCTGCCATGCAGGGTGATAGCGAGGCATTTGGGGCCCTTGTGGACATTTACAGGAACCGGATCAGATTCTACCTGTGGAAGCGAGTAGGTAATCTTCATGATGCAGAGGATCTAACCCAGGATGTGTTTACCAAAGCTTACAAGGCCATTGGTCGCTTCCGTCAGAAGAAAAGTTGTTTGCAGCGTTGTTTTGAAGGTTGGTTGTTCACCCTCGCAAGAAATGTAGCGACAGACTACGTGAGGGAGCTAGGAAGACATAAATTGTCATATCCTCCTCCTGGTTGGGGGCGTTCTGAGGACCTTTCCCCTGATGAGGTGGCCGAGCGCATTGAGAAGATCGAAGACCTTGCGGAAGCGTTAGAAAGGGCAAAGTTATCAGCCAAGGAAAAAGCGGCTCTTGACCTTAAGTACGTCCGAGGAGTGAGATATAAACAGATAGCCCTCCTACAAAACTGCAGCACGGGCACAGTAAAAAAGACGATATTCAGGGCTCTTGAAAAGCTGAAGAACTATCTCCAGCAGAAGGAATAATAAGGAGACGACCGATGAGCAAAGAATGCAATACCAATAAGGTTGACATTTTGGCTCTCATAGATGGCGAGATCAAAAGATCGGAAAGCAAGCAACTTTCATTTCATATGACTAAGTGCAAAAAGTGCCGTGCAGAATACGAGTCCTTGAAGGAGATATGCAACCTTTACAAGCAGGCAGAGGCTATAAGATTCTCCCCGCAGTTCTGGCCTAAACTCCAGGAGCGTCTGGACCGCGTCGACCAGGAGCGCTCTGTGAAGGGTGCTCGGGCACTGCCAGCGGCTCAAATCCAGGTGTTTCAACAAAGGATAGGGGAAAAAATCGTTGAACTGTTAAAGATTCCAAGGTTAACGCCCGGCTTTGTACTTGAAGTGCTCAGACCTATCGGTCTGGCCGTGCCTGTCAGCGTTCCGCGGCGCAAGCGGACGGGAGTCGAGGCTAAGGGTGTGCCATCACGCAAGGAGCTGAGGTTTCGCGTGGCTCCCAACACATTTGTTGAAGTCTCTGTTGATAAAAATCCAGACGCTCCTTTTCGGGTACTAGCAAAGGTTGTCAAAGAAGACAGGCCTCTGGGGGGTGCTTTAATCACGCTCAGGAGCACAAAGTTCAGCCACGAAGAGGTAACGGTCTCTGGCACGGGATGTGCGTTTTTTCCGGCTGTGGAATGTGGACGGTACAAAGCAGTTGTGACCCCTCCGCCGGAATGGCGAGGTGCCGGGGCCAAGTGGAAATTTGAATTAGTTCTTAGCAAAAGTAAGGAACGGTTTTCGAAAGGACAAGCCATCGCCAAAAAAGGGAAGACATGATGTCGAAGGTCACAGAAATAATAGAGGAGAGCCGTAAAGCCAGCAGCAGAGGCGATCTGAGGAAGGCTTTGGCTATGCTTGAACATGCCTTGTCTGTTGCTATCCAACGTAAAGCAGTCCAGACTATTTGGCAGGTGTTGCAGGAACTCAGCCAGGTGCACATCCGTTTGAGTGAGACTGGTCAGGCATTGTTTTACTGTCGATCGGCGCTTAAGGTAGCTAGACAAGCTCAAGTGCCACAGCTTATAAGCTGGAGTATGGGGATGTTGGCGAACGCTTATGCTAGCATCGGACGTAAGAGCGGTAACACCGGATATAGAAAGAAAGCACTTGAATGCTACAAGAAAGGTCTTGAAGTAGCCATGCATCTGCGGGATATGGAACTGGGACATACACACTTGATTAACCTGGGGTTGAGCTATGAAGACTTTGGTCGTCTTAAGGATGCGCTTGCGTGTTACAGAAGGGCATTGAGAATTTCAAAGAGCCGAAGAGGCCTGAGTGACTACGCTATAGACATGGCGAAGGTGGGGGATGTTTATTTTAAGCTTCGAAAGATCAAGGAGAGCCTGGAGTGCTATGAAAGGGCCGTGGCCATTGCGAAGAGGTCAAGGAAGATTGTTGCTATCTGGGACTGCATCGGAAGGCTCGGGCTGGCATACGATAAACTTGGTCGCTGGGAGGATGCAATAAGGAAGTTCGAAGAAGCGCTTGCCATATCCAGAAAAATGAAGGACAAGTGGCGGGAATGCAAGGATTTGCAAATGCTGGCAGTGATGAATAGAAATATGGAACGGTTCAGTGAAGCGAAGGTGTTTGCTTTGAAGGCACACGATGTTGCGCGCTCGATGGGTGATGTTCGCGAGGAATGTCAGTGTCTGAACAATTTGGGGGTCGTGCTTTGCGAGTTTGGCCAGGTGAAGGATGGGATGGCGTGCTTCAGGAAAGCCATGCGTATGGCTAAGTGCAATAGGGACCATGTGATGGAAGCCGGCCTCTTACAAAACATTGGGAACGCGTACCTTGACCAAGGGTTCGTGCGGCGCGCTTTGCCCTACTCGCAGCAAGCGCTGGCCGTGTGTAAGAAAATCAAGGATTCACAGGGGGAGGTTGCATGCCTGTACAACATTGGTGTCACTTTATGCCTCATGAATGAGACGGAAAGAGGGACAGCGATGCTGGAAAGTGCCATAGACCGGTCGAGGCAAATGTCTAATCGCGAAGCGGAAGCTCAGAGTCTTTTCACTCTGGCGCGGGCGCAGGCCAGGCAAGGCGAGACAGAGTGGGCGTTGGCAACGTATGAGCAAGCGCTAGAGATATTGGAAAGAGAAAGATACTCTTGGTTCGCAAGTAGGTGCATAGGAGCGATAGCCAATACTTACGCGCTTTTGGGACAGACGGAGCGGGCTAAGAACTTATATCAGAAAGGCCTGGAAATAGCACGAAATGTGGGGGACGCCTACGCGGAGTCAAAGCTTTTGCAGAACTTAGGTGGTAGCCTTTTAGTGCTTGGGGAGAAGGCAAAGGCAGTTGAATGTTTCAGACAATCGCTGAAGGTGGCAAAAAAGATACCTGACCTTGGCTTGCGGGTGGGGTGTCTGTACTACATGGGGGCGATACTTCTTCGCGCCGGACGGCGAAAAGAGGCCCTCAGGCATCTGGAAAAAGCTGTGGCGATATCGAAGACCGCAAGAAACAAAAAAGTCTGGTCTGATTTAATGGTAAGCTTGGGAGATGCGTACCGTGACACAGACAAGTCTGACAAAGCTGTGCGATGCTACCGTGATGCCCTCAATCGCGATAGACGAACAGGAGATGTGCTGGGCGAGCGAATAGCAGCACAAAAGCTCGGCTTCTGCTACGAAGAACATCTTGGAGACATCGAAATGGCTTACCGCTATTATAAACATGCTGCTTCACTGCTTGAGAAAATCCGCGCCAATCTCTCGCTGGATCCTTATAAGGTCGGTTTTTTGGAGATCAAAGCCGACGTTTTTGAGAGCATGGTTCCTCTGGCAATACGGTTGGGTGATGAGAAAGGACGTAGGGTCTATTATAGAGAAGCCTTCCGTTGGGTTGAAGCGAGTAAAGCTCGTTCTTTGATAGATATGCTGGCACCTGGGACGCCACGACCGGCGGTTCCAGCTATCTCAGAGGCCCCAGATGCTCGCCTGAGATCGGCTACAGAGCGCGACCTTCGCAGGCTTGTGGCGGCGGTAAGGGCCCACGAGGCAGAGAGATATGATACTCACATAGGAGGGGACCTGTTGGTGAAAACAGAAAAGATGAGCTACCGGCAAGTCCTCGACAAGATGGCAAGAGCGGAAGAGAATGTGAAGAAAAGGTATCCGGAGTTGGTCTCTCAATATGCAGTTCAGGTGCCAAACCTCAAGAAGATAGCCGCGCACTTAGACGAAGACACTTTGGCTTTGGAATACTTCTTGGGACAGAACGATCTCACCATTTTCCCGCTTAGCCCGCGCGGGTTAGGGCGGATCGTTCGCGTGGTCAACATCCACCAAGATTTGGAGAAATTTATCTCAGTGCTCCCTGAGTATCTTGAAGGCACTGAGGAAAAGATCCGTTTTCTTCAGGACTCGACTGACCATCTGCATACCATCCTCATACGCCTTTACGAGATGCTTATAGAGCCCTTGTACAATGCTGGGGTGCTTTCAGACTCAGCGAATAAGCCGGAAAGGTTAGTGATTTTCCCTCACGGAATTCTCTCTTACGTACCGTTCCATCTTCTCATGCGACAGGATACGAGCTTCTTGCTCGACCATTTTGAGATTTCTTACGCACCAAGTGCTACCGCGTACATGCTGTGCAGCGCAAAGGGCAAAAGGCGCAAGCGTAAATGCGTCATTTTTGGAACGCCTGCGTCGCGTCTGGACAGCAAATCGCAACTAAAGGAGATAGAGAAGGAAATGTTGGATATTACGCAAGTTTTTGGCTCAAGACGCGATGTGTTCTACAGAAAGCGGTGCAACACCGACAACTTCCGAAAGTTTGCGGGTAGTGGAGACATTCTTCACTTTTGCGGTCACGGCAAGCTAATACAGGATTCTCTGGATATGTCAGGTCTACAATTGTGGAATCGCCTGTTCACAGTGAGAGAAACATTTGGATTGGACCTTAGTGGAACGGCTACAGTAGTCCTCAACGCGTGCGTAATGATGAAGGACATGGTTGCCAAAGGAAATGAGGTTCAAGGGATGGTAAAAGCTTTGTTCGCAGCCGGGGCTGCAGCCCTCATTATTGCATTATGGGAAGTTCCTGATAGGGCGGGCGCGCTGTTTGCAAAGAGCTTCTATGAGAACTATGTATTTCATAATCTGTCGAGGGCCGCATCTATTCGCAAGGCTATGCAGGATGTTCGTGACTATGGGGATCCAAATGCTGGAGTGTTCAAGCATCCATATTTCTGGGGCCCGTACTTTTTGATGGGAGATTGGCGGTAGCTGAAGCGATGATGTATAACGAAGACCGGACAGTGTGAGTCTCTTCCCATAGAAGGTTGTCTATCGAACGGTTACCCTCCCAGTAGATTCGTCTTGCGCTGCGGTAGCATAGGACATTTGGCGTGTTGGGTTTTCGGTGTCCGCCGCATCCAGTCATATCGAGTTGAACAGTTCGGCGTAGTAGGCTGCGGTCTTGTACACCTTGGGGAAGGAATCCGTGCCAACCATCCGTGTGCTCGTTCGTTCTCCATGTTGGAAAAAGACCCGGCATTCCACAGGCGACTAAGAGGGTTCGCCGGAGGAGGGATGGCTCCTCCGTTGGGGCTGTGGTCGAGCTGCAAAGAAGGTCGAAAAGAATATAGGTGATGGCGATGTCTGGCTGTGGTTGGAAAGTTATATGGCGACAGGGCTTACAGAAAGGGAAAGAAAAACAAAAGGAAATGATTCTACGCACTAATTGTTAATAGGGCAGCTAGCTTGCGAGTGGTCCTTTGCCGGGTCCTCTCAACAAAGCTGTCCGAAACAGTAAAAGCTTACGTGTTTGGAGGTGTCCTTGCGTAACACCTGCTGCCCTTATTTTTGGATTATATATAGTTGTGGGGCTGTCAGTCAAGCCCGGAGGCGGTAAACATGAAAATGGGTTGTCGAGAAGATTTGGGGGTCGGTTTCACAGGGGCCAAAAACCTGCTTCTGTGCGGAACGATGTCTAGACGTTTGCGAATAGCAAGGCCGAGATTGCCTTGGAGATACAAAAGAATGTTCACGTTATGTCGACGTTGAGTGACCAAGTGCTGCCCCCGGCCTCTCGTGGGATTGGTATTCGCCAGGCGCGGTCGCGCACTTGGCGAGTGAATACTTCAAGAACTGAGAAAAGACTTTGAAACGAAAGGAGAAATCATGGTCACACAATTCACTGTTATTGCAGATACAAGCCGACCGTTAACTTCGGACCCAGCCAATCTGGCGACCCTGCTGATGGTTTGTTGGGGCTTGATGTACGCGATTTTGAACGTCTCCATACAGCAGCTCGTGGTCAAAGGCTTCGAGCACGTAAAGCCCTGGGTTGTGTTGTGCTTCAGCGGGATTATTGCAGCCTACTGCTGGGGAGGCTCTCTCGCATGTCTTCTGCCTGCAAATGAGCCCGTCTACGTGCCGCCTCTAGGATTCATTTTAGCTTTCATGATTGCAGCGCTGCCGATGATGGTCGTAAAGCACCGATCTTGGCTCGATAAAATATACTTCTGCGTCGTGTTCCCCCTTATTATGGCTTTTGGGGCATTTGCTTCGACGCGCTCAAGTATAGGCTTGGCCAGTTTGCCTCTGAACGAACTATTTCGTGAACTTGGCGTGCTACTTTGGTTCTTTTTCGGTTGTTTTCTCTGCAGCGCAGTATTCTCGGCGTGGAAGGTGGCGAAGTGGCTTGACCAGAAGGTTCTTGCAGGACCTCGAAGAGGTCGGAAGGGCGATGATAGCCCTGTTGGAAACTCGCGCGACAACTAATAAGCATTTTGTGGGTGTACTGTCACCCAAGAAATGTGAATCGTACACAGGCTGCTCAAGATGATGTTAGCCCAAACGTTTGTTAGAAATCTCGATATGACTTTGGTCGCGGAGCTACTCGGTGTGATCGGATTGCTGTGGCTGCTACTGTGGCTGCTACCGTGCTATGTTATTGTACCGCGATGGGAAAGCCAGAGGAGGGCCCAACTTCCCAGAGAGATCGCTACCGCCCTCGCGGGTGCCTGCAAAGCGGCCGAATCCTGCCTGGCAATGTGTGAGGCGGTTGCCATTGTGAAGACTCTCCCAATAGATAACCGTCAGACCTGTTGGTTGGAAAATTTGATCCCTAGGAACGGTCCTAATGATGTTGAACTGCTGGCTAATCGCAAAGCAGATAGCGGCAAGGCCTTGAAGCGGTGCAGGAGTTTGAGTGTTGAGGCGCTGAACTTGACTATTGATGCCCGCTATGCGTTGCTCAGAGGACTGTTTCAATCTGCAGAAGCTGCATGCCGCAATTGCCACCCGATGCCTGGACAAAAGATTTGTCCGGCACTTGAGTTTCTTAAAAAGATTTCATTGGAAGTGTAAAGACCATTTGAAGGTAAACGACTATGAAAACTGAAATTGTTCAGCGAGAACCCGAACCAAGCCCAGAAATGGGTTTGGCCAGGTCCGCGGTGTTAGACGGAGACCGCGGGGCGTTGGGAAACGCGGTGCCGGTAGTAAGCTTGAGGCCAGACGGCATGTCACCGCTTGCGCTGAGGCCGATTGCTCCGCGCTCACAGGCACTTACTACACAGTTGCTGGATGGGGCGGACATGATTCGGCAGGTAAAGGTCATACTGCACGATGGCGCCATTACCGTCAACGGCAAAGAGATGAAAATCCCGCTTGGTCTGGCTGGCCCGATGACCGGCAAAGAATTCAAACGCTTTGCCGGCATATATTCTGGAAATGCTCTGTTTATCCAGCGAAATGGCGGTTTGGAGCGGGTTCGTGATAACGAAACTATCGAAATAGTGCCCAACTCCAAATTCACTCATCGCCGCGAATCGCCGGCGGTGAGAAGTGTGCCGCGATTTGGTCGTGATTGAAAATGGCAATTTGTAAGTTTATACGCAGCGGTGCTGACCAGGCTTATCGTGACCGAATCTGCCGCCAGATAGCAATTCTGGGTGAGGATGGTCAGCGGAAGATAGCCGCAACCAAGCTTACCTTTGTCGGTTGCGGGGGAAATGGCTCTGCCGTTATTCTGCTGTGCGCACTGGCGGGATTTAGAACCATGTACCTTGTTGACGGGGACAGACTGG
>Ga0315296_10000344_pt1 | contig 43106 bp, 56 predicted proteins | sample YL17G14_18_MG_FD_203921 | JGI IMG/M metagenome (GOLD analysis project Ga0315296, IMG submission 203921) | Sediment microbial communities from Yellowstone Lake, YNP, Wyoming, USA - YL17G14_18 | ecosystem: Environmental > Aquatic > Freshwater > Lake > Sediment | place: USA: Wyoming | collected... | reverse complement strand
AGTTTAACTATAGTGTTGACAGCCACTTACCTAAGTTTGAGCAAAGCATTGAGGAAATACTTACGAAGGATTTACGAAGTGTTTCACCACAAGTAAGTAAGAAAGTAAGTAAGAAAGAAAGAAAGAAAGAAAATACTGCCGAACTTTGTTCGGCAGAAATTTCCCTATCTCTTGAAGAGCAAAGACAGAAGATTGTTGAGTTGGAAAATAAGGTAGGGATTGATGTCAATAAACGAAACCCAATAGAACAGAAGGAAATCGAAAAAGTGCGGATTGCTTGGTCTAATCATTTTGGAACTTTAGAGTATTTTAATTGGGGTTTAGTTTTGACGATGGTTAGAGGTGGTAACTGTCAGGGAAATATTTTCCAGCCAACGCCCCCAGAAAAACTGATTAAGTTGATTGAGTTAATGCCTATTCGGAATAAATTAAAAAATCCTAAAAGTAGATTTATTGATATGGTAAAAAAATTACCAGCTTATATGCCGTGAAAGGAGGTGATTTTAATTTTATGGCAAGGAAAAAGATTAAAAAGAAAAAACTCAAACTCGGAGTAAGTGAGACCACTTTGACAGCGACAGGAAAACCGTAAATAAGGAGGTGATGGAAAATGTCCCGTGATTTTGATTTAGTTGCTATGAAGCGGGAGTTAGTTTTCCCTAAAACCAGAGATCAGCCTTGAGCAAAGACCATAGGTTTCTAAATCAACTATTTTTAAGATTAACTTTTTACGCAAGGAAAACATCGGGGGCGGGTTGTAAGGTCCGCCCCTGAAAGAAAGCGTGGAGAAAATGAAAAAGAAATGTGAAATCTGTGGTTATGAGCTTGACAGTTTCATAGATTTTGAGCCAATAGACGATTGGATTCCGGAAGGTGATTGGTGGTGTGAATTCTGTAAAGAATGGAGGAGTTCCCAAGATGATTAGATTCTTAAAAGGTTTTTCGCCGACAGATTTTGAGTTTGGAAAGTGTAAAATCAAAAAAGGCGAAGAGGTATTAGAAATATTCTTTGATAAACGGGATATTCAAGTCGGAACACAGGGTAGGGCGTATTTGCTCGTCCGCAAAGCAGAACTTAAATCCCTAAAGGAGATGTTGCAAAATGAAAATCGACAAACAAACTTTGCTGGCATTAGTGCCAGAAGAAGATTGTGAATTTGAATGGTATCATACCGATTCCTATAAAGTAATATTTCGGATAGCTTGGAGGAACTGTCGAAACGAAATGTTGAAAAACATAGAAAAGTTTTTAGAAGGGCAAGATGGCGAAAAAGTTCAAGGTTAGAAAAGACAAAGAGGGTAGGAATAAAATAGTCTTGACCCATACGGGGTTAAGAACTCAAATAAAAAACTACCTCAAACTTTATCGAATAAAGTTCTGGTATAACAAAGCCAGCCAGGGTTCTTATCCGGGATTGCCCGATCTTGAGGGGGTTTACGATAAAGACGTTTTCCCAGGGCGACCATTTTTTATCGAAGTGAAAACACAAAACCAAAATTTAACTAAAGACCAGAAAGCCTTCAAATCTATGGTCGAGGAGGCAGGGGAAGATTATTGTGTAGCCCATTCGCTGGACGAATTTCTTTCGTGGTGGCGGAGATTTACAAATGCTAAAGGAGAAAATGACCATTAAATTCTGGGAAGGCGTTGTGGCTTTCATCTTAATCTGCTGGGCTTTGGCAAGTGCGGTTATGATTGTGAATTTTGCTTTTGAAAATAACGAACTTAAAAAACAATTAGCCTCCAACGATGTCAAGATCAGGGAACTAAAAACATCTTGCAACCGGCATTTGGTTGTAGTTGAAGATTCGCTGGGCTGGTCGATTTATGAATTTGAGAAAAAATGATTGAGGATTTCAAAGACAAAGTTATTTGCGGTGACGTTTGGGCAGTTTTAAAAGACTTGCCCGATGAGTCGGTTGACTGCATCCTTACCAGCCCTCCTTATTTTGGGTTACGTGATTATTCAATAGAGCCACAGATTTGGGATGGGGATATTCTCTTGACTTGTGCCACCTGTAATGGTATATTTAGAATAGACAGAAACACTTATACCATTAAAGGAGTTGAACAAAATGGAAGCTCAAAAAATACACTCACAGACAACTTGGCTATGCAAAATATGCGGCAAGACGGTGAATCCTTATTACAAACCAAGAAGACACAGCAAAAAACGGAAATACAAAGACAAATCAAGAATACGGCAAGGCAAGGGATGTTGCAAAAGCCACAGTGTCAAGATAGCCTGTATGGAGGGGAGAATCAAACCTCCGAATTCAAAATACAGCACAGGAAGTTGCAATACAAACTGGAAGGGGGGAATCAAAAGAATACACGGATACAAAATGATATTGGCGAAAAATCATCCGAACAATGTAAAGGGATATATAATGGAACATCGATTAGTAATGGAGAAGATGATAGGCAGATATTTAAAGAAAACCGAGTTTGTTCATCATATAAACGGAATAAGAAACGACAATCGTCCAGAAAATCTTCAATTAGCACTGAACAGAACTCACAAAGGTCAAGTGATTTGTCCTTTTTGCAACAAACAATTTGTGATAAATTAAGATGTCCTACTTGCGGAGATAGATTACAAGTCAAAAAATGTGAGCATAGGTGGGTCGAACATAAACAACCAGCAAAAGGTGGAAGGACACGACCAGAAAATCCTCCGAATGTGGGTGCAAACCGTAGCGAACAAGACAATGGGATTTCAATAAGATTTGGACATACTTCTAATTTCTGTTCCCTCTGTTCCGCGTGGAAAGGGTCTTTAGGTTTAGAGCCTACGCCCGAACTTTACATTTCTCATCTCTGCGGAATTTTCGATGAGATTAAAAGAGTTTTAAAAAAGACGGGGAGTTGCTGGGTGAATATCGGAGATGGTTACTCTGCAAATCGCTCTTATCAAGTTGATGGAACTAAACAGGTAAGGGGTAGTCAACCAAGATTTCAGCCAAATTTGAGTGAATCTACTCAACCCAAATCCCTCATTGGCATTCCCGAAATGTTTGTTTTGGAGATGCAGAAAAGGGGGTGGATCAGAAGGAACACTTTGATTTGGTTCAAGCCTAACCCTATGCCCTCATCGGCAGGAGATAGGTTCACGGTGGACTTTGAATATCTTTATTTTTTCACAAAGAATAGCAAAACTCAATACTGGACGAATGAAAAGACTTTGGAGCTAACATCCAAAGCACCTTTAGGCACAAAGGGGATTGGGGGGCAAGATTGGGAGTGGCGGGAATGCCCCAACTGTAAAGGGACAGGTAAAATTGAAGAAGTAAGAGAAACCAAGATTGAAGAATCTATGGCTGAGAGTATGGGTAGCCCAAGAGCAAGGTATCACCGAAATAAAATTGGGGAATGCAAAAGATGTAAAGGCACGGGACAGATAAAGCATAATTTCTGGTCTGGACACGATGTTTGGTTTGAGCAACAGTTTGAAGCACATAATCATCCGGAATTTATTAGCCAAAATTATGGACAGTATTCGGAACATAATAAATTTTCCAGTAAAGAAGGTAATCGATCAATAAAATGTGGAACGGTTTGGTCTCCACAAAAAAGGACTTATAATCCTCAGGGTCGCAACAAGCGTTGTGTTTCAATAATGAGCAAAGAGGATTATCTGGATTGGCAGGCAGAGGTCTATGATGTGGCTAAAACTTTAATGGATAACAAAGCAGGCTCGGTCTGGAAGATTAGCACTCAAGCCTTCAAGGAGGCACACTTCGCCACCTTCCCGGAGAAACTGTGCGAAACGCCGATAAAGGCGGGATGCCCGGAGTTTATTTGTAAAAAGTGTGGAAAGGCAAGGGAAAAGATATTTAAAGCAGGATTTACTTCACATACTGGTAAGACCAGAACCAATTATGATATTCAAAAATCAACGGCAGGAAGATTGGCTTTATTGAGACAGGCAAGTAGAGAACACGGTGAGGAATATCTGAACAGTAAAGAATTTACTGGCTACACCGATTGTGGTTGCGACCATAAAGACGGCTGGGATAGTGGGATTTGCCTTGACCCTTTCGGCGGATCTGGCACTGTGGGAGTCGTAGCCAAAAAGTTGGGACGGCATTTTATCATCATAGACATAAAACCAGAGTATTGCGAAATGGCTAAAAACAGGATTGTCAAAGTTCAAAAGAGCAATCAGATTGATATGATGGAAACTTTGACTTTGGAGGAGCGGAGATTAGCTCAAGAATGTTTAAAGATTTAAGAATGAAAAAATCTAAACCGAAATGCAAAAAGTGTAAGCGTCCCCTTGAGCCAAAATCGGGCAAGCAAAATTATTGCACGTCTTGTAGCGGTGAGGTTCATAGACAAAAAGCCAAAGACTACTATCAAAAAAATAAGAAAGAAATTTTAGCAGGGCAACATCGAAGGTATAAAAAAAATAGGGCTGAAAGATTCGAGGAAAAATACAATAGGGTTTATCTCCTACCGGTGGGGTGGAAGGGTTGAGTCAACAGTGCGAGGGGTGCGGGGCGTGGCTGATTTCAGAAGAAGTCGAGCAACGAGCGGATTTCCTTGCACACCATAAATATTATTGTGAGGTTATCTGCTCAAGTTGTTTGTATAGAAATGATCCTCAACAGTGGGGGGATTTTATTAGTTACATTATTACCAAACACCAAAAGGATAAAAAGAAAAATAAAAAAGCCAAAAACACCCCATCATCTATATAAAAGTTCGGGCTATTATGCTTTTAAATCTCTTCATACAAGAATCGCAAAGATGATAAGTTACTGGGTTCTCTGCTGGAAATTCGATAATGACACTTATTAAAGTTTCAACAGGTTCTGATGAAATTATTATCTTTTTGCAAGCATCACAGATAAACTCTATCTTTTTCATTTCTCCTTCTCCTTTCTTTACTCTAAATAAATAGCGTTAGAAGATACGGGGTAAATGGATAATCTGCCATCTGAGAAATTTACATACAGCATATTACCCTCAAAGCTAATCCGAAATTTGTTTCCGCTGTCGGTCTCAAAAGTTATTGTTTTGTCTGAGCCCAATTCAGTGATTGAATGTTGTTGTTGTAGAGACTTTACAAAATCTTCAATGTAAATTCTCATTTCTTCTCCTTTCTTTGCTCCAGCCCCCCGATTTCCTTTTTGTAGCTTTCCCAAGCATCCAGAAAAAGCTGTTTTAAAGTTGTCTTCCGATATTTTCTCTCTTCGTGAAACTCGGTAAAAGTCTTTTCGTCTACCTCAAGATTGATTTTACCTTGTAAGTTACGCTCTTTTATGGGCATTTAAACGCTCCTTTCTCCGCACAAGGCGGGGGGTTAAGGGGTTTTTAAGCAAATCATATTACCATTGCAGTAAAGAATGGATTCTGTAGAGCCAGGTAGTGGAATTGCAATCCATTCTGCTCCACACTTTTTACATCTAAAGAACCGATGTTTTCCCAATTCTTTATCGAGCCTCCATTTTTTAAGTTTAACTTTACAGTTATGCATTAGGTTTTCCTCCTTTCTTTTGATTAAACTCTTTTCTTATTACCATATCAACTATCATAAAACATTTCGGACATAAAAGTTTTTGACTTTTCCCAATGGGAGTCTTTATAATTATCTTATGTTTTTGATAATTTACACTCTCATTCCCACATTTTTCACATTTAAACATAGCTTATATCCTCCAAAGTTTTAGAAAGATTACTCCACATTTTAGCTTGTTTTTGGAGTAACTTTTCTAAGTTTTGCACCCCAACCAATCCTCCTGTTTCCGAATTGAAGGTCAATTTGGTATTATTAGGACAGCCATAAGCTTTTTCTATAACCATATTGATTCCTTCAGAAGCAAAATATAGAGTTTTATTTTCCCACCCAAACTGAATTTCTCCGTTATGATTTAGAATATTGAAGGTTAAGTCGTCCAGATTATACCAAGCAAACACATACGAGCCCCAAAGTTTCTCAATTCCCTGCAAGTTCCTAACTACAAACAAGAGCCCAGCCAAAGAGTCCATAGGCAAATTCCAATCTTTATAATTCCAGATATGACCATTATGGCAAAAAACTATATCTTTATACCTAAAAGGATGACAGAACCTTGCAGAAACTTCTCCAGATGTTGCCCAACGCAGATGGATTAAAAAGTTTTTATCCTTTTTCCTTTTGGCAAGTTCTTTATCTAAAGTTATGTTCAAACCTTTTCTTAATCCTTGACGGTTGCTCCAGATACCAACTCCGTCCTGTCCGCCTCGATCCAGATTAAGAGAAACTAATTTAGACAAAAGCTTTACATCAGGCTTTTTGCCCGTTGCTCCGATTATTCCGCACATTCCGCCACCTCTTTTTTGTATTTGCTTTTCAGGTCGATATACCGGCTTGGGTTAAGTTCCTTTACCCTCTTCAAATAAAAGGTTTTTAGCTTTTTGTTTTTGATGATCCTAATCGGTGTGTTGTCGCCATTCTCAATTTCGGTAAAAGTTTTAATCTTTTGTATTTCTTTGATATACTGATTTACCAACTGTAAAGTATTAAAGACCTTCCAGTATTGCACCGTTCCAGCGAATACCCTTAATTCTATAGTTCCGTTTTGTGAAAGGGAATCGCCTATATTGATGGCTTTATAATGGTCGGTTGAGGAAATCTCTTGAAATACCTCACTTGAAATTGAGGAATGGCAATTCCTATTATTTCTCCGACTGCTTGGCTGAAAGTCGAACCAAAATTGTAAAGATGAGACAAAGGCAGTATGAAACTTTTTGAGTTCACCAAGAGTCCAGCCATCTATACCAATATGAATATGAAATCCAGCAGTCGAATCTACATAAAGTTTATCCTCTTTATATAGACCTAAAAGCTTTTTGGAGATTTGCTTATAGTCTTTTAAGATTGTTGATAAATCAAGACCGCCTATAGTCCTTAACTCCGAACCAATACCATTTACCGACCCATCATTACCTAATTCCCACCGTTCCCCAAAGTTTTCTTTAGTCCACCGCTCAAGGCCTAAATATGTTTGATTGTGAACCAATGAAAACTCCAGCTCAATACCAAATGTAGTCTTCATTTTAGTCGCTCCTTTCTTTGTTAGGGTTTTCGGTTTCCTCCTCAGCCAGCTTTCAGCGATCCTTTGGCTGAAGGGTTAGGGCCTTAGCTTTCATTTTTAATCCCTCCGCACTTCGTCAACTTAAATGGTTTCAAAACAGTTATTCTCGGAATAGCATTGATTAAATCCTAAGGGAATCACTAAAATTTTTCCTTCGGGATAGCCATTGATAGTTTCCAATAATTCTACCCGGATCGTAGCCAAATTGATCTTGACAATTTTAGCTTTCGCCTTATAGAGATTATAGGAATTTGTCCAGTGGGCTATTCCTTCCTGTCCTATCTTGGCTTGTGTGCAACTGTATATTTTCATCTCTTTTCACTTCCTCTCTCTTTTATCATCTCTTCGAGAATATGTATAATCCTATCATCGCAATTTTCTAAATACTGAACGGTTAACTCTCTTGACTGTTCAAAATCATAAATGCTTACAAATAATTTCATTTCTCTATGGGTTTCTTTAAAATTTTCTCCCGTATGGATATAGACTCCGTCTTTGACCATTGTTATTCTTGGCTTTGATAAGTGAAATCTATTAACATACAAATCCTCAAGAAAAAGTTTTAATTCTTTAGTTTTATTCATAGTTTCGTCTCCTCTCTGTTTTATCTTATCGGCAATATAATAAACCTTTAAACCTTTGTCAAGAGATTTATTTATATTTATTTTCAACCAAAACTAAAACTCGGCACAAATCTTGCTAAAAGATATTAAAGATGTTAAAGATATTATTATATATATATTAAAAGACTTAAAAGACTATAAACCTGCATTATAAATTTTAATCCCTTGAAATATAAAGACTTAATTTAAGAGGTAGAAATAGTTCTTGACAAATGATTTTAACACTACGTATTTCTGAAAGAAATACGACTCTTAAAGCTTTAAGGTTTAAACTCTCTAAAGAGAGGAATAGCTTATAAGACCTAATAAACTTAAAAAAATAAAAAAAACTATGAATGAAAAACATAATTTCGGTGCTTCAAGTTTGAAAAGAAAAGAAAATAAGAAGTTTAACTTAACCTTAAGACAAATGCAAGTTTATAGTGGTCTTAAATTGGGTAAACGTATGAAAGCACTTGCTACGGAACTTGGAGTCAGCTATGATACTATCTACCGGGATGTAAGAGAAATCAAGAGAAGTGAATGGTATCTTTACAACGAACAAAGGATGAAAGCCCTTGATGATCTTGCTTTTGTCGGTCTTATGACTCATTTAGAATCTTGCAATTTCGAGGCTATTAAAGGCTATTACAAAGGCACTGGTCTATGGAAAGAGAAGTTTTCTATTGATCTCCGGGGTATTTTAGCTTCTATGAGTAAAGAAGATTTAGAGAAAGTAATCGTAAGAGCCTTTGAGGAGACTGAAAACAAGGTCGAAAGTGGGGAGACGTCTAAAGATTTGGAGGCTAAAAGTGATCCTCTTAACCCACCAAACAAGACAGGGGAGCCTGAAAGTGTTAATGACTTAAAAGATAAAGGAATAGAGGAAAAGTGAATGTCCTTGATTGGACGTTATGTAAACTAATATGAACTCCCAGACCAAACAAACAAAAGATCATCGAACCTTGCCCCGTTTCTATTCGCCTACGGGCAAGGTAGAGGAGAATGCTCGATGCAGACACGCAGAAAGTTTTGTGATAATAGATACCTTAGCCCTGCCACGCGCTTATCAAAACCTCTTTTTAGGGGTTAAGTATAGTATTGTTAATGGGTTAGGTTAAAAATATGATGCAAAGGATTCGATTTTTAGGTCAGGAGTTTATATTAACGCATCCAGTGGATGGTGCAATAGCGACAGAGGAGCAATACAGGGTTGGCAAGGTAGGTTTTGCTCATCTTTTTGAGGATGGGGTAATTAGGCGATATGGTAAAAAGATTGGAATGGGGGAAGATATAGAGTTTATTGGGGAGATGGAGGATATTAGGCAAGATGAAGGTGCAGAGTTAAATTTAATGGAGGATATTATGTGTAAAGTATGGAATCCTTTTCCTTTTTTTCTGATTGGGGAATAATGCCTAAAAAGTATTTAGAGTTGGTGATATACGACAATCGGGGGGGCGAGGTTGGTCGATTGCAGATTCCTTTTGATGGATTAGAGGATCGTGGGTTACGTTGAAATAACTCCAATGGTAGGAGAGATACCCGGAGTTGACGAAGATATTCGTCTTAAAATATTAGAAAAGCTTTTTATTGAGGCTTTACCACATTTACTTGAAGTTCTCAAGAAACAATTGGAGTCAAAAAAGATACGTGCTGTTAGGCAACATATGGAAGATTTAAAATTACCAGCAGAATGTTTTGGCTGGCAAGAGCTGAAATCGGATTGGTGTATTGAGTAAAGGATGACCAATGAAGAGATTAAAAAGATGATGGGGTCTCCGACTTTTGATGTAAAATAATAGTTTTTATTTGTTTTATAAAATAATGTTGACCAAAGAAGAGATACAGGCAAAGATAGCTGGGATGAGCAAGGATGAGATGATTAAGGTAGCCTTGCACCAGTTAGAGATAGAGAGGCGTAGGAGGGAGGAGTTAATATCATCTTATGTGCCCTATGATAATCCGGGTTATCAGTTAGACTTTCACAAGAGTAGGGCTCCAATAAGGTTGGCAGTGGGTGGCAATAAGAGTGGGAAGACATATCCGCATTGTGCGGAGCATATTTGGTGGGCGACTGGGACTCATCCATATCAGGAGACACCCCCACCACCAGTTCACTTGAGGTGGGTAACTACGGATTTCAGGGATGGGTTAATGAAGGTAGCTTTGCCGATGTTTCGGTCGATGGTTAGGTCGAAAGACTTGCTTGGTGGGAGTTGGGAGAAGGCGTATTCAAAGGAATTACAGACTTTGTTTTTTGCTGATGGTTCTACAGAGGAATTTATGACTTATGAGCAGGAGGCGGATAAGTTTGGTGGTGTGGACAGGCACGTGATTGGTTTTGATGAACCGCCGCCTTATGATATTTATAATGAGAATATAGCTCGGACGATGAAGTTTAAAGGGCGAATAACGATGACTTTAACCCCGGTGAATTTGAATGCTCGGACTTCCTGGATTTCGGATTTTTATTTAGATGCTACTGCTGGTCAGAATAAATCAGTGGAGGTTTTTGAGGGGTTCGATACTCGGAATAATCGGTCTTTGGATAAGATTTGGCTTGAGGATTTCTTTAAGCAGTTTCCAGAGGATCAGAGGATGACCAGGATGACGGGGCAGTTTCCTATGTTTGCTGGGAAGGTGTTCAAAACATTTTCGAGGGCGAAGCACGTGATCTCTCCATTTGAGATAAATGAGAATTACACGGTTTATCTGGGTATTGACCCGCATACCCGAACGGAGACTGCGGTTTTGTTCTATGCAGTGAATCGGGAAGAACAAAGATTTGTGTTCGATGAGTTATTTGAACACGGTTCGGCAAGATTGATTATAGATGCAATCAATACTAAATTACGGAAGTTGAAACCTGAAAAGGTGGTGATGGATGCATCGGCTAAAGCTCCTAATCAATATTTGGGGGGCAAGTCAATATTGCAGGAATTTTTAGACCCAGCAGGAGATGGTAGTAGGAAGGGGATTTTTGCTATTCCAGTCAAGACTAAACCTAATGAGGTAATTGTCGGAATCAGGCAGATTGATTATCTTTTGGGTTTAGACGAGATGTATCAGAAACCTCAGTTGTTTACTTTTGAGAATTGTCCTTTAACTATTCGAGAATTTGAGACCTGTATTTGGGATGATTACCGACATAAGATTGAAAAGCCGCTTTTGGAGCGGATAAAAAAGAAGGGGATTCACTTTATAGACTGTATAAGGATGTTGGAGATGAGTGGAGTGCCTTATGTTAAAGTAAGATTTGATGACCCAGAGGCGGAGTATAAAAATCCCTATGCTTTTTTGAACCAGTATCGGGGAGTGGGAGTTTAGATGGTTCTTAAACTTTCACAACTTTTATCGAAAAATTCGTATTACGATAAAGACGTTCCTCCAGAAGGACACTGGACGTTTAGAATAGAAGTTCAGAATGGAAAGATAGTGTATGCGGAGAAAACAGAGAAAATAAAAGAGTATATTGAAAAAGAAATGAGACAGATGAAATAGATACCAGACTTTTTTAGTTTAAAGGCGAATGGAACAACCATAGCCTCGCTCTAACTTGAGCGAGGCTATTTTATTTTAAGGGATTTATGGCAGAAAATCAGACAGAGACAAAAGAACCTGCCCCCGCTAAAGGTATTGACATAGACTTACTCAAGAAACGCTTTGAGACATCTCAAACCAAAGCAAGGAAAAGGTTCGGCGATTTTCAGAGGTGGGAAAATTGGTATGACGGTATCCTACCCAAAGAATTTAGAATTTATTTCTCTGGCGAATACAAAGACCGCTCGGCTTTAGTCCCGCCCTTAGTTGGAACTTGCATCCGGGATTTACGGTCAAAAATAATTAACGCCCTATTTTCCACCAAACCATTCTTTCAGTTGGAGGGCAACTACGATCCGCAGATTTTAGATATGAACCAGAGATTAGTTGACTTCCAATTTGCCCAGGAGGATGATCTTTATCGGGAAAAATTAGCCGAACAGGTTATGGATTGGCTAATTTATGGGATTGGGATTAAATCAGCCCACTGGAGAGTCAAATACGATGAGTTGACTGACGAATACCTGTATGAGGGTTTCGGGTTCGACATAGTTGACCCCTACAAATTTTATCCTGCACCATACACCGATACCGAAGGGAATCTGCCCTACTATTTCATCCAGTCGGTATTTATCTATGAACAACTCCAAGACCGAGCAGAACACGGACTTTTGGATAGGGAGGCGGTTGAAGGAATTGAACTCAAAGACATTGCCAATTTCAAACAAGACATAGATAACTATGAGATTGATACTGGTGCTTCCAAGTTGGATTTGACTAAAGAAGCGGATAGGCGAATCTGTCCAGTTTTAATCTGGTCATACACGGATAAAAATGAAAAAATATTTATAGCCAATAAAAAACACATTCTTAAGAGAGATAAAAATAAAATTAAATCCAGAGAGTTGGGACTTTCCATCCTAAATCTTGGCGGGAAGAAATCAGATTTGGTGGGTAAGTCCGCTATTGATGTAATCGAAGATGCATTCATCGAAAAATTCTATCTGCGGAATCGCCGGATGGATGAGTCAGCCATATCCTTGTATTCCCAATACATCTCAGACGATCCAGATGCACCCGCAATGTTTCGAGCCTCACCTGGAAAGATTCACAAGGTTGGAACTGGACGGAAAGACAATTATGTCCCAATGGAATTTCACGGGAAGTTAGAACCGAACATCCTTGAGGAAAATCTGGTTACGAGGGAATTAAAGCAGGCTTTGGGATTGGAAGATATTTTTATGGGAATATCCCCCAGTCGTAGGGAGACTGCCACGACCAATTTAATCCTCCAACAAAACGCCGCCTCAGATATGAGTTTCACTATTGGGCAGATAGAAGACAAACTATTGTCCAAAGACGTTTTGATGTGTTTGAAAGTGAATGCCCAACTCTTTCCCAAAATACAGATTCCACCTGCCTATAAGGGAATGGACATAAGGGGGGATTGGATAATCTATCAGGCTAAAGTGAAAGCACTGGGTATGACCCAGATGACTTCAAAAACAGTGGTGGCTTCTACTCTAACGGGGGTAATGGAACAATGGAAAACTATACCCGCATTAGCAGACGTAGATTGGCACTTGTTAGCCAAAACTCAAGCCCAAGCCATAGGACTTCCTAATGCGGACAACATCATCCCCGATTCGGAACAGAAACTTATCCCCATCGAGAAGGAAAATGCAATGATGGTCTTAGGAATTTTCGTCCCAGTGGATGAGCGGGAACCACATCTTTTGCACTTGAAATATCATCAGGGAGTTCCCAATTCCGAAAAACATATCCAGCAACACCAGATATTTTTAGAGGAGAAAATCCCTGCGAAAATGAGAGAGAACCTTATCACCTCCGAGGAGAAACAATCTAGGAGCGTGATGGCAAGGATAGAACCCAAAACACCAAAACAAGAAGGAGTGTTTTAATGAAAAAATTCTTTATCTTTTGTTTTTTGATTGTGCTTCTGGGTTTAAGTGGTCAGGGTTTAGCACAAAGTATTTTCCCTTATGCTACGGGGACAGTATCGCTTTCCAGTGATACTTCTTATCTTCTTAGCTCCGACTGGTCGTCCTATTCAAAGATTGCGGTCTATTTTAAAATGACCGTTCCAGATACCTTGAGACCAGATACCATAACTGTGAAACTCCAGACTTCTTGGGATAATGCCACTTGGACTGTGGTATCTGAACTTCCGACCATTGCTGATACCACTGGAAGGGACACGACTCAAGTTTATAGGATTTTCACAACGGATTCGCTTTTCCTTAACCGATTCAAAAAGTATGCCCGTTTTATGCTCTGTTTCAACGATACCGCAGTCATAACCAGAGACTCACTCATACCCAATGCGGATGCTACCCCTAAAGAGTGGCACGCTTCCATAGCCGATTCTGCCGCCGCCCACTACAAAATGCTTCGGAAGGCATACGACAGCACCAGCTATATCGAAGTTACCTCACCCGATTCCGCAGTTTTAGGAGATTCCATTGAGCTGATGAACTTTACAAATCATACCGCTACCCATCAACTCTATATTGATAGCATCAGGTTTGTTACTCAGATGAGACGATATGATAGTCTTGCACAGGCAAGGATTGGTATCTGTATCAAAGATTCAACTTGTTGCTCTTGGGGTGATACCTTTACGGTCTGCAAGGATAGCATAAAGACCTATGTTCGCACACTGGCTACAAATCCCCGAACATTAGTGGCTTGGCTTCCCATTTATGCGGATTCACTTATCGGAGCTTGGCGAATGACCTCGATGAGTAAGCTGGGACATATTCGGGTATTTAAGACTTGGGCAGTTGTTTATTACAAAAATGGGGCATATCTGTCCCCGCCAATGCAGTATGAGGTGGGGTTAAAATTAAAACAATAGAGGAGATAAAATGACAACTAAATCTTGCGGTAAGAAAAAAGGAAGGAAACATACTCCCTATACTTCGGAAGCACAAACAACGGCTGGTAATATTGCTTTTGCTGTTAAGAAGGGGAAATTACCCAAGAGCAAACTGCAAGGTGCATCCAAAGAGATGTATAAAGGTATGACCTTGAAAGAACTAAAGAGTCATAGTAGGGAAGCAAAGGGTAAAAATCTACCCCAAAGAGTTCATAAAAGTTTGAAAAAGAGATTGGGATGAAACAAGATCGGTATAACGAGCAATATATAAAACCATACAGAACTCACATTGAAGAATTGGAGGGTCAACAAAGGAAATTATTGGAACTCTACCAGACTATTAACTCTGAAGGCTTTCAGCAAATCAGGAATTACTTTGAAAGACAAAAGCAAAACGCAATAGAAACTTATGACAGTAAAACGGATAAAAATATTTTGAGTATCTGGTTTGCCTTGAAAGCAATCTGGCAGTCAATTGCCATAAGAAAAAGTGTGGACTCATTCTTTGGATGGATAAACTCCATACCGAATGAGTTAGATCAAGTTTCACAAGAATTAAATAGATTAACTAAAACTTCCTCTTATGAGGAAAAGGAGAAATAAATGGAAGACCCAAATAAAATCCACCCTGACGACAAAGGACTCGGAGATAAGCCACCCGACAAAGGACTCGGCGATGTTCCACCCGTAGATAAGGCAGGACTCGGAGAAGATTGGGAGAAACGATTTAAAGACACGCAACAAGCCCTTACTAGGAAATCCGAAATTCTTTCTCGCTTGAAAGATGAGGCTAAACTTTATGGTGATGCATATATCGATTCAGCAACTGGTGAAGTTACGGATGAACTGTTAGAACAATTCCATAGAGATAAAGGCTACACCCTTACGGAATTGCAAAAAAAGATGAAGGAATTTGAAAATCCCGATGAAATACCTGATGATAAGCCAAAAGTTGACCCCAATATTTTGAACTTAGCGAAGAAAACCCTTCAGATCTCTAAAAAGACTGAATACTTAGAGTTCAAAGAAATGGGAGAAACACTTGACCCAGAGATTAGAAAAGAAGTAGAAAGAGAAATTGATAATCTACTTGAAACTAATCCAAGATTTTTAAATGCTGGGAATTGGTATAAGCAAGCCTTAAAGTCTAAGATGATGACCGCCCCTGATTTTCTAACCAAGATTGAACAGGAGGGTGTAAGAAAAGAAAAAGAGCGGGAATCAAAACTCGGATCATTAGGGGGCGGTTTAGGAGAAGGTGCTAAAGCTGGAGGAGAATCGAAAACTTTAGAAAAAGAACTGAAAGAACGTTTGGGATAATCCAAATCGTTTTATTAAGGGTGAATGGAACAACCATAGCCTTCCCGCCAATGGCGGGAAGGCTTTTTTCTTAGTAGAATATTTTCTCTGAAAGTTTTACACCAAAACATAAAACACCTTGAAAGAAGGAAATTAAAATGGAAACAATTAGAGAATTGCTTACTCGTCAAGGTGCTCTGGATAAGCAAATCAAACTGGACGTTTCCACTATTCTGTGGAAACGGACTCCATCAGTTCAGCCATTTTTGACTATTTCGTCAAAATTGGCTTCTGAAAAAGCATTGAATACTAAGGTTGAATGGCTTAATAAAAACCCATTACCGATGGAAGTAACCTACACTGGTGCTAATGAGGCAACAATCGGAGTTTCCCTTACCTTTCCCAACTGGACTTATATGCGTTTAGGCGATCGATGGATGAATCGGAGAAGTGGGGAAATTATAAGGGTATCCGCTAAACCTGCAAGTTCTGCTGTTACCGTTACCCGTGATTGGGGTAGTGCTTATGGTGGTGGAGTTTTGTTAGTAACCGGTGACGTGTTCACCATACTTGGAACTTCACAAGAGGAATCAGACACCAATGCGGAAGGTAGAGCGATTCTTCCCACCGAAGATTACAACTACACCGAGTTGTGGGAAGATTATGCCAAAACCTCACTTGAAGCCGAATTGATGGAGACGGTTACTGGACAGGATTTGCGTCAACAGAGCATTGACGATATGAAGGATGCTCATCTGAAAAAGATTGAGCTTGAATGTATTTTTGGAGAGCGAGCACAGACAACCATTGGGACTTATTATGCTCGAACAATGAGAGGAATTTATAGGTTCATACAGACCCACGTTTGGTCAATGAACGACATATCGGATTTCACCAGACTTGGTTTTGATGATTTCATTATGCAGATAAATGAAAATACTCCAGACCGTAAGGATAGAGTATTTATCTGCTCAGGTTTTTTGAAATCAAGAGTTTCTGGATGGGGAATGAACACCTTAGTTCTTAATGACCAGAGAACCAGAGAGTTTGGTATGGAAATCAGCACTTACAACGGATCAACTGGCGGGAAAATCGATATTATCGAAGCTCCTCTCTTTGTTGGAGATTATTTGTCCTATCTGGGTATTGTCCTGGAGTATGATAGAATAGCTTGGAAGTGGCTGAAAAACACCGAACTTATGCTAAACGTTGGAGAAGGTTACAGAAACTATCGACTCGATAAAATTCAAACCATCGGCACTATGCGGTTTGCCAATGAGAACCGTATGGGTCTGATCAAGAAAGCGTAGGAGGTGAGATAAATGCCGATAGATGATTATTCTGAAGCTGAAGCCTTGTCTGTGTGGAAACGCAGACACGTGGCGGATGATGGGGACATAGGTTTGATTATCGAGTATTTCGGACCCCAGCAAAGTTGTCTCATAGTGGTAGATGATACTACTGGAGATATTTCAAGCACGATTGGAGTTTTAGGTGCGGAGGCGACCGATACTACCTTTTTAGAACCAGGTGGAACTGGTGGGAATATCGATGTGTCTGATGCCAATGCTAACACCTTTGGCAAAGTGGTGGATGTTATCAACTCTATTGCTTACTACCGAGCTTATCTGGTGGACGTTTTGCGAGCCGATGCCTCTACCGTTGGTATGTTATTGGCAATGGCGGCCAGTCAGGCTAAAGTATCTGGTGGTTTGAAACTCTATAAGGATACTTCAGTAACTCTTAACCTCTCCTTAGCCGTTTCCGGCGAAACCTTGACCAGAAGTGATCAGGGTGTGAAGAATGAGGTCAAGGTTATCCTGAGTAACAATACTTTTGCTTCTGGCACAAGCAAAATCCAAATCTACGAAGGGGAAACAAAAGTAGCTGAATGGGCTGGTGCGGCAACCACAGTCGATCAGACAATATCCAGTTCCTCCTTAGAGGAAGGTGTTGTTGGCAAGAAATTGCTTATTCGTATGATAGGACAAACCTATTGCACTGGATACCTTTCAGTTGTAGGTAGGTCAGTTATACTTGCACCAACGCACAAACATAAACCAGACTAACCCTTAACCGATAGGTGGGGGTTTTATCATACCCCCACCTATCAAGGAAAAACAATATGAAAGAAGAAAAGAAAGTAAAAGCAGACGAACCGTTGATTTTTATTTCCAGATATGCCAATCTAAGAATTACTGATCCAAAGAACCCACCGAGGCAAGACCTGAAAACAGGTGAGGCTAATTGGGGTAAGGTAATCAAATTCAAAGAGATTGGTTTTGACCCTGTAACTGGTAGGAAAAAAGGTATGTATATTGCCACAGAGAAACGGGACAAGGATATTCTTTTAAATCATCCCGCTTTCAACACAGACTACTGGCTTGAACAAAAACCAGCGGAGATAATACCCGAAAAAGTTGTTGAAATGGTAAGTGCCGACAAGGGTATTGGTAAGAGGTAGGTAAATGGACATTGAAGCCATCAGAAAAAGTGTGATGCAACAGTTGGGGCTTACCAGTCCTGCCGATGCTCAAAATGTAGAAGATACCATCATAAGAATTGCTCAGAACTTATTGACCGATCAACCCTGGGCATTTTTGGATGTTATCGGTTATCAAGATGTTACTTCTGCCACTGACGAGTATAACGTCCCGGATGATTTTCTTTACATAGATGAGGATTCAATATGTTATGTGAATGGGAAAATAGAGATTCGGAATGAAGACTATATACGGTCGCTCTATCCCGATTTGGCAGATTTAGATGATTTGAAATTCTTGAACATCATCGGTAGAATGATGAAGTTTTACTCAGTGAACGGTTTGAGTGAGATTACCAGAGTTTATTTTACCTATCATCGCAGGGGCAAATTGGATGACTTGGATGTTGACCCAGGTTTTGTAGATATTATTAGAAATGGGACAATTTCAGAAGTTGCAAAAGGTGGGACACCGATGCAAGTTCAAGCAATGGTTACTTTTCAAAGAGATAAAGAGAAAAAAGCGAATGTTTGGATGAGGCATTTCAGGGGTGAAACCAGAATAGTGCCCGAAGAAAGACACGGACTAATAAATAAAGCAAGGAGTGATATAAGATGGGACTAAAACTTTTTATTTTGATAATACTGCTTTTAACAATCTTTTTTCTACCTGTGGTTGTCTCGGCACAAGGATTGAGTTCAACTGATATTTACAATGCCTTCAAATATAGAATGCATCCCGATCCTATTTTCTTTGATGATGCCACCATATATCAATTGATAAATATGGCTTCGGAGATTGCCTCTGTTGATGGTTTTGCCTATCCGAAAATTGATACACTGGTTTTGGCTACCAATACCACCGATTATGGTTTGAAAAAATTAGCAATCTGGGTTTACAAGGTAGGAAAGATTAGTGAAGGTGAAAGAAGCTGGCAAAATATAGCCTTAGAAGATTTTGGCAAAGAAGGATTATCTGAAGTTTCTTATCCCGCCTACTGGGATTTTGTAACCATAATGGAAGGAGTAAGCACGGTTTTTAATGCCTCAAAAGATACCAGTTATATCTATATCTACCCCAAACCCACAGCCAGCGACAATGGTGATTCTATTGCCGTTCACTACTTTGCTTTTGCAGATACTATCAGTGGAAATTTAAGGTCAGATTATAGGGAGGCGGTTTTAGATTTGGCTTTAATGCTGGGCTATTTGAGAAAGGGCAGGAGTGATATGGCAGTAATGATGTGGAATGAAGGGGCGACCAATATCAGTCTTTTGAGGAATGCTTGGTTAAATAAGTTATTTAACATTGAAGTAGTTCCCAAAGTCATAGGAGAAGGAAAATGAAAAAACTTTTGATGTGTTTTATAATCGGATTTCTTTTTGCTTCCAATGTTGGAGCAAAAGACTTACTCACCGTATCTGGAATTTGGGAAAAGGTAAAGTTGGTGGGGAACTATTCAGATACCGACCCTTCTTTTTCAGATTCTACCACAAGAGAAATTTTAGTCAAAAGTGCTTATGCTTGGTTACAGGATAAACTTTATGGATATGGGTATTTGGAGAAGATACTTCTGGTGGACTCTACGACAACCATTGTAAAGAATTTAGAGGGTTCGACTTTTTCTTCAGAGCTTTTTACCGAAAGGATTAAAGCAGTCAGGCACTATGAAACTACTAATCGGCAGAGTTTAACTTCAATGTCTATTGATGATTTTAACAAAGTGCCTATAACCAAAGGAGCAAAACCAGAGGTCTATACTTATGATAAAAATCATATATGGTTCAACTCCTATCCTTCGGCGATTTGCACTATCTACGTCTGGGCTTATCAAATTGCTAATTCTGATAGCTGTGTCAGATGGTCAAGACGACCTGTTTTATTTACTCAGTTAAGACTTCTTTTGGTTTTTAAAACTTTAGAGTTGTGCAAGGAGAGAGAAAGAAATTGGGTGGCTGTTAAAAATATCAGGGGAATAGTAGAGTCGAGGTTGGTTGATGCCATTCAGAAGTTTCAACTAATGGAAGCCTTTAAAGACATAAACATTATACCAAAGGTATTTACCGAATGAGAACTCTTTGGAATGAAGCAAAAGTCTATGTGGTAATTGTATGTGCAATTATCTTTTTATCTTTTCTTGTTTTATTGATCTTTTATCCTCAATCTTTAATGGGGCAGACTAAAGCAGAAAAACCTAAACCCGTTCCGCAAACTGTAAACCCCGCCACACCTATACCAGAGCCAAAAGATACTATTGGCAAAGTTCAACTGAAACCAATCAGTCCACAAACTCCAACACCAGAAGAAAAACCACCTATCAAAAAGCCAGAAATAAAACCTATAAATCCCGTTACACCCACACCAGAAGAAAAACCACCTATCAAAAAGCCAGAGATAAAACCTATTCCTTCGGCAGAAATTCAGGGAGAGAAAACCCTGGAGGTTAAAAAGCCAGAGATGAAAGGGATTTCGTCTGTCGAGGGAATTTCTCAAGAAAACTATGGGATTAAATTGTGGGACGATTTCAGGGGTGGATTGAATGTAGAGGGACATTCTACGAGGATAGATGAAAAGGATGCGGTTAATTTGGTTGATGCCCTATGGTCGAAAACAGGGGAGCTTTATTTGAGACCGGGTTTTTCCGAGTGGGTTACTGGCTGTGCGACTGAACCAATAATTGACCTCTATAAATATTATCGACAAGATGACTCTTCATTTTTATTGGCAGGGACAGATACGGCATTGTATAAAAAATCTGTTTTAGATACCTGTTTGGTTCATCTTTTGTCAGGTGGGGGATTGGTTGATTTGTGGGACTTTGCGACTTTTGCGGATAGGGCGATTATTGTGAATGGGATTATAGAACCTTGTTGGTGGGATGGTTCTATAATTGGTGATCTTGGAGTAACGTCAGATTCGTTTAGGGTAGAAGCTGGGATGGGAACTGTTTGGGGTAATCCTAATTGCAGACCAGATAGCGAAGCAATTCTTGTTTCGGTAGATTCACGTCTGGAAGGGGGTGATGCTTGGAGCGGTTATATTATGGGTTATTATATTCGACAGGAAAATGATACTACGTATAGAAAAGATTTGGTAATGGAGAATACAGATCGATGTATTGGATTTATTCCTGGTTTTCAACCTACAATTCATTATGCGGTTTTAACAGGTTCTTACTTAAAATTTTATTCTTGGTTTGGTGAAGATACAGTTTGGAGAGAAGGGCAAGTTGATGTGGCTGTAATTTGCACGTCCGGAAGGGAACTTCACGATAGTTGGTGGGTTGGTTCTGCTTGTTATAAACAAAGTGGAACTGATTTTTTTTGGGAACATAATTATACCAAAATTATAGATTCAGCATTCACTTGGGATAGCACATTCAATTATGATGATTATATCTTTTTTGTAACATCGGGGAAGGGAAGTGGCTATGCAACATTTTTGGGTAACTACATTGGTGCAATCTCTACTGTTACTAATAGCCAATGGGATACCACTGGATTTTTTGTTTATGGTTATCCTGTTACTTGTTTTGACACTACTACAAGATATAAAATTTACAAACCAGGTTTTACTTTAACCGCCAAATTTGTAGAGACTTTTAATAATAGATTATGGCTTGCTTGGTCTGATAGTAGCAAAAATAGAATCATCGCCAGCAAAGAAGGAGATTTTGGCATTTTCCCCCCTGAATTAAACTGGTGGGTCGGTGGAGACGATGGAGATTATATCAATGGTCTGGCTACCTTCTACACTGAAGCAGGTGGATACAGGGGAACGGTTAAAGAGGAATTGCTCGTTTTTAAGACCAATCATATCTACGGGATTATCCCCACTGATAACCCTGACGATTATTTAGTTATCCGCATAGCCTCTGGTGTAGGCTGTGATGCTCCTCGGTCTATTGCATCGATAGAAGGCAAGGGCGTAGTGTTTTTTGATTATCCCGGTGGTCTTTACCTGATTGACCTAAATAACAATGTCATTCCGCTCTCAACAAAGATTGATCCTATCATAAGAAGTATTCCTAAAGAAGCCATAGAAAATATATCTGGGGTTTATAATCCAGAAGATAGACATTATTATTTATCTTATCCAACTTCAACTTCAAGTGAAAGTAGTGATACTTTTTCTTTTGTTATTGTTTGGAAGGATGAAAGAAATTCGTATTGGTGGTTTTCTCAACCTCTCCAACGATGGCTCCCTGTTCATTGTCCAAATATATTTGGACAACAATTTTCAGAAAATAAAATCGCTATCGATAGTAACTTTTTAATCGATGATGATTCTTCGGGGGGTATAGCATACTGGCCAGATGTATGTATGGATACTGCTGGTAATTTTACTGTTGTTTGGGAAGATGGACGTAGTGCGGGACTCCAGTCTTATAATGTTTATTTCAAGAGATTTGACAAAAACAGAAATGTGTTAAACCCTACAACGAATGCCAGTGATGACACGACAGAACGACAAGCAGAACCTAAAGTAGGTTGTGATTTATCGGGTAATTTTGTTATATCTTGGCTCGACTATAGAAATCCTGATGGAAATGGGGATATTTATGCACAAAGATTTAATAGTGATGGTGTCAAGATTGGTTCGCCGTTTGAGGTTACAACTGACCCTGATAGTATTATGCAGTATGAAATGGATATGGCAATGAATGATGCAGGTAAATTTGTTATTGTTTGGACTGATTATGATAGAGGATTGCAACCCGGGGGTTATGAAAGCATTTTTGGACGTATATTTAGATCAGATGGTTCGCCCGTAGATTCGGATTTTCAGATTTCAACTGAAGATTCGGGAGGGATAGTCTACAAGGATTTCCCTACAGTTGATATGGATGATAGGGGTTATTTTGTGGTTTGCTGGACAGATATTAGGGCAGTAGATGAGAGTGAAGATATATGGTGTCAAAGATTTGATTCAAGCGGAAATGAAATTGGTAACAATTTCAGAGTCAATGATGATGATACTACAGAAGGTTATGTAATGGAGTCTTCAGATGTTGGAATGTTAAAAAATGGAAAATTTCTGGTAGGTTGGAATGATCCAAGAGATTGGGTGTGGCCGTCAACTGGAGGAAATTATATCTATGCACAAACCTATGATTCTGGTGGTGCAAAAATTGGTTCAAACTTTAGAGTTAATACGGATACAGCTCGACCAATTAGTCAATTTACAGTTCCCGATATTGAGGAATTAAATGGTAATTATATTGTTACATTTGAGCAGTATGTTTGTCCACTGGATACCTTTTGTGGCTTTCTTCTCTATTATCAGTTAGTTGATAGTTCGGGAAATCTCGTAGGCTCGAATGTTCAGGTAAGTCCAGTCCCTGATTCGGGCGAAGATGTTAGTTATCCTGCAGTCGCTTGTAGAGTTTTATCTACAACTCCAATTCGGAAAACATTTTCGGTTTTATCTTGGAGTGTCGATTTCGGCGGTTGGGGAAAACAATCCTTCGGTGCTTCTTGCTGGGCTAACCAGTGGGGAATACAGGATACTTGCAAAGTCATCTTTGCCAGTCCAGATACACCAATAGTCTATACTTATCACGAGGGGGATACTACTGGGACTCATCAACTAATCTTTCAGATCAAATATGAAGATTTCACCACTCCACCATCTTATCGAAAGGCATTAAGATATGCTACGGTAGAGTGTTTTTTAGATACAGGTTTAGTCTATGTAAAATTCTATAAGGATTACAGTCAGCAAGTATGGTCGGATAGTTTCTGGTGTGGTGGGAATTGCTTAAAGGAGATCACCTTGCCTGATACTTTGTTCGGAAAGAATTTAAGTATGGAAGTTAAGTCAGGGGCGACTGTCAATAAATTTTATTTGAGTCGTTTCTGGTGGGAATACACAATCGATGCTAATAGAAAATAAGAGGTGATATTATGCCAGCACCATTAGTTACAGCAGGTTTATTCGCCGGTGGATCAGCTTTACTCAAAGCCATCGGTTCGCTTTTTGGTAGGAAAGAAGAGGCAGGATATGCAATGTCCGCAGAGGAAAAGCGAGTCTTGGCTTATTTAGAACAGGAAATGGGAACTGTGCCATCATCTGTTACGGAGCCTTTTGCTCAAGCTCGGCAGAAATTAAGGAAGTTTTATGGTGCACAACCAGTGGCATCAGGACTTCAAATGGCTGGTGAATTACAAATTGGTGCAAAGGAATCTGAGGCAATAGGTAGTTATAGAAGGGGGATAATGGAACAGATTGCGAGTTTGGTTTCTGGCAAGGGGACAAGGTGGGCAAAACAGGGTGGAGGAGCTGGTGGATTTTTAGGTGAGTTGGCTGAAGGTGGAGAAGATATTGGAGTGATGTTATTCCTTAAAGAATTAGGAATATTTGATAAGCAAGTTGGTAAGCCAACAGGAATAAGTCCCCTTTCAGGTGAAGAATTAAATCCATTATCATTATCCACATTAAAATCAGCGATGTCTACAGGGTCTTCTATTGGTACTCAACCTGGGTTTGGTTATTATGGTGATCAAGGAGAAGGTGGAGATAATCTCCTTGAGATGTTTATGAATTTTCTTAAAAATATAAATCCACAAGCTGGTGGTCTTAACTTTGCTAAATTGTATAGTCCCAAATTCTTTACCAAACCCCAACAAACAGGTGTTGGTGTGAGATATGGACTTGATTAGGTGGTGATAAACTATGGCAATGAGTAGTAAAATAATACAGGCGATCCAGCTTGCAGAGGACATCAAGGATAGACGGCTTGAAAGAAAAACAAGGGAAATGGCTTTGATGAAATCTGAAAGGGAAGATAAGGAACGGGAACGAGTAATGAATTTTATTGGTTCTTTAGAGCCAGAAGAATATAAAATGCTAATGAGTGCAAAGACTTTTGGTGTATCACCAAAAGAGTTGGGGTGGAAAACAGCAGAAGAAAGAGAAGCGGAAAAACGGGAAGCAATAGTAAGTAAAGTCCCGGGACTAATTGAAAGTCAAATGGGGGCAATGGGTGTTCCTGAAGCACAAAGACCTTTTGAGGTAGCCCCAGCAATAAAAAGTATGGTTAGGGGTGAACGTCCGAAATTTCTTGAAGAGTGGGGAAAACCAAAAGTGATAAAAGCACCGAAAGAGCCAGCGGAGTGGGAAAAACAATATACTCTTGCAAATAAGATATTGACGGAGGAAGCAAAAACTCCAGGGACTCATCCGCCACATAAAGTAGCTTGGGCAGAGAGAGAATTTTATGGGGGCAAACAATTAGACTATTTACTTTCTAAAGATTATGGGGATTTATCACCTTCAGAGATTCAATTATTAGAAGGTAAAGGTTATAGGTGGAATACGGAAGGGACATATTGGGAAAAGGAAAAACCAACAGAATCGGAGGTCTTCAAAAAACTTATGGGATTTGGGCAAGTTCAGACTCCGACAAAAGGCAAAGTCATACCCCCAAAAGAATTTATTGATGCTATAAATATCGCAAGAAAACAAGGTAAAAATATCAAGTGGGATGAAGTAGCGAAAGAACATCCCGATTGGGATTTGACTGGTTTAAAATAATGGAAAATTATTCAAAATATTTTACAGACCAAGAAGTAAAAGAGGATTACTCGAAATACTTTACAGAAATTAAACCGTCTCTTTTGACTAAGGTAGGTAAGACATTAAAAACTGTTTGGGAATGGAAAGAGAAAAGGGAAACCAGACCAGAACCGTCAGCAGAAAAGGTTATGCGGTCTGGATTGGATTACCTACGCAAATATGCCTACACTCCAGAAACACAAGGTCGTCCCATTGATATTCTTTTGGAAAATATAAAAAAGGGTGGAGTGGGACTTGGACTTTATCCCATTGAATTTTTAACTGGATTAAAAGAAACTCCAGGTATTGTAGGAAAGGCAAAATTCGTAGGTGAGCAAGTCAAGGGAATATTTGCAGATATACCTCAACAAGTTTTAGAGGAATATTCTTTTGCTACAAGTCCATTGGCTACTCCTGAACAGAGGGCAGAAGGGCAAAAGCGAATATTAGAACAGCCAATTAAAATTTTTATTGCTACGGCAATTGGTAAGGGACTACTAAAAAAGGGAACGGCTTTTGAAGATTATTTAACCAAGAAGGCTGGTGCAGAACAAGTTGCCAAACTAAAAGAAGCAATGCCGACTGAAATAACTAAACCTTCACCAGAGCCAACCGTTACACCACCAGCCCCCAAACTCCTGCCAGCAGAAAAGATTGTGCCGAAAGGTAAAGTCTTTGGTAAAGCCGAAATGGAGATGGCGAAGGAGTTGAGGGCAAAGGGTGTAACTACCAAACTTGAATCCTTGACTCAAGAAGCAGATAAGTTAAGTGCAAAGGCTGAAAATAGCTTTAATGAATATTGGAAGAAAAATCCCACAATGGAAGCAACTGGTGAAAATGTTTCACCATCTACATTCTTGACCGCTAATGAACAATTAAGATTAGCGGATTTGGGAAGTCAAATTGAAAGATTGACTGATATATCAAGGGGAATAAGATCAACCCAAGATATAAAAGACATTGTTCAATTAAAAAGAAAATTAAACCAAGCCAACGTTAAATTTCCACAGAATGCTTCTAAATCCCAACTTATTGATCTTTACAACAAGGCAAGGGGCGTAACAGAGAAGCCTGCACCGACAGAGATTGCGGGGAAACCTAAAGAACCGTGGGAGATGACGAGGGAAGAGTATCGTAAAGAATATATTAGGTCAGATTATCCCTATAAAGATATACCAACGCACCGAAAGTCAGTGCGTGAAGCCCTCTCCGAAGGCAAACCTGTCCCCCCCGAAGTTTTAGCGGACTATCCTGATTTGGCTAAACCTACCCTCACCCCCGAACGCAAAGCCGAACTCCGCAGTCAATTCACAGAGATTGACAATAAACTTACCGACCTCTACGCACAAAGAGAAGGTGCTTTAATAACCAATAGACCAAAAATAGATGAGCAGATTAGAGTTTTAGGCGAACAGAAAAAGGCAATTCTGGTTCAAGGTGGCGAATTACTTAAAACTGAAAAAGTTGTAGATGAATTATATCAACAAGGTATTAAAGCACAAAAAGAGGCAGGACAAAAAGGTGCAGTTACAATCCCAGCAATTAAAACTCCTATTTTATCTGGTATTCTTGGGAACATAAAAGAAAAAGTAAAAAGTATAGCTAAACCTTTTCGGTTTTATCCTGATGCACCACCCGAATTGAGAAATGCAATCCGAACCCAAGTTTCAACTATCCAGCCAAAGATTTTTGCGAACAGGCGAAAATTAGAGACTGCTATTTTTGGTGGTTTAGATAAAGTTCAAAAAGAACAAGCGGTCGAATTAGTTTTTGCCAGAGACAATGTAGCTCGAACAAAAGGTGGAGCAGGTAAACCAGGAGTTACTGTTGAAGAAGCAATGGTAGATTTAAGGCAAATTGAAAATTCTATAAAAGACCAAAAGGTTTTTAAGTCTGCGGATAACTGGAAAACCATTGCTGAAGAATATAGACAGGACTTAATCAAACGAGGTAAATTAGATGAGGGTGAATTTTTTGAGGATTATGCTCCACACTTTGTAGAAGATTACACCCCAGAATGGTCTCCTGCTTTTGGTATCCCCAGCAAAATGAGACGTCCTTGGAGAGGTTATACCAAAAAAGCAGTGGGAACTATAAAGTCTTACAGGCAAACTCCCGAAGCCTTATTAGACCATTTAACTCAAATAGAATACCATAACGGTTTAGAGGATTTCATTACCTCTCAACTTGAGAAATATGATCTTACTTCTACATTATCCAGAGACCAAAAAATAAAACTCTTTGGAGTAACTAAGGGTGGAGCAGTTAGACCGTGGGCAAGATCGGGACGGATATTTGATATAGAGGGGAAACGTTATCGAGCTTATTCTCCTGATAAGCCATTCACCCGGCAGTTATTCCCTACCGAAGAAGGGTTGATGGCGATTGGCAGAGAAAAGAAAACTTATCTTATACCTCAAAATGTCTATAATACTTTTGAACAGTTTTCTGAAAGAGGGAATAAAGTTGTTTATGTTATCAATAAGGTTAATGCCTATGGAAAATCTTTAGCCATTCTTTCTCATTATCCAGGTTTTACTATCAATAATTTTGTTGGTGATATGTATTTAACTTTACTCCAGCATCCTGCTAAAATAAAGTTTTTAAGAGAGATGGATGATGGATTAAGATTCTTAGTAAAATCTCCAGAAAAATACAATGCCTTTGATACGGAGTTTGCTAAATGGGTTTCTGATAATGCGGTTGTGGATGCTACTTTCATAAAAGAATTGCCACATATATATAGATCAAAAAATCCATTAAGACTGATTCTTGAAAAGGCTCAAGAGATTTCACAATTCAGGGAAAGTATCCAGAGATTAGCAAATGGAAGATATTTATTTAAACAATTAAAAGAAGGTAAGGGAGACCTATTAAGACAACAATGGGATTGGATCAACACAGAAGGTCTTTCAACCCCTGAGGCTTTAGGCAAGATAGCCAGAGAAAGTTTTGTAGATTATCAAGCTAATTCTAAAATTTATAATCGGTGGATAAGAGGATTAACTTTCCCCTTTGGGACTTGGTATTTTAAGATGAGTCCTTTGGTATGGTCATACGTTAAAAGACATCCTATCAAAGCTGGTTTGGGACTTATGGCTTTACCAGTAGCCTCCACTGTTTATAATAATCGCTCTGAAAAAATAAGAGGTTTAGAAAGTAAACTCTCAGATGATATAAGAGATGGTATCCATTGGACTATTGGAGAAACACCAGAAGGAACTATTCGGGTTTTCAATCTACAAACTCCTCAAGATGCTTTGATTGGGACTAAGATTTTTTCAGTAGCTACTAATCAACTCAATATGGTTTTAAATGGTGAGAAAAATATAGGGCAGGGAGCTAAAGATACTTTAAAAAGATGGGGCATAAAAGAGGCAAAGGGATTAGCATATTTGACTACTCCGATGGTTAGATTTTTTAGAGGATTAGTTAATGGCAGAGACCCTTATGATGGACAAAGTATTTATCCCTTGGATGTTTCTAAATTATCAAGTTTCAAAGAAAATTATTATCGAGGGTTATTCTTTTTGAAAACTTTTATGCCAATGTTGAGTGGATATATAAGTGAGGAACAAGGAAAGGTAAAACCGAAATCTCAAGCCATTAAAAATGTATTTGATAGATTTGCAGGATTGCCAGCATTAGGAGTTAGGGATTATACCGCAAAACAAGAGATGATATTACCTGACGGGAGAAAATTAGATTATGAAACTGTTAAGGAATTGCAAAAAATAGAAGAAAATGAGGCTTCAATAGTCTTGGATATAAAAGATAATTTTATCAGATCAGGAGTTATGCCCCAGGAATATTACAAGTCTCCAGAGTTTCAAAAAGGATTGGATAACCTTCAGAAATTACACGGTCAAATCACTCCTGAAATGGGAGTATCTTTATCAAAGAGGATTACTAACCAAATTGAAGATGATCCTGTTACTCTCAAAATGTGGGTAAGCAATAAACTTGAATCTGCTCAAACTCCCGAAGAAAAAAGGTATTGGAGACAAATATTAGGACAAGCAAAAACTTGGCAGATGTATGAAACAATTAAAAGGAAACCAGTTTCAATAAGGGAACACTTGCCAAGATTATTAGAAGCAAAAAGAGTTAAGGAGTAGAGTCTTTGAGTATATCAAAGAAATTCTTTGGTGTGAATTCACCTAATGTTTTACCTAATTCGACGATGCAACCAGTGCAATTTTCGCCAAGACTTATCGCCCATATCTGCCCAGTTTGTTTATCTAACTTAATAATACCATTATATCGAGTATCGACATACATCGAATACCGATCGGAGTTAGAATGAGAAAAGAAAAAGTTTAAACCTAAAAGGACAATAATGATGATTAGACAAATCTTAATAAACAGTGAATCTTTCATACGTCTCACCTCCACCTTTCAGTATATGCATAAATCTTTTTTTGTCAAGAGGGAAAATTAGATGGATAAAAATAATAGGAAGGAAAATTAGATGGAGAACTTTTCTTGGTATTACTGGATCATAATAATTTTAGGTCTTTTAAACTCCGGTTGGATATTTGCCAGTATCCAGATTTCTAAATTTTCTAATCATTTAGGTGAATTAACTATTGTAATTGCTCGAATTGACGAACAGATGAAATCAATGGATAAAAGAGTTTCAAGAATAGAGGAAAAAGAAATTTAAGTAGGTAAAAAAAGTATGAAAAAACTAATCTTAACATTTTTGCTTTTAGCCCTCTGGGTTGTGCCTGCTTTTGCGACCGAAAAAATCCTCTATCCCAATGCCAATGGGACAAATCAGGATTTTAGTCCTAACACTGGGACAGACCACTATGTTTTAGTCGATGATCCTTGTGCCTCACCCGATAGTGATGTTACCTATCTATATAAACTTTCCGATGGGGAAGGTTATTATATAGAAACAGAAGGGTTAGACAATTGTAGCTCCGGAGGTGCAGATTCCATTCCCGACAATGCGGTTTTTGATTCGGTTAAGATACATATCGGGAAAAAAAATGCTACCCCAAGTGATGCTCCCCTTTGGGCTTATATCAGATGGACTGACCAAGCAGAATATATTGTATCGGGGGCTGGTTCAAGTTACTCATATACTTATTATAAATCAACAAGAAATATGGCTACGCTAACTAAGACTATACTCAACGGAACGGAGGTGGGAATGAAAATGGATTATTGTGACGTAGCTTGCGGGACACTTCGACTTACTCAGGCTCACTTGCACGTTTATTATCAACAGCCAGTTGCAGGGAAACCTTTATCAGAAAAGAAAAAGAGAATAATAGAACTTATGCAAGGAGATGATAGGTGAAAAAATTCTTATATGTTTTTATAGTTAGTAGTCTTTTTTTGATATTAACTATAAATTTATCTAATTCCACCCCTCAAGTTATCTCAAATAACAATAAACAGGGATGGATCAGCATCCCCATATTTTGTTTTAATGATACTTCGCATAATGTTGCACCTGATTCCGTCCACGTCTTGGTCTGGTTCGACTCTTGCGGGGCGAACACGAGAACTTATGCCAATCGGTGTATTTTAACAGCAGATTCCGCTTGGATTGATAGCACCCGATATGCTGGGGCTCTTTATTACTATTATACAACGCCCATTGCTTTTATAGATGGAGACAAAGGCAGTGGTAATTATCACGGAGTCGTAGTTGCTTTCAAACAGGGATACCAAACACCCAATCTTTTCAGTTTTCAGATTATTGATAATGATACTACGCTTTCGACAAGACTGGGTTTATTGGATGCAACGACTTCTTCAAGACTTGCACCGGCTCCTGCTGGGCGACTTTTACATATAGCACCCGATAGCACTGCTTATGTTAGTTATGATAGTTCAAGAGGCACAATCGGAAACACTCAACTTGAAGACAGCATATTAACTCGTGCAAAATTCAAAGACCTTTGTTTCGATTCCTCTGCTTTTACCAGCACTTTCTGGGTTGATGTAAGAAGATTACAGAATTTAGCAGGAACGCAGACTTTCAACAACACAGGGACTTGGACGGGTAATTTGAGTGGCTCGGTTGGTTCTATTTCAGGTGTAACTTTCCCAACGAACTTTGGAGTCTTGAGCATTTCAGCAACTACTGGACTTGTTGATATTACTCAGGTGGCGGCAGATAAAGTCTGGGGAACAACTGCAAGGACTTTAACCGACAAGGCAGGGTTTAAGCTTGCCGCAGATGGATTGGAGCAGGACACTTCCTTTACCAATGTTCAAGGCACGGTTCACTCTACTGCAAACTTTCAGGGTGCAAAGGATGGATTTACTCAACATCTTAGACCTTATGGTTCAGCCAACAAAGATTCAGTTGAAGTAAAAAATTCGGCTGGGACAAAAACAGGCACTATCTATTATTTCCACACTGGTTCAATTATAGATACCTTGAGGTATGAAGAATGGTGATGAGAAAACTTTTATTTATATTTTTAATCTTGGCGTTTGGGTTTTCAAATTCTTTTGCGAATACGACTTGGATACCAGTTGATTTCCAGAAGTGGAGAGCAGTTGAGACTCCGACAACTTTCAGATCCAGGATAGGCGGATTATTAGCCAATTATCCAAAAGAGGATAACACCTGGGAGGCGATTGACAATAACTGGGTGGCTGGTGGTGATTCGGCTTTCAATATAAAGGATATACTCAAGACTTCGGTTAAGAGGACTGGAGAGTCTTATGTTAAAGTAACTTGGGGTGGAGCAGAATATGTTCTAACTCAAAAGTTGAAAAAACTTATCTGGATAAAGGTTTCGACTTTAGGGTGGGTAGATGTTTTTGATTCTACCTCTAATTGGTCTGCTGTTTCAGTTGATAGCAACATCATAAAATGGACGAATATATTCCCTGGAGTGGATTATCGGGTTCGGAAAACCAATGCTACTGTGGCTCACGGGATATTCTTTAAAAAGGTTTTTTTAGATTCTGCAGTGGCACTCTATAACAAGAGGGCAGATTCTTTGGATATAGGTTTGGGCAATGTGATGGTCTATACCTTGTCGTCAACCATTGACGATTATGATTCCGCTTTAGGAAGTGTGGATAAGAGAAGATTAAAACAGTTGGGTAAGTATGCTTTTGAATTATCGGAACAGTCCGTTATTTTTCCTGGGTCAGATACCCTACCACAATTAAGGGTAAAACAACTTTGGCAGAAGAAGGATAATAAACTTTATTGCGTTGAGTATGTAATGATGTCTAAAATAAAGCAGATACACAAAGCCTATCCTAATGCGGTTGTTTGGCACAATGATACCAAAAAGATAGAAGGAACGACTAATGTTGAAGATGTTGAGATTGGCGATTATTACCTTGATCGACAAAATGGGCAATCAGAGGAAACAGTGATTGAAACTCATTATGGGGTTCACAATCAATATGATGGAGTTTTAATTCGACCAAAAAACATAACATCGGAATTAGGTGCTGGTGCTACTAATATAACTGCAACTTGTAGTTTATACTGTGTCGTTAATCTGCACGATGATGATATTAGTGCCTATCGAGTTTTCAAACCCTGGGTTGAGGGAATACTCGATGGAGCAACGTGTACCGGAACGGGTAATGGTGCAACTGGGAATGATTGGGATTGCCTTAGTTTGGAGTGGGGAACAATTCTATGTGCCAATACCAGTGATGCTGGAAGTGATAATTCTGGTGATGGAACGGATTATGATAGAAAATCAACTGCCGAATCGAATGTAAGTGTAACCACAGTGAACACCTGGTATAGTTGGAGTATATCTACAGAATTGGCAACGGGTTGGTATGATGGGACGATAGGAGAACGGGGAATAATATTACTTGGAAGCATTGATGAGGGAAGAAATGATTTTTATTCTACCGAATATACCACAGACCCAACTTTGTGTCCTTTTTTTGTATTTACTTATGATGTAGCCCCATCCGATACTGCCCTTCTAAGAATCAAAGACGACTGGCGGTTTATACCATCCTTTGTGATGGACTGGAGATTTCAGGATTCAATTCAAGTGGCTCAAGTTCAAAAAATCTTTCACGGAGGTGCGGATGCGATTGATACTATGTATAGTAATGGAGTAGTTCAAAACATTTTCAAATAGAGGAGGCGATATGAATGAAAAAGACTCAAAGAAGATAACAATAACTTTAACCTTTAACGGGGGTCTTAAATGAAAAAAAGACTAAAAACATTTTTCGAGGTGGGAATGGTGGTTGCCATTCTGATAAGTATCGGTTATACAGTTGCTTGGGCGATAGGGATAAATCGAACCTTTGGCACTAATACTGTAGCTGGATGGGGATTGAGACTGTCCGCTAATGACCCAGACACAATTAAGGCTCTTATCAATGGAACTAATGGACTGAAGGATTCATTGGTGATGTTGGGTATTACCGACTCTACGACCGCCTTAAAGGTCATTGGTGCTGGTGCAAGGGTCTGGGGCGGGATGACTTTCGGTCCCACTGCGGGCAATCGGCTTTTAGTGGATGATACCATTCGGGTAACAAAAAGATTGGCTTTTACTGGATCTGCCGGAGAACTTTATTTGCCCAACGATGCTATTACTAATTTGATGACAGCCGCCATTGAATCGACTTGGTTTGCTACGGGAGGTATTGGTTGGGTAAATTTCCCGCAGTATATCAGAGACAGTATTCACTATGTTTTTCAATACCGATCTGATACTGGAGTTGTTCGGATAGATAAGAAATTGGTAATCAAACAGGCAGCCAACGCTTCCCTAACTTGGACTTACGGGGCGGATACTACACTTCTTGAAATAGGTGGAACTGCCCCTGGTGCAGTTTTTGTATGGAGGGTTAATAGTGGAAGTTATGTCTCCGACTCAATGTCAATGGCTGGAATATCACCTATCATTTTAACCCATACTCCACTTACCGGACACGACAGTGTTTCATATTCTTTTGATACGACAGCATTCAAAGCTACACTAAAACCATCGCAAGATTATTACTACATAAATGACAATGCCAGCACAGTCAAGGATACCAATATAGCCAGTGATGCCATCACAGAGGCAAAATTAAAGTGTGTCAATAGTGCTACGGATGAATATGCTTTGACCTATGAAGCGACTACTGGTGATTTTGAATGGCAACTCTTGGGGGTAAATACTATAAACTGGGTAAGCCAGCGTTTTGAATTATTCAATTTCTCAATCAGGGAGGCAAATGGAGCAAGTCTTAATATCTATTATCCGATGTCCGTGGATTCGGGTGCGACAGTGATTGAGTGGTGTGCCAAGCATACGAATACTGTTGGTGGCAATGACATATCTGATACAGTTGTCTGCACTGGGAAAGTTGCTTATGTTGCGGGTGATAGCACTGCCATTGACTCACTAACCTTTAATTTTAGGGCTTCATCTGCCACCGCTACCATTGCTTCTATTAAACCAATATTATATCGATACCGGGGAGATTTGAAACCCAAACTTACAAACTATACCGGGAGTGCAACTGCGACCAGCGGTGCAAATGCTTGGAGTCATCAGTCTATAACTTCTGGATTGGGCAATGTAAGGACTGGGGATATATTATCAGTATGGTTTGTCGTAACCTTAGATACCGGGTATAATCTTTACCACGATCTGCCCGATGTTTGGGCGAAGGGTATTAACTAATTGGAGGTGATATGAAATATGCAATCTCCATAATTCTTTTAGTTTGCTTGAGTTTTTCACTTGGCTTTGCCCAGACTTATACGACATCAGATAGTATTCCCTTTTCCATTTCTACGATGGCGAATGGGTGGCTTGCAGACTGGGATTCGGTCTATGCTTTTCTTTTTTATAAAACAAGTCTCCTTGATAGCACTAAACTGACTAAGGATAGGACTGGCTCTTATTTAGGAAAACATAACCCTCTGAGCAATACAGGGGGTTATGTTGTCAAATATTTTGCTTATTATGAGGGGAATATTTCGGCGGACGATTGGTTTTTTACGGTTGAAAACTTTGGTGGTGATTCAGTTACCGCAGTTGCTTATGTTTGGGATTTGATAGAAGCAGTTGGTTGCACTGGCACAGGTTCGGATACTTTACAAGTTTGGGCAAGGGCGGGTGGAACAATGCAACCCAATGTCAAAATCACTGTTAAAAATACATCGGGAACTCCTTTGGCTTTTGCATACACCAGTGGAAATGGTCATATAACTTTCAATCTTGATCCAGCGACTTATCGAATCTATCCTTCAGGCGGAAATATAATCTGGGATTCGACATACTTTACTTCAGTAGTTCCCTCTGGCGGTTTGATTGATACTGTAACAGGTTCGATATTTATACCGACTTTACCTACCGATCCACTACTTTGTGCTATTTGGGTTGATGCTAAAGATATTGGTTTAAATAAAATCGACCACTTTGAAATCAAAGTAAAACCCGCTTTAAAACAGAATGGTTCAAATCTGAGAACTGATGAAGGAACGATGATTTATCAAAAAGCGTATAGTGCTTTTGCCGATACAGGTTATGCGGTGGTAAATGTGCCCAGAAGTGCTTTGTTAAGATATAATTGGCAAGGCGGAATTATAGATACGGTTGCCTATGATATTTGGGTTTCTAAAAAAGAGGATGGGGATATATTTTACAAGGCAAATGTGATTATTCCTGATAGTGCAAGTTATCATTTGACTAATGTGTTCTGAGGTGATAAATGCTTAACTTTAAAACGCAAGAGTTACGCCAAGAATTTTACCAATCGACTGAAAAAGAAATCGACCCTCGATTGAAAGCGGTAATTTTATATTTCGCTTATTATGTATGGGAAAAATACGCTCAGGAATTGATAATAACCCAACTTTCCCGAACTGGGGATGAGCAAATAAAAATCTATGGAGACAGCCGACCATCACCGCACACTTGCAAACCCTGCCGGGCAGTAGATTTCAGATCACTCAATTTTATAGAACCGCAGATAGAACAACTGAAAGAACACTTTTTCAAACATTTCGCCGTAGAAAGTTTTGATCTTTCGCAGTTTAAGTATCATATGGGAACTACCTGGCACATACACATTCACGTTCCAAAAATAAAAATGTTAAAGGAGGTTTAAATGGCAGAAAATAATGAGAAGAAAAAATCTCTGTTCGAGGGAATGAAAAAGATGATTTTCGGAGGGGCTCTTACCGCGGTGGGAATTGTAATGTGTTTAAAGGGGCAAGTAGATTTAGGAAAATACTTAATCGGAGTAGGGATAGTGATAGCCGTAGGCGGAAACATCTACGACCACGAGACAAAGATAAGAGAGGCAAAGATAAATAATAAAAAAGAAAGTGAGGTAAAATAGTGGAGACATTCAGTTTTGAGGTAAACAAAGAATTATGGGAAGAGGAGGTTTTCCCAAAAGTTAAGGAGATATTCTTAAAAGGCGGAAAGGAGGCTTTTTTAATCGTCAAGCAATGCCTTTTAGATTTGATTCGATTGGCAGAGGAATACTACGACCCTCTGATTGTCCTGAAGGGATTTGCTGGGACTATCATAGACAAAATGAATTTGGACTCAAGAGCGGTCGGGATGTTTTTAGGTTACATAAAAAACGAAATAGCTAATCTTAATTGGAAGGAGGTGATAAAATGAAAAAAGTTTTAATTTTTCTTGTGATGTTAATTCTTTTTTGCCCTCTGGCAAAAGCCCAGACAGATACAAGTGAGATTTTTCTAACAATCTCACCCTACATTGTTTTCCCAGCCATAAACGAGTCCCATCAGTTTGATCCAGATTTCGGATTCTATGTATCTGGGGATAAAAAGATTGGCGACAAAATTACATTGGGATTTAACTATTTCCATTGGAGCGTTAAGGGAGATAACAACCCCGATGTAATTGGTAATTTTTATGGAGCAGTAACTAACTATTGGGTAAAGCCAATCGGTGCACCATTTAATTTTGCACTGATTACAACTGCGGGATACTCTGCCACAAAAGAAGGAACATCTTTTAATGATGATATTGGAATAAATACTGGGATAACTGCTGTAATAAAAGTGGCTAAGGGCGTTTATTTGAGACCACAAGCGACAATATGGAAATTTGGAGAAGCACAGCAAAACACTTTTACTGCTTCTTTGGGTTGCACCTTTAGCTTGTGGTAAAACAAAAAAACAAATTCGATCCAGAAAGGAGGTATTTATGCCGAAACCTAAATCAAAGAAAAAAGGGAAAAAGAAAAAGAAATTATTGATTCCATAAATTTGCTGGTGTCTTGCTCCTTAAACAAACCCCTACACCCGCCCGTTACCAGCCGGGCGGGATGAGATTTTAAATATGAAAAAGACTAACTGGATGAAGTATCTTCCCATTCCTGTTATCATTGCCATCCTTTCTCTTTTGTTCGCAATCTCAAAGACCTTTGTTTTTGATCCTTTAGATAGAATAGAGAAACAAGTCATAGAGACCAGAGTGGAAATGGAGAAGGCAAAGATAATGCTGGGATTTCAGCAGGCGACTTTAGATAAAATGGAGAAAAAGATACCCTAATCACAGGGCACGCTGTTTTTTGAGCTTCTACTTTTAAAGCCCCGAACATTCTTCAAAAATAAAAGTAGTTCTCATCTCCTTTTACAGCGTGCCCTGTTTTAAAAAGAATGGATTTATCAATCAAAAGTTTTTTAAGTAGCGTATTAGATAATGGAATGACTAAAGCCCAGGTTTTAATCTGGGCGAAATAGACCCTGCAATAGCAGGGTCTTCTTTTTACCATCCAAACACAATCTTTAAAATGAGGTAGAGCACAACAAGAATTATGGCTAACGCAATTTCACCTTCAAATAGTTTTAGTTTCATCTTTTGGTCATAAAGATAACTTTTATCTGAAATTTACGGTATAGGGTCTTGACCCTATTTTTAAAAAAGTGAAAGATTTCTCTTGACAAAAAAAGATTAAGTATTATAATAGGTTTGCCGATAATAAAAAAGGCGAATAAAATCGAGGCAACAAAAATGAAACTCATATCAGTTCCGAATATCACCCAAAGAGAGACCGCAATAATTTTAAGTCAAGGGTTCTTCATTAACCCGTTGTCTCGTTATTGCGGTTTCTTCTTTGGTATTTATTTTAATACAGAAAGGATTCCCCTTGACTCGACTTCTTTGGACTTTCTTCGGGGAAACAATTCCTTTTAGATATGCAAAAGGTTTAACCGAAGCACTGGGACGCAAAGTAAATGAATTACAAGAAGCAATCCAAAAAGGGATTATCAAAGAAGTTGGAGTCGGTGTTGACTCACAATCTTTTTTTAGGTGGCTTCGGAGGGAATTTGAAGTGGAGAAAATTATTAAAATCCTTAAAGAGATTAAAGGACAACTTGGAAAACAGTCTAAAATTTTGCAAGAGTTATTAAAGCGTTAGGTAAAAGATGAAGAAAATCTTAGGTTTGGAATCTGTTTTAGTAGTTTACATAATATATATTATAGATTTTTTCGGTTTTTTAAAGAACAAAAAGCGAGTGGGAGATGTTCCCACTCGCTTAATTTTTATATGATGGTGCAATGGGAATGATTGGAGATTTAAGAGGTAAAAAACAATGCAAGGTCATTTTAATATAGAATTTGAAGGTAAAAAGTATGGCGTTTTAGTTAGACCCTACAAATATGGTCATAGTTATAAGTTGGCTAAATCCATCTTTAAAAAATTGGATACGGCTACTCTGGGTGATGAACTACTTGAGGCACTAAAAAATGAGAAATCAAAAACCAGATTTTTCGGTGGAGAGGTATTAAAATTATAACAGCGTTTAGCCCAAGAGTGTATGAAGATATGATTAAACATTTCGGGGGACAATCTGGCTGGCAACGCAGGGGAAAGGATTGAAAACTAATTTAACCACATCCCTGGCTCCCACCAAAAATTCCTCGCCTGAAAGGCTACTTGTGCTTTGGCTGGGGATGTGGTTTGAATGAATCGAGTAAGAGAAATGCAAAACCTTAACCAAAAAGTTTTAGACCTAATTAAGTCGAGGGACAAATCCTGCCCCATCTCTGGAGATGAGATTGCCAAGATTTTAGACTTGCAGGGGTCTCAGGCAACAAGACGAATTGTCCACTATCTCAGGACCCAATTAGGATATATCCAGATACTTGCGAACGGAAAAGGTTATTTCTGGTCTGATGAGCCAGAGGATTGGGCAGAATATGCAGAGCGTATTCATAAACGTTGGTTTGAGACCTATCAGGTAGAGCAGGCGATCCGGCGAAGGTTGAAATCGGGAGTAAGGCAGGAAAGTTTATTTGAGGAGAGAATAATATGACCGTTAGGATTTCTAAGAAACTACTTTGGAAAGCTATAAGAACTCAATGTGTAGAATGTTTTGGTGGGAATCCACAAGAAGTCAAGTTTTGCACCGCCCCAAAATGCAGTCTTTACCCTTTTAGGATGGGATCAGCAAAATCAGGCAGAGATAAACCCCCAGAAACTGGTAATTCGTCAGTCCACAGCGAAGAAACGCTCCAAGGCGGGGCGATCTCACTTAAACCCGTCCCAGACCTTTGGGAATATTCCAAAAAGAAGAGAAAGGAGGTAAAATGACCTATAAAATCGAAGATACCATCGACTATGGTATATGGAGACCCCAAGTTAATTTTTTAAATATGGAATTAAGGCGGGCAAAAAGGGATAAGTGGGTATGGGCAATAGTATCCGGGATTGGATTTTTTCTGTTGGCGTGGATAATTTTCTCACATTAAAGGAGGTGAAAACAGATGGCTGAACCAAAAAGACCTAAAACAACGGAAGAATTAAGGCAGGACATTCTTAAATGTTTGGGGGAAACATTAGACTACAATGTAGAGATTTGTAAGTTGGTGGGTAAGAAACAGGCTTCCTTAGAAAAGTTAGTAATGTCAATGCAGAATGAGATTGAGCAGATAAAAGAGGAGATGGATTCACTGAAAAGAAGACTCAACAATGCTCCGGCGTTAAGATAAAAAAGCTCCCAAGTAATTGCTTACCTGGGAGCCGTGTGGCGAAACGGATTTAAACCAATCCCAAGATAATCTTTTTTAAAAAGATTGTCAAGGGAAAAATGAAAGGAGAGAAAAATGAGTGGGAAATATATGTTAGATGAAAATGGAAATCCAAAAGAAGAAAAAAATTTGTTGACTTGGGCTAAGTGGTTTGAAATTGCAGATAGAAGAATTGCAAGAACTAAAATCGGCAAAAGTGAAATTTCAACAGTATTTTTAGGGTTAGACCACTCTTTTGGAGAAAGTAATCCGATACTTTTTGAAACTATGGTTTTTGGTGGAACATTAGATGGAGAACAAAATCGTTATCACACAAAAAAAGAAGCTCTAAAAGGACATAAAGAAATGGTAGAAAAAGTTAAAGAGGAAAAATGAAAGGAGGAAAAAATGGATGACAAAAAATTTAAATCTATCTGTAAAATGGTGAAAGAAACTGAATTAGACAGGGCAATTGAATTTTATGTTGATGAGGATAGTGGGTTTGTAGGTAAAGACCATAAATCATCATTGGAGAGAAAATTTGATGCTTTATCTAAAGAGGAACAAAAAGAATTCGGATTTGAAATAGACGACCAGCAAAGTGAGGCAGAGGCGAATAAATGAGTATGAAAAAAGTTAAGAAAGACAAAGCAATAATTTTACTGAAAAGATTGGAGGATATTTGGAACAATTTAATATATCTGAATGACTTTGTTGACTCACAGATAGTAAATTTGGGTGCAACGATAGATAAATTAAAAGAAATTTTAAGGCGAGGTGAATAAAAATGCCAGAAAAACAAATACCAAAAGTCGAGTTTGAACTCGATGAAAGCAAACTGTTAAGGCTCAGGTTTTCCGAGCCAGTAACGGGCGAGGGTGAGTTTGGGACTTGGTGGCTTTATGGTGCTGATGAATTTGATCAAGAGCAAAAGGTTTGGAAACAGGTCTCTTGGTTCGCCAACGAAAGAATGGCCGCAATCCTGAAGGACTGGAAAGTCAAGAAGGGTGATGAGTTTTTAGTTGCCAAAAAGGCTGGAGAAAACAAGGAGACGGGCAAGGTCTTCACTTATTTTGTCCTCACCAACAAAAAGACAAAGATGACCAAATCGACAAAGGATATGGATACGCCACAGAGGGAACCTGAACTTGAACCGTTTGCAGAAGACTCACCCAAAAGTGAACTCCCGGTTCTTACATCCCTGTCAATTTCAAGTGAGTTGTTGACGGGATTAGTAGATCAGATAAAAGAAGTATTAGAAAAAAGCAACTGTGAAATCCCGCAAAACTTTGCCCTAACCCTTCTCAACTGCGATGGCTTTTGGCGGACGTGGAACACCTTGATAATGGGGCAAGCGAAACTTAACGGGAGATAAAGATTAGCCAGACCTTCTGGCTTCGGCGGAAAATATGACTCCCCCATCTCCGAAGCAAGTGGGGAAAGAGAGGAAAAAAATATGAAAACTTACTTAGGAAAAACGGACTTAAATAAATCGTGGCAAGCGGATTTTCCTAAAACCGTTAAATGTCATAAATGCAAAGGTGAGGCAAGGATTATGTTTGTGGGATTTGAAAAGCCAACAGGTCAAATCAGCCAAGAGGAATTGATTTGTGATCTCAGAGAGAATAATGGTAAAGGAGATTATTGGGTTCACGATTGTTGTGCAGTTGCGGTTTATCTTTGCAAGAAATGTTTTGAACCGAATGCTTTAATAAATCAGGCATAAAATAATTCCCTTGCTTATTGTTAGACTGTTAAACCAATCCCATCTTGGCGGGGAAAGAGCCCATCGAGGAAAAATTGAATGGATATTCGGTGGCACTCCTGTTGACCCCGCCAGGGTGGGGGAAGAAAGGAGAAAAAGAAAGAAAATGAAAATCAAAATAGTGAAGACAAGATTTAAGAAAACTGAGAACAAAGATATTTTTAATTTAATTCCTGCAAACACCAGTGGTGAAGATTCCTTTCAATTAGAAGATGGTTGTGAGATATTTACTGCTGAGTTTGTGGATGATGAAAGTTGTGGGATTACAATCGAGATAATTCAATAATAGAGGGCGGGATGAAGCAGAAAGGGTAAAAGGGATTGGCAAGGAAAAGGATGATTGATCCAGGAATTTGGACTTCCGACCAGTTTATCAGTTTGACAATTCGACAACGACTTCTTTTTATTGGTTTGATCTCCAATGCGGATGATGAGGGTAGGCTCCGGGGTGAGAGTAGAAAAATTAAAGCCCTTATTTTTCCATCTGATCATATTTCAGATTTGGGTATGGAAATGGACTTGCAAATTTTAACCCAAACCAAACTTATCCACAGGTGGCAGGCAGATGGAGAAATTTTCATAGAGTTGCCGTCTTGGAAAAAATATCAGAAGTTTAACTATAGTGTTGACAGCCACTTACCTAAGTTTGAGCAAAGCATTGAGGAAATACTTACGAAGGATTTACGAAGTGTTTCACCACAAGTAAGTAAGAAAGTAAGTAAGAAAGAAAGAAAGAATAAAACATCGCCAAGCGACGAAACTAAAAAACCCATAGACAAAAGCAAGATACTAACAGATGTGAAAAAGTTTGTGGATAACTTTGGTTGCTCAAAGGAAGATTTGGAACAGGAGGATGCTGATGAGATTTTTAAATTAGCCAGTGGTCTTTTAAAAGTTAAATTAAACGTTGGTCGGAT
>Ga0315296_10000343_pt1 | contig 43167 bp, 38 predicted proteins | sample YL17G14_18_MG_FD_203921 | JGI IMG/M metagenome (GOLD analysis project Ga0315296, IMG submission 203921) | Sediment microbial communities from Yellowstone Lake, YNP, Wyoming, USA - YL17G14_18 | ecosystem: Environmental > Aquatic > Freshwater > Lake > Sediment | place: USA: Wyoming | collected... | reverse complement strand
CCAGGCAGGCCTTCGAACGTCTGCTCGCAGACAGCGGCGAGGCCGTCCTTGCCGTCGCTGGCGACCAGTTGCTGTGGGGTGGGAATCCGCTGTCCGCGAATTCGGCAGTGCCCGCCGAACTCAGACGGCGTCTCAAGCAGCGCTTCGTGTCCCGCGTGATTTTCCGCACAGGCCTGCAGGCCGCAGACCTGGCAGCCCTGGTGCAGTTGCTCAGCACAGACCCGGAAGACGTCGAGAAGGCAGGCGGCGCCGCGAGATTGCTGGAATCAAAGCAGCTCACCGCCATCACCATTGAGGAGGCGAACTACAGCAAGTACCTGCGCGATTCAGAGTTGAAGTGGATCCAGACCCTCAGCGGCAGGGCTTCCACCGCCATCGCGCCCGTGGCAAATCTGGTGGGCGTCTGCCTAGCCACCACGGGGCTATCGCCGGAAGAGTGCCAGTCCCCGGCCCCGAATGCAAAGATTCGGGCCTCGTTCATTGATTTTGGGCTGCCCTTTATGCCCGAAGGGATGAACGGGGACGCGGGCGAGCCCGCTGCAGACCACGACCAGCCAGATATCGCGCCCGAGGACTATCTGGCCGTGAGCCTTGCCAACGTCATCCAACGCAGCGGAGAGATGGCCGCCGCGCGCTCCGACGCCTCGGTTGCGGAGTGGCGAGCGCAGGTCGTGTCGGCGCTGCGACTGCTGGACGCGCCGCTGCGCGCCAGGTTGTTCCGCGCTCCGGTGATCAAGAGCGAGTCAACCCCGGATTTCCTGCGCGAAGCCGCGACAGCACTCACCCCCACCGAGGCGGTGAACCTCGTGATGGCCCACCCCGGCGCGGTGGCGAACGAGCCATCCAAGCAGCTGGCTCTGCTGCTGTTCCGACTGGCTCACAGCGCGGAGCGCCGCAACCAGATAGAACCTCTGCTGCGCGAGGCCCTGGTGGGCCGGAACATGTCCGCTGACAGTTACGAGAACGTCGTGGGGCTGCTGCTGGACAAGGTGTGCGGCCAGCATCTCTCCACCCAGCCGCTCCTGCCACAAGGCTCCAATAATCACGCGCGCGCAGTTTCCAGAGCCACGGCACAGGAGAACATCAGTCACCTTGCTGGAACCCTGATCCCCAAGCAAGTGGCAGAATCAAGGCGCACCATGCTGATTGAGCTGCTCGACATGGACCTGCAGCCGTGGGAGTTCGTGGATGTAACTCGCAGCCTGCAGCAGGAGGCCACCTCCCTGGCCACCTCGGACGAAGCCGAAAGTCTGATCGAGGTAGTGCATTCCCTGGAACGCATGGTCCACCCCGAGAGTCCCAAGCCAGAGATGCACCGGACAGCGGCGATGCGGGCCTTGCGAGGCCTTGGCGTGCTTCAGGTGGTGCAGTGCCTGACGCGGGGGCTGTCTGACGCGCCGACCGAGGCCAAGCGCGGGATCATCCGTCTGCTCGGCCACCTTGGGGGAGCGGCTGTTCCGGTGCTGGTGGACGTGGCCCGCACATCCGACCAGGAAGACGTGCGCCGCGAGGCAGTGCTGGCCCTTGCCGGGGCTGGCCCGGAGGGCGACAAGGCAATGCGGCCCCTGCTTTCTGGATCCGAACCGGGGATGGAAACAGAAGTAACGCAGATCCTGCTGCACGAGGGCGGCGACGTTCTTCGGCACGTAGAAGCGGTGTTGGACCACCCCGACCCCGCGCTCCGGCGAGAACTTGCGCGTGCGCTCGCGGAGGTGCAGGAATCGGAGGCAGAGCAGATACTGATCCGGGCCTGCCAGGATAACGACCTGAGAGTCCGCATCGCAGCAATAGACAGCCTCGGCGTGCGACGCGCTACTGCCGCGACAGCAGCGCTTGCCCTGGCGGCCGAAGAGGGGAGCCTGCGCGGAGATGCGCTGGGCGTCCGCATGACAGCCGTTACCGCCCTGGGGCGCGTGGCGACTCCGGAGGCGGTCGAGGCTTTGAGCCGGGTACTTCGCAGGCAAACCTTATTCTTCCGCGAGCAGAGCGATGCGCTTCGATGCCTGGCGGCGCGCTGCCTGGCTCAAATCCCGCTGCCCCAGGCGCGGGAGGCTCTGGAGCAAGGGCTGTCGGAACGCCGAGCCCCCGTGAGGGAAGCATGCCGCGCTGCGCTGAGGGCCTGGCAAACTCTGCAGATGCCGTCCCCCGGCCCTGCACGCGAATCCGGCCGTGCCGCCTCGGTGAGACAATAGGGGACTTGGAATGGGCGTAACGATAGAGGCAACCCGCAGCAAGCGTGGAGAGTCGGCGCAGCGCCTCATCGGCGCGCTGGCCGCCGCGATGCGCAACGTGACGTTCTACGCGCCGGATCACCCCCTGGTGGCTGCAGCGCTGCCCGAAGCAGCAGGCGCACTCGCGCAACTGCTCGAAAGCGAGCCCGAATTCACGATCAAGTTCGTTGACGGGGAGGCAGTGGTTGACGACCGGCCCGTTCTTTCATCCCTGAAGGCAATGGCCAGCCTCATTGGGGCGTGCTCGCGGCGCAGCATAGAAAGCCTGACATTCCGAAAAGGCACCACCTCGGATGAGTTGCTGCAACTTGTGGGCGTCCTGAGCACCGATCCCCAATACTTGCTGGCCGCAGGCGGGCCTTCGATGGCGCTGGAGCGCCAGGCCGTTCGCCACATTGTGCTGGAACGCGTACACGAGGTCGGTCAGGAAATCCAGCAGGCGGCAAACGGGCCCGCGGGAGGCCTGGCCCTCAAACCGCGCGAACTGTACGCCGAGGCGATTGACGTGGTGCGCAATGCCCTGGCAGAGGCCCGCGCCGGAACGACAATCGAACTGGCGGCTGCCAATACCACTGCCGCGCACCTCGTGGATGCGGTCTTGCGCGATTCCTCGACAGTGCTTGGACTCACATCCGTGAAGGACTACGACGAATACACCTTCACCCACATGCTGCACATAACGCTTCTGTGCCTCGCACTCGGCCATGCGATCGGCCTGGGGCATCGCTACCTGAGGGAACTGGGCGTCTCGGCCTTGCTTCACGATGTCGGAAAAGTGAACGTTCCCCTCGAATACCTGCGCAAACCGGGGAAACTATTGCCCGAGGAGTTCGCAGCCATTCAGCGGCACCCGGTGGATGGAGGCCTGATTCTCAACCGGCATCCCGAGGCGCCCCCGGTGGCCGCCATAGTTGCCTTCGAACACCACATGCGCGCAGATCTGAGCGGATACCCGAAGGTGCGGCGCGCCAGGGAACTCAATCTATACAGCCTGATCGTCAGCGTGGCCGATGTTTACGATGCGCTCACCACGCAGCGCCCCTACCGTCCGCCGCTGTCGCCCTGGGCGGCCCTGAGCCTGATGCACGACCTGCCTCGCGGCACGTTCGAGCCGACGCTGCTGGCGCGCTTCACGGACATCCTGGGCAAGTATCCCGCCGGCACGCTGCTGCGCCTGTCCAGCGGCGAACTGGCTGTCGTCTCGCGCCCCAACCCCTCCGACCCGGCCCGCCCCTTTGCGCGCTGCTTGCGCGAGGTCGAGGGAGTCAACGCGCTGGACAGGCAAGAAATAGACCTCGCCGAGACAGACTCCGCCACCGGTGAATACCTGCTCTCAGTCGCAGAAGTTGTTCACTCGGAAGAGTGCGCGGTCAACACCGGGGAACTACTGCGGGACCTCCTTGCCATGGAGGCCTACTAGGAGCCGTCGCGCGACTCACAGCGCCACGTGGGGCCGCAGCCGCTCGAAACGCTTTGCGCCGATACCCGGGACCTCCATCAGTTGCTCGATTGACGTGAAGCCAGTTCCATTGGCCGCGCGAAGCCGCTTGCGGTAGTCCACGATGCGCTGCGCATAGACCGGGCCGATGCCGGGAAGGGCCTCGAGTTCCTGCACCGGGGCCCTGTTGATGGAGACCTTCTGCCCCGGCGGCAGGCGAGGCTCACTCGACGCTGCGGGCCTGGGCTGGCGCGCTTTCTGCTTGGTGGGGCTGCCCGCCTGGCCGACCGGTTCCGCTACGGCAGGTTCGGATGCCACAGCGGTCGCCACAAAGACCTTTTCCCCATCCTGCAAGACCTGGGCCATGTTGAGCGCGTCCAGCAGCGCTCCCGGCTTGGCGCCGCCCGCTTTTTGTATCGCGTCGGTCACCCTGGAGCCAGCCGCAAGAGTGTAAACCCCCGGGTTGCGCACCGCGCCTGCGATGTGAACGATCACCTTGCCCTGTCCGGGGCTGGCGCGCGCGGGAGTGAAAAGGGGCCCTGTGGAAGCGGGCCGCGAGTGCACGTAGATGAGCGCGGCAGAGCCGCTGATGATTGCGGCCACGATGACGATCAGCAGCACGTGCTCGCCGCGCGTGAATCCCAGCAATTCTGCCCTCCCGCCGCGTGTGGTATTATGGCGTGGCATGCCGCCTATGTCAATGCGAACTGCCGGAATGAATCAGCCCTTGGGCTTTGCAGCCGAAGGTTTCGACAGGCCGCACGGAGAACAATAGCACCGCGACACCAGGTCGGGCAGCGATGGCCAGCCCAGCGGAACAGGTTAGCAAACTCGCCGAACTGCTCGTCGGCAACGTGGACCGAGTGATCTTCGGCAAGCGCGACGTGATCGAGCAGGCGGCGGCAGCCCTGCTGTGCGCGGGCCACGTGCTGTTCGATGACGTGCCCGGCGTGGGCAAGACGATGATGGCGCGCGCGCTGGCGCGCTCCATCGGCGGGACATTCAAGCGCGTTCAGTTCACGCCCGACGTGCTTCCGTCCGACATAACCGGCGTTTCGGTCTTCGACCAGAAGGAGGGCAGTTTCCGCTTCGCAGCGGGGCCGGTGTTTGCGAACGTGGTGCTGGCCGACGAGATAAACCGTGCCCCGCCCAAGACGCAGGCCAGCCTGCTCGAATGCATGGACGAGGGCCAGGTAACGGCAGACGGCCAGACCTACCCTCTGCCCAAGCCATTCATGGTAATGGCCACCGAGAATCCTATCGAGTACGAAGGAACTTACCCGCTGCCTGAGGCGCAGTTGGACCGGTTCATGATGCGCCTGCACCTGGGCTATCCGGGTCGCGAGCACGAGAGGGAGGCTGTCCTTCGGCAGCAGCGCGAGCATCCGATTCATTCGCTGCAGGCCGTGGTTGACCCGCAGGCCGTGCTGGCCGCCCAGGCTGCGGTGCGCGAGGTCCGTGTCTCCGAGCAAGCGCAGGACTACATCCTCGACATCGTTGCTGCGACGCGCAGCCATCCCCAGGTTTACCTGGGGGCCAGCCCGCGGGCTTCGATCGCGCTGTTCCGCGGTTCGCAGGCGCTGGCGGCCATTCGGGGCCAGGATTGGGCCTCCCCCGAACACATCAAGGGCCTGGCACCAGCCATCCTCGCGCATCGCCTGCTGCTGCGCCCGGAAGCGCGGCTGGCAGGCCTGACGGCACGCGGTGTGGTGGACGAGATTCTCGCCAGCGTAACGGTGGACTAGAATTGCGCGCTGCACTTCTGGTTGGTAGCGGGTTCATCCTCTGGGTAATCGGCTGGCTCAATGATTCCTACGCCGCGTACCTGATGAGCAGCGCATCGGTCGCGCTGCTGGTGCTGTGCTGGGGCTGGGCGCGCCTGTCAGCCAGCGGGTTTTCGTGCCGCGTGCGAGCGCCCTCCCACGCCACGCAGGGGCAGCCGGTCTTCTTGCAGTGGCAGGTTGAGAACCGCAGCCGCTTCGCCCGCAGCCTGCTCGTAACACTGACGGCGGAAAACACGACGGTCCAGGAGTCATTCATCAGCCAGCGCGTGATCGAACTTGCCCCCGCCGGTGCGGGTCGAGTGCTCACCGAGCGCATCACGTTCCCCGTGCGCGGCAGATATGCGTTGCATCAGGGCAAAGCATACACCAGCGACCCCCTGGGCGTATTCTACGTCCCCAGGAATATCGAGGGAGAGGGGGACATCCTGGTCTATCCTGCAGCAGAGCCTCTGCCCAGGTCGGAATCCTACGGCCCCGGGCAGTTGCGCGCCGGCGAGGTGAGGGCAACGCGCTTTGCCAGCGATGTTGGGGACTACTACGGCATTCGCGCCTATCAGCAGGGCGACGACCTGAGAAGGATCCACTGGAAAGCGACCGCTCACACCGGAGACCTGGCAGTGAAGGACTACGAGCAGTGGTCTTCGACCTGCCACATCGTGGCATTGGAACTGGCCCATTTCGCGCACCGCGGCCCCGGCAGCGCCTCCAGCCTGGAGGCGGCCGTCAGAGCCGCGGCGACTGTATCATCGCATGCCCTTGCTCTCGGCCGCAGCCTGGGCCTGGCGGCGATAGGCTCGCAGCGGCTGGTGATATCGCCCGATAGAGGCCACAAGCAGTTCATTCGCGTCATGGAGGCGCTGGCAGTAGCGAGGGCAGACGGCGAAGCGCCGCTCGCCGAGCAAATGGCCGGAGGCTCAATCCCCCTGCCCAGCGGCTGCACCGCGGTGCTGGTAGCGTCATCCGCTGCCCCGAGCCTAGTCCAGGCTGCATGTGCGCTGCGTGCGCGTGGGATCAAGGTCGTGGTGATACTGGTGGCAGCCCACACTTTCGAGGACGGACGGGGCCGGCGCTGGCGCGGGCGGCAGCGCGAGGATGAGGCGGCCCTCAAGAGCATGGCGGCCGAGTTTGAGGGCTGCGCGACGCTGTTGGTCTTGCAGCGCGGCCAGACCCTCGCGTCGGCACTTGCCGGGACCAGGCCATGGCTCTAAGGGTTGATCCAGCCGCATCGGACAGGGCTCCCACCCTGCTGGAGTATGCGGCGGCGGGAGGCATGACCGTCGTCAGCATCGCCTCCGCCTGGCCGTTGTATCTGGGTCGCGAATTCGGCCTGTTCACGATCGCCCTTGCCGTCGCAGGCTTGCCCGCAAGCGCTCTGTGGACGCGCATTGGGTTATCCCGCAGGCTGGTGAACATTTCGGTCTTCTGCGTTGCAGCCCTGGCAGGCGCGATCGCCTTCGCCGCGCTTGCTGGAGGCGGAGCCCAGGGCATGGCAACCGGGATCAGGGCGGTGGTGGATTCCGAGAGCCTGGCAATGAGAGTTCTGGTGCAGGTCTTCGCGTGGATCGCTGCCTTCCGATGCTGGACTCTGACCACTGCCCGCGACATCCCCCTGAGCATCGTTCCGGCTGCCAGCATCCTGATCGTCGCGGCCGTAATAGTTACGGCGGGTCAACTCGTGGTGATCGCCTTTGCGGCCGTTCTCGTGCTGTCATGCCTGTCGGCCACGCTCTACACGCAAGGTGCCCGGGCCAGCCTGCGCATCGCAGCCCCCAGCCCACCTTCTGACACCCGGGCCGCCGCTTCAGCCATCGCGCTCGGAGCCGCTGCCGTCGGGCTGGCAATTCCCGCATCGCTGTGGCTCGGCAGCCTGCAAGCCCCCCAGCAATGGCGCCAGACTCTGCGCTCAATTGCCAGTGTGCGCTTGGGCAGTTATCTGGTTTACTGGACCACATCGCCTGCCATCGTCCCCTCGGCTGATGTGCGACTGGGAGGGGAGCCTGCTGTCGGCGAACGGGTGCTCTTCCGCATGAAATCGCGCTCGTTCATGCTGTGGAGAACGGGCGTATTTGCCAAGTATGACGGCGCCTCGTGGAAGCCGGGCGACACGGATTCATTCCTCGGCAAGAGGTTGGGCGAGGGCTGGTGGGTGCTGCCCAGGCAGGATGCAGGCCTGAATGCGGGCGTGCCCGCGCGCCTCGTCAAGCAGCAGTTCGACCTTCAGGCCCTGTTCCAGGGCTACATCCCGGCGGCATTCGAACTCAGCAAGGTGCGCTCGTTCGCCGTCAGGGCGCGCATGAACACTGCCTCGCAGGCGTCGCTCAGCAAGGTATTGCCGCCGGGGGCAGTTATTGCCATGGCGTCGCTGCGAAAGTTGCCGCCCGGGGTAGTCAAGCCCGTGCATGGAGCGGTTCTCGGCAAGGAACGCGAACTCTACCTGGCCTGCCCCCGGGCAGTGCCTGCCCGCGTGCGCAAACTGGCGCTCGACATATGCCGGGGCCTGACTGAGCCGCTGCAGAAGGTCAAGGCCATCCAGGGTTACTTGTCGACACGCTGCCGCTACAGCCTGGAAGCCAACCCGCCTCCCACCGGGCGCGAGGCCACCGACTGGTTCCTGTTCGTGACCAGGGAGGGGTGGTGCGATCACTTCGCCAGCGCCGCCGCTGTTCTCTGCCGCTGCGCGGGAGTGCCTGCGCGGCTGGTAACCGGCTACTTGTCCTACGAGATGGACGAGTACGACTGGTGCGTGGTCAGGGAGAAACACGCCCACGCGTGGGCCGAAGCGTTCATCGAAGGATACGGCTGGCTGGAGGTAAACCCCAGCGCTAAGGCGCAGCGAGATGCTCTGATGGGGCGCAGCGAAGGCCCCCGGGCCGCCTGGATCGCCAGGGCGGTGCTCCCGCGAGTGCGCGCTGCGTGGCAGCGGGCATTGGAAATGCGGCTCTGGTTGTGGTTTGCCGTGGTGGGTGCGGCAGCGCTCGCCGGCGCGGCGACAGTGCGCGGGGTTCGCAGCCGGCCGCCCGTGATCCCCCTCGGCTATGATCCGCTGGCTGCGGAGCGCTTCGCGCGCGATTGCTATTTCTGGATGAAGCGGTGGCTTGCCGCCAGAGGGTGCGCCAAGGCGCCTGGGCAGACGGCTTTCGAATATGCCGAGTGGCTGCGAGGTCGCCTGGCAACAGAAGCAGACCCTGCCGGAACGATCATCGCCCATTATCGCAAGGCGACCTATGTGGGCAAAGCGCCTTCGGCAACGGAGGTGGATGAAATCCGCCAGGCAATGGGCGCGCTGGGGCGCGCATCCTGGCGCATTTGGTGGGCCGCACGCAAGAGGAGGAGCGAATGAAGGTCCTGCACCTGATCTACGATGTTGAATTCGACGCCTCGGTAACGCAGGTCCTGCATCGGGGCATGGTCATCCCGCGTTACACGCGGCTGGACGCCGTTACCGGCGCGCGCGCCATCGAGGCGGAGTTGCGGGGAGACTACGTGCTGGCCCAGAACAACCGCATGGTGATTATCATCGCGCCCGAGCAGCAAATAGCCAGGTTGGTGGCTGAGTTTCAACAGTTGCGCGAGCGCATGAAGCACGGCCTGCGCGGCTATGTAACCGCCGCCGAATCGGTGATCTAGTCCTTTGTTACCAACCCCAGTCGCGCACTTTCGCGGTTGACAGATCCCTGCTCTTGCGCGATACTTGGGCGGGCGTATGTTGCAGCTAGCAGCTGGGGATCGGCTGGACGCCGGAGGGAGATGGCCATGCCAAGACTGCAGGATGTCACGGGAAAAGGGCGTGAACAGATCGAAGTTCCGTCTCTGCCTTGGCTGGGCGAGGCTTTGCGCGGCGGCTTCATCCGTGGAGGCGTCTATCTGCTGGCCGGTGAGCCTGGCATAGGCAAGACGCACCTGGCCATTCAGGTGCTGGGCGATCTCGCCAGGCGCGAGGTGAAGACGCTCTACCTGACGACGGAGCAGGGCTTGTCGGACATCAAGGAGAAGGTCGAGAGTATCCACGTTGGTGCTGATGGACGGCTGCACCGAGGCATCAAGGACAATTTCCTGTTCGACGACACCATTGAGGACATAGACAGTCTGCCTCGCTTCCTTACCCGACGTGTTCTCACCGAGGGGGAGGAATACCACGGCATAGAGATGATCGTGCTTGATTCGGTCCAGGGAAGAGGGCTTTCGGCCGCCGCGACTCAGAAGTATCGTGCTCTTTACGAGTTTGCTGAGAGCGCCAAGGCCCAGGGGCTTGTCACCCTTCTGGTGGGTCATGTGACTAAGAAAGGGCAGATCGCTGGACCAAGGGATCTCGAGCACAACGTTGACTGCGTGCTATACATTCGCCGGGCTTTCCGACTACGGCCCTTCTTCGTGCCAAAGAACCGGTTCGGACCTGCTGTACTGGATCCTATCGTCCTGATGATGGACGACCGAGGTCGGCTCGTTGAGTCTCCACACAGGGCCGCAAAGACCAGTGCCGTGCTCGGATATGCCGGTATCGGCGACGAACTCGCTGAGGGCCAAGCGTCGGTGAGCTTGCCGCGCTATGGTTCCCGACCGGAGTTGAACGCTCCCTTCCTCCCCGGCAAGAAAGTCAGGCAACTCCTGAGCGTACTGAGCACGCTGAAGGATGTGGACCTCACTGATCTGTCCTATGACATCAACTGCTACGTGCCGCGGCAGCAGCGATATCGTGAAGACCTCGACCTGCCCATTGCGCTGGCCCTCCTCAGTTCGTACCTTCAACAGCCAATTCCCGACAAGACCCTGTTTGTGGGAGAGCTGGACCTGACGCGTCGTATCCGGCCACCCGAGCCGGTATATCTGGCTGCTCTCGCGCAGTTGGTGGTTGGCCCCCAGCGTGGCAGGGTGGCGACTGTCTACATCTCGGACGAGTGTGCCGATTCTCTCGCCAAGATGAGACCCGGTGATCACAGTGGGACCGTGGGCGAGTGCGTGAAAATCCGGGGAGTTGCTACGCTGGAGGATCTGCTGGGCGAACTCTGGCCAGACTTGTTCAAGGGGGCGTAGTCCATGCCGTCTCGTTCGGTGCCGCGACGGGTAGAAGACTTCATACTCTACTATTATGCCAAGCTGGTGATCGCGCCATCGGCAGGTCAGACTGAGAACTACCGCTTCATCATTGATCGCTACAAGCGCCTTAAGAGCGGCGAGATCCGCATGTCCGACTACGACCGCGAAATCCAGCACCTCGCCCGGCAGCGCGGCCTATGCGCCTTTTGCGGCAACTTCGGTGGCGATCTAGTGACTGAGGTGGTGCCGCGATGCCTAGGTGGGCCGGTTGGCATCGAGAACCTGGTGTACGCCTGTGGGGCCTGCGCCACATCAAAAGGAGACTTGGCGTTCCTGGAATGGTGGTGTGGCAAACTGGGCCGCGACAAAGATGAGCTGCCTCGCATTCCCGCGGGGCTGTTCCTGAAAATGACATGGGAGAGGCATCAGGTTGACTTCACGCTCGGTTGGCCTTGCCACGATATTCTCGATATTTGGCATGGATCGAAGCCTTGATTCTGGAGGAATGCGAATCGCCGCTAGAGACGGACTTATTGGTCGGGCCGCGAAGCGGTGCCATGGGGTGCAGAGGACACAGCACTGCATCGTGCCCAGTTCAGAACTGACCGGGAGGCGCACATGACAAACCAGGTCGTACTGCTAATTATCGGTCTTGTGATCGGCGGTGTAGTGGGATGGCTGCTTGCGAATGCCCGCCGAGGGGCCGATGAGGTCCGCCTAGAGGAGGCAAGAAGGCAACTCGAGGAGCAGAAAGGCTTGCTCGGGGATGCCAAGCAGCAATTCGGCGATGCCTTCAAGGCTCTCTCGTCCGACGCCTTGAGAAATAGCAACCAGGCCTTTCTCCAACTCGCCAAGACCACGCTCAACGCAGTCATCGCGGAGGCCCGTGGCGACGTGGACAAGCGCAAGGAAGCCATTGACGGACTGATCAGGCCCTTGCAGGATGCCCTGAACCGCTACGAGGAGCAGATCAAAGGAATGGAGGAGAGGCGTCAGCAGGCCTATGGCAGCCTGGATACGCAGTTGAAGAGTGTCGCCTCGACCCAGCAGCAGCTCCAGCGGGAAACCGCCAATCTTGTCACCGCCCTGCGCACCCCGCAGGTCCGTGGGCGTTGGGGCGAGATGACACTGCACCGTGTCGTGGAGATGACCGGACTTTCCGAATACTGCGATTTCGACCGGCAGGTATCCGTGACTACGGACGACGGGCGGCTTCGCCCTGATATGGTGGTACGCCTTCCTGGCGACCGCAGCATCGTTGTGGATGCAAAGACGCCACTCGACGCTTACCTTGTGGCCTGCGAGGCGGCCGACGAGGACGCGCGGCGCGAGGCCATGTCCCGACATGCAGACCAACTTCGCAAGCATATTCAGCAGGTTAGCTCAAAGACATATTGGAGCCAGTTCTCCCGGACTCCGGACTTCGTGGTGCTCTTTATCCCCGGCGAGTGCTTCTTCAGCGCGGCGCTAATGGAAGATCGCGAACTGCTCGACGACGGCATTCAGAACAAGGTCCTCCTGGCTACGCCGGTCACGCTTGTCGCGCTGCTTAAGAGCGTGGCCCTAAGCTGGCAGGAAGAGCGCGTCGTCCAGAACGCCCAGCAGATCGCGCAGGCCAGCCACGAACTCTTTGACCGCATTTGCGTCTTCGCGAGGCACTTGGCCAAGGTCGGCGACGGCCTAGAAAAGGCGGCTAAAGCATACAATGACGCCGTGGGCTCATGGCAGAGCCGGGTCCTGACTCAGGGGAGTCGAGTTGTGGCCCTCGCGGGCACTCGTCAGGGCAGCGAACTGCCCGAACTCAATACAGTAGACGAGGCGATCCGCCAACTGCCAGCCACGTCTGAAGGGGCCGCCGAATCATGATCCCGCGGGAATGCCAATAGCCGCTGCAGGTGGGTTTCTCTTGCTTCGCTTGCTTGCGGCCAAACCAACAGTTGCCTGCCACACCGGGCGCTAGCAGACGGCTTTGCTGAGGTCGGCGAATAGCGGCTTCAGGGCCGGATAGAGCGACCGGTAGATGCGGTAGAAGAGTTCGTAGGTTGCGACATTCGCGCTAACCGGCTGCGTGCGGTCCTTCAGTTTGATCGTCTTGGCGCAAGCCTCCTCGACCGACGAGAACATCCCCGCTCCCACTGCGGCGAGCAGGGCAACTCCGAAAGCAGGCCCTTCGTCAATGGTAATCGTCACCAGTTCGGTGTTGAAGACGTCGGCCTGAATCTGCCGCCACAGGTCGCTTCGCGAACCGCCCCTACCACCGAACGGGCGGCCACAGAGGTGTACAGTTCCATCCCCCGCCGAAGGGCGGCGCGGGGAGTCCGCCGGCTGGCGGAGGCGCGCCACAGGGTCCAGGGCACAGCCGGGCCTACTTCGCCAAGGCTTCGTAGCCCAGGGGGCGGCTGTGCCGCATCAAATGCCCAGCCTATCCGCTACCCACTGCGCAAACTGGTGGGCTCGGGGGTCGTCCTCGGGATTTGCGGCGTCGAAGGAGAAAACGGAAACGTCGCTTGGAAGCCCTTCCATCATGACGGGGGGCGGAAAGCCAGGCCTGGTGTTCAACACGACGCCTCTGATGAACGGCAGGGCAACGTTGACGCTCGGCTTGGATGGTTCGGGCCCGGGGCCGATTACAAGCAGGCCGAGGTCCGCGATAGTGTCCCTAGGCCGCGACGAGGTCGAGGCCGGGACGGCGGCCCGGATGAATCGGCGTCTAGCCAGCTGAAAGGCTGCATTCCCTTCGACGATCACAACCTTCTCGTCTGCGAACAGCGCCAGGGCAGCGCGCAGGCCGGGTGCGAGGGCGTCGGGCAGGGACTTGAGCCAGACGACTTTCCCGCTGGCGGCCTTGAGAAGGCGGGCGGTGTCCTTGCCGGGCTGCGCAAGGATATCGTGGTCTTGAACGACTTCGAACGGGCCTGAGAGCGATTGGCATACGCCACACGGGCGGCCGCGCGGGCAGCCGCCTGCCGACCGGCAGCAGGTGACCTTGATTGCGCCCGCCCCCGGCAGAGAGCGCAGGAGGAAAGCGGTGACGAGAGTCTTGCCCGCTTTGCGGCGGGTGCCTGCAACGAATATGGTCTTAGCAGCCATGGCCTAAGAGCCTATCCTAAGAACGCCTGCGCCTGTCACCCTGAGCGCCGCGACTCGTGCTACGCAGCGAAGCGCTGCTTCGCAGAGTAGCAAGGGTCTCACAATACTGCGCAATGTGGCACCGCATAGCGGGTGGACAGTGAGATTCTTCACTTCGTTCAGAATGACATTGTCGTGGGACTCTGGTGTTTGGGATAGGCTCTAAGGCTCGGCGCCCATCTCCTGCAGTTGCTGCCATGTGAAGACCGGGCCGTCGGCGCAGACGAGTTTTCCGCCAATGTAGCAGTGGCCGCACTTGCCCAGGCCGCACTGCATCTGGCGCTCGAGGGTGGTAACGATTCGCCCTGGTTCCAGGCCCCGTGCCAGGAGCGCCTGGACCGTGAACCTTATCATAATCGGGGGGCCGCAGACGAATGCAGTCCAGCGGGTGAAATCTTCGGGAGCCTTCTTGATGAGTTCGGGCACTACACCCACGTGGCCGGTCCATTTGCCATCGCCGAGATCAACGGTGAGTTGCACGCGCAGGTCAGAGCGGCTGCGGAGCCGATCCAACTCGTCGCGGTAAACCAGGTCGGCGGGAGTCCTTGCTCCGTAAAGGAGCACTATCTGGCCGAAGTCCTGCCGGCGGGAAAGGACCTCATGAATCAGCGCGCGCAAAGGGGCCAGGCCGATGCCGCCTGCGACGAAGACCAGGTTGGCCCCGCGAGCGGGTTCCACGTCGAAGCCGTTGCCGAAAGGCCCTCTCACGCCCACCTCGTCGCCCGGCTGCAGGAGGTGCATCTGCTCGGTGAAACCGCCTACCCGCTTGATGGAGAAGTCCATCGTGTCCCCGTCGCTGCGGGAACTCGCAATCGAGAAGGGGGCCTCGCCGAATCCCCACAGCGAGAGCATGACGAACTGCCCGGGGCGGTAATCGAAAACCTGCTCCGGCTGCACCCGGAAGGTCTTGATGTCGGGCGTCTCGTCGCGCACCGCCGAGAGCGCTGCGGGTGTGGGCAGGTAAGGACTGCTATCCGACACGGGATTTCTCCTGGCCGCCCAAGCGCGCAAGCAGGTCAACCAGGCTGATGTTGCCCAGACAGGCGGCGATGCAGCGTCCGCAGCCGACGCATCCAAGCAAGCCCTCGCTCTCCAGCCTGTAAACAAGTTTGTGCATCAGGCGGCGGCGCACCCGCACGTCCCTGGATGCGGAGGGATTCGCGCCGCCAGCCATGCGGGTGAAGCCAGCGTATGCGCACGTGTCCCAGGTGCGCAAACGCTCGCCGGTATTCTCCCCCGTGGGATAGTCGCGCACATCGAAGCAGGTGCAGGTGGGGCATACGAACAGGCATCCGCCGCAGTCCTGGCAGCGCGAGGCGGCGTCGCCAATTGCATCCAGGTCTGCGCCCGAGGAAAGGGCGCGCTGAACAGCCGCGATATCGAACCTGGCGGCGAATTGCGCGACGGCATCTCTGGCCGCTTGCTCGCGCTGCTGAAGTTCAGAGGGCGCGGACGGCCTGAAGAATCTGCACTGCTCGGTAACGAGGCGCAGACCCGCATCGCTCCCTACCTGGGCAGCGTATCCGCCCTCGATCGCAGTCAGGTGAAGATCGAAGCCCGATTGGAGCGTGGGACCGGTGTCCAACACGGCGCAAAAGTGGTTCTCGAAAACGGTGGGGCACGCGATCGAGATGAACGTCGTGCCGCGCCGCCTGGCCAGGTAGTATGGATCAGGATATTCGCCGCTGCCGATGGCTTCGTCCCAGATTTGCACCGCGCTCAGGTCGCAGGAGCGTATGCCCGCTATCACTTGCGGCGGCGCTTCAATCGGGGCCTCCACCTGATAGGATTTCCCCACGCGGCGGTAGCGCGCCAGCACCTCTGTTTGCGGGAGCAGGAAATCCTTCGGGGAAACAACCGCGTTTTCGTATTCGAAGGTCGCTTGCTCGCCATTCACAATCGGCTCGAACAAGACCTCTTCCCAGTCGCTGCGCACCGGAGCGATCACGCGCGCGCTGGCCATGAGCGCGGACAAGAGGGCCTGCAGGTCATCTGCCTTCAGGAAGTATTCCGGCATGTTGGTTTTTGCGTTGCCCATTTCACGCTGGCTCGACTTTCGCGGCGCAGACCTTGTATTCCGCGGTGCGCGCGATGGGGCAGAATACGTCATTGGTCAGCACGTTGGCGGGCGACTCGACGAAGTGAAACGGCATCCAGATAACGCCTTCTTTCAAGCGGTCAGTTACCTGAGCGTCAACCACCAGGCTGCCGCGTCGGGTAGTTACCCTGGCCTTGCCGGTGCGGCGAACGCCAAGGCGCTCTGCATCGGCGGGATTGATCTGAACGAAATTGCGCGGGAATTCGCGCTGCAGGATGGGAGTGCGCCTGGTCATCGTGCCCGCGTTGTAATGGAAGAGCATCCTGCCGGTGCTGAGCATCAGCGGATACTCGTCATCGGGCGTTTCGGCAGGCGGTTCGTGCTCTACTGGGGCGAATTTGCCCAGGCCGCGAGTGAACTTCTCGCGGTGCAGGACAGGGGTCCCGGGATGGGATTCATCAGGGCAGGGCCACTGGAGGCCATCCGTTCCCAGACGATTGTGCCTGATGCCGCCGTAGATCGGTGTGAGCGATGCGACCTCGTCCATGATCTCCGACGGGTGCGAATAGGACATTCGCATTCCAAGCGCCTGGCCCAGAGCGCAGATTATCTGCCAGTCCGGCCTCGCCTGGCCCGGAGACGAGATAGCGCGCCGGACGAGTTGCACTCTGCGCTCGGTGTTGGTAAACGTCCCGTCTTTCTCAGCGAATGAACCTGCAGGAAAAACCACGTCCGCCAGTTCGCACGTGCTGCTCAGGAAAATCTCCTGGCAGACGAGGAAGTCGAGGCTCTCCAGGGCCTGGCGGACATGCTTCGTGTTCGGGTCGCTCATCATGATGTCCTCGCCGACGATATACATCGCCTTCAGATTTCCCTGGCGGGCCTCGATGAGCATATCGGGGAGAGTCAAGCCTACTTCACCGGGAAGCGCGGCGCCCCAGGCTTTTTCGAACTTGGCTCGAACCGCCGCATCCGTTACGCTCTGGTAGCCTGAGAAGACGTTGGGCAGGGCCCCCATGTCGCAGGAGCCCTGGACATTGTTCTGCCCGCGCAGCGGATTGACGCCGGCGGCAGGCTTGCCGACGCTGCCGAGCGTCATGGCAAGGTCTGCCACGGCCATCACGTTGTGCGTGCCGACCGTATGCTCCGTGATGCCAAGGGTGTAGATGGTGCAGACGCGGTCGGCCCTGCCCATCATGCGCGCCGCCTCGATAATCTGCTGCTCTGGCACGCCGGTGATGGCGGCTGCTTTGTCAGGAGGATAATTGCTCACCACTTGCCACATCTGATCGAAGCCTTCCGTGCGCTGTTCGATGAAATCGGGCCTGTGCATTCCTTCGGAGATGATGACGTGCATCAGCGCATTGAGCAGGGCGATGTCTGTGCCCGGATACAGTTGGAGATGCAGGTCGGCCCACTCGGCCAGTTGCGTGCAGCGCGGATCGGCGACGATCAGAACGGCCCCCCTGTCCTTGGCAGTTCGCACGCGCCAGCCGATAAGGGGATGGGCCTCGGGAGCATTGCACCCAATGGCGAATATGCAGGGAGCGGCGGCAATGTCGTCAATGGAATTGGTCATCGCACCGCTGCCGAAAGAGGCGGCCAGACCGGCCACCGAGGGAGCGTGTCACGTGCGCGCGCAGTGGTCAACGTTGTTGGTGCCCAGGGCCACGCGTGCGAGTTTCTGCGCCAGGTAGTTTTCCTCGTTCGTGCACCGCGCAGATGAGAGAACGCCCACTGCCTCGGGGCCGTGGGCCTTGACGGCGGCGCTCAGGGCGTCGGCCGTGATGCGCAGCGCTTCATCCCAAGTTGCCGGTTCGAGTTTTCCATTGCGCCGCACCAGCGGCGTCTTGAGACGGTCGGGGTGGTTGATGGGAACGTGAGCATTCCATCCCTTGACGCACAGCCTTCCCCTGCTGACCGGGTTCCTGTGGCTGGGCGCGACGCCGAGCAGCCGGTCGCCCTCGACCTTGAGGTAAAGGCCGCAGCCTGTTCCGCAGTAAGGGCAGATAGTGGGCACCAGGTGCATGATTCGCCGTGTGTAGCCTTGGCCTACCGGCTTATTATACCCGCCGAAGCGCAGCGCCTTGGACTACACCCGATGATGATTCGTCCGGCCTGCCCGGATACCTTCTGCGATGTTCGGACACTCTCTCGCAGGCCGAAAAATCCGGCCCGCGGGCGGGGCGCACGTAGGAATCGCCAAACCCTGCGAGAAGACCGGGAGTTGAGCAAAGCGAGGCGAGTGATGCGAAAGCGAGAGAGGACAGCAGATTGGGGCACTCCGCTGGGTTTGGTCCTGGAGGGCAAGCCGCGGGCCGCTGTGATCTTGCCGGACGGTGCGTCGCAGGTTCTGCAGGCTGCCGCTGAGGACCTGGTGCGCGTGATCGAGAGGATGTCTGGCGCGCGGCTGCCGTTGGTGGCGGATGAAGCGCAGACAAGCCTGCCGGTGCGCATCCGGCTCGGCAGTTCCCAGGCAGCGGCGCTGGGGATCCCGCTTGATGGCGTCGGGCTCGAGGGGCACAGGGTCAGGCGCGTGCGCAACCGCCTGGTTATCGCGGGCGTAACGGACGAAGGCACGGCGCATGGCATTTACACGCTGCTCCAGGATTCGCTGGGCGTGCGCTGGCTGATGCCGGGGGACATGTGGGAGATCGTGCCGCGCAGGAAGACGGTCTCCGTCAACTTCAGGGGTGGGGCGAGGAATCCTTCGTTTCTCTACCGGGTTTACAGCGGCGTGACCGACCCGCGCTGGTGCGCTCGCAATCGCTTGACCTACGATGCCTCTCGCCTGCCGTACTATGGGCACGGCCACAACCTCAAGAACATTATCAAGCCCAGCCTCTACGGGAAAAAGCACCCGGAGTATTTCGCGGAGATCGGCGGGAAGCGCTTCGTTCCCGCAAGCGATTCGGATGAGCGCAGCCAGCCGTGCTTCACCAATCCGGACGTGATTCGCATCACGATCGAGGCGGCGCGCGCATTCTTCGACTCGCATCCTGAGCGCACCACCTTCTCGCTGTGCACGAATGACAACATGGACTACTGCACCTGCGCGAAATGTGCGGCGCTCGATGCACCGCCCCGCATGTATCGCAACGAGCCGGTGCACTCGGACAGTGATTTCCATTACGTGAGCGAAGTTGCGAAACAAGTCGCAAAGAGCCACCCTCATCGCTACCTGGCCTGCTATGCATACTGGGGAACGGACTCGATCCCGCGAAGGATTCGCAAACTTCCCGACAATGTGGCAATCATGCTGACGCAGGACACAAGCCAGCACTTCGATCCTGCCTATCGCAAGGAGGACCGTGCGATCCTGTCGCGTTGGACGAAAGTCGCGGCGCACGTGGGCAAATACGATTACTACGGCCTGGGCTGGCTGACCCCGCGCTATTTCCCGACGCTCGCGGGAGCCGACCTGCGCTTCTGCCGCCAGCAAGGGGTGGTTGGAATCTACAACGAGGTCTATCCCTACTGGGCGATCACTGGCCCGATGGTGTGGCTGAGCGCGCAAATGATGTGGAACGCGGAGGCAGACCCTGCTGCGCTGCTCGAGGAGTTCGTCCGCCTGGCCTTCTTCGGCCGTGCGTGCGTGTATATGAGGGCGTTTTACCAGACTTTGGAGGAAATCTGGTGCCAGCCGCGAGGTGGGATGTGGTTCCAGGGGCTGGACAAGATGCGATACGAGACAGCGACCGCGAGCGGCCCGTTGATGAAGCGCGCGTGGGCGCTAGTGGAGGATGCAAGCAAGCGAGCCCTGGGCGAAGCGGGCGCGCGCGTGGCATACGTGCGCAACGGGTTCGAGATGTCTTACCTGCTTGCGACGATTCACGATGACGCCAGGAGCCTGGCCGAGAAGACAATCGAGCAGGAAATCCATATCCATCAGGTGCTGCAGGGCGCGCTGGATGTGCTGGGGCAACTCGATGAGCCGATGCGCTCATTCGAGAAGCATGTGCGCGATGACCCCGCCTATGCCCACGTATATTTCAGGCCGCCGCGGTTCGATCATAAGATCTCCACCTGGCGCGCCGAGATCGGGGAACTTCTTGGCATCGCGCTGCGCCGCGCCCTCATCTGGGCGAGAGGGAACCTGCACCCGCGCGTGATTGACGCTTTCCGGCAGGAAATCACAACGCGCTTTGCCGATCTGCCCGCCGCAAGCGAATTGGGCCTGACCGATGTCGTAGCAGCCTGAGCCTATTCCCCGGATGCAAATGCTAACAGGGCGCGGGGTCTCCCGACCCCGTCCGCCAGTCGGCGGGGGCGGCTTCAGGAGAAGCCGCCCCCAAAACACCCGCCTCACGTTAGCAGTTACGATGACCTGGGGCCACTTGACAGGCGGCGTTATCGGGAATAATATAATTGCAAATCTTTTGCAATTAGCCCCCTATGGCAAAGGTGCTTGACGAGACGCTCAGAGCAGCCGGTTTCAGGCTCACAGCGCCGCGCCGCGCTGTTCTCAGCCTTCTTCAGCGCTCCGGCGGCCAGCATCTGAGCGCAGAGGACATTCACGCCGCCCTTGGCCGCCGTGGATTGCGCGTTGACCTGGTATCAGTTTATCGCACCCTCAACCTGCTGGTTCGCCTGGGCGTGGTTCACGAGGCCAGCCTGCGACAGACCCACGCGCACTACGAGATCGAGCACGGCGCCGAGGTGCACCTGGCCTGTGTTTCATGCGGCAAGGTAACCGAAGCCCGGCTGCCGACGCGGGGCCGGGCTGCGGAATACCTGGCGCGCGTGGCGCGCCGCCGCGGCTTCCGGCTGACGCGCTTTGGCATCGAGGTCGAGGGCTACTGCGCGGCGTGCAGCGCCCTGCGGAATGGGAAACGGAGAGTCAAGAGTGCCAGAGCCGCTCGCTGAAGGACCGACGCCTCTGGGACGCTTGCTGCCCGGCCAGGGGGGTGTTGTGGACGCTATCCAGGGTGGCCTGGGGATAGTGAGGCGCCTGGCGGCTCATGGCATCTTGCACGGCACACCGCTGAATGTTCTTGCGAACACCCTGTCAGGCCCCATCATCGTCGAGGTGCGCGGAAGCCGCCTGGCCCTGGGGCGCGGCGAAGCGATGAAGATCATGGTCAGCTCAGTGCCAGCGGGCGGCGAGAGTCCCCGGAGATGACACGACCATCCACTGCCAGCGCGACTGTTGCCACTTTGCGCGTCGCCCTTTCGGGCAGCCCTAATGTCGGCAAGAGCACGATCTTCAATATCCTCACCGGCCTGCACCAGCACGTCGGCAACTGGCCCGGAAAAACGGTCGAGCGAAAGACCGGCACCTGTCGCTTCGACGGCATCACCCTTCAGTGCGTTGATTTGCCGGGCACGTATTCGCTAACCGCCCATTCCGCCGAAGAGGTGATCGCGCGCGACTACATCCTGAATGAAAAGCCGGATGTCGTGGTCGTGATCGTTGATGCCTCCAATATCGAGCGCAATCTCTATCTGGTGGCACAGGTGCTGGAACTCACGCCGCGCGCGGTGGTGGCCCTCAACATGATGGACCTGGCCCAGGTCAAGCACTACCGCGTTTTCCCTCAGAAACTGGAGCAGGCGCTTGGCGTCCCGGTGGTGCCTCTCGTGGCGACGCGCATGCAGGGCATACAGGAGTTGCTGAAGGCGGTCGTCGGAGTCGGCACCGGCAAGTGCACCCCGCGTCCTGCCAGGATTGATTACCTTCGCGCCGAGCACACCCTGTCCGCGCTGCGCGCGATCCTCGGCGACGACAGCATCGCCACTTACCCGTCTGCGTGGGTTGCCCTCAAGTTGCTCGAAGGGGACGAGGAGATCGAAAGGCTGGCGGCGGGCAAAGTCCCACCCGATTCAATGCTGAAAGTCCGCCAGGTGCTGCGCGAGCACGAACACGGGCCAGCGGTGCTCGCCGATGCGCGCTATGCCTGGATCGAGGAAGTGCTGCGCTCGAGCATGGAGAGGCCCGCGCGCTCGATAATCACGCTGACAGACCGCATTGACCACATCGCAACGCACGGCCTGTTGGGCGTGCCAATCCTGCTGGGCATCTTCATCCTCGTTTTCTGGCTGACATTCAAGGCCAGCGCGCCGATCTCCGATTGGATAGACCACGGCTTCGCGCACCTGGGCGCATGGCTGCAAGCAGCCTTGCGCGGCGTCCCACAGCCTCTGGTGGGACTGATGTCGGGAGGGATACTTGCCGGGCTGGGCGGGGTGCTCGCTTTCCTGCCTGTCATCCTGATCTTCTTCCTTTTCCTAGGGGTGCTGGAGGACAGCGGATACATGGCGCGTGCGGCGTTCGTGATGGACAGGATGATGCACGCGATGGGCCTGCACGGGAAGGCTTTCCTAAGCCTGATGGCTGCATACGGCTGCAACATCCCCGGCATCATGGCCTCGCGCATCCTGGAATCGGAGCGCGACCGAGTGCTCGTGATTTTGGTCAACCCCCTGATTCCGTGCGCGGCCAGGATCGGCGTTACCGCATTCTTTCTCGGGGCCCTGTTCCCGCCCGCCCTGCGAACGCCAGTGATGGCCTCGCTGTACGCGCTCAGCCTGCTGATGGTCATCGTCTCGGGGTTTGTGCTGCGGCGGGTTGCCCTGCCTGGCGAGCGGGCGCCGTTCATGATGGAACTGCCTCTCTACCGCCTGCCGAGCGTACGCAATCTGGGCGTTCTCGTCGGCTTCAGGCTGCTGGCATTTCTCAAGAAGGCGGGCACCGTCATCCTGGCCGCATCTGTCTTCATCTGGGCGCTCTCATCGTTCCCGCCGGGCGCGCCCCTGCAGAACACACTCATGGGCCGCCTGGGAAGGTTCATCGAGCCCGTCGGGGGATTGTGCGGCCTGGATTGGCGCATGACGATTGCGCTGCTCACTGGCTTCGCGGCCAAGGAAACCTCCCTGGCCACCCTGGGCGTTCTTTACCATGCCGAGGGGGCGGCGCTGTCGCAGGCTCTGCGGCATTCGGTTACGCCTCTCGTCGGGTTAGTCTTCGTCGTTGTCCAAATGTTGTACATACCGTGCCTTGCCACCGTCGCTGTGATTCGCAGCGAGACCAACAGTTGGAAGTGGACGGCGGTTGGGGTCTTGTACCCACTGGTTGTCGCAGGCACGCTGGGAGCGGTTGTGTTCCACGTCGGGAGGATTCTCGGGGCGCGGTGATTTTGGCAGTGGAATGAACCGCTTCAGGGGACACCTGCAGGATGCTCTGTGAGCAGGCAGAAGTGAGTGCCTGACGCCCGGATGCCGGGCCCAAACTCCGAATCCGGTTTCCCTGACCGCGCGAACGGGGTCAGAAACTTACAGGGCCTTCCGATGAAGCCGCATGTGGCGCTGGCGTATTCATTCCTGCTGGGCTTGCTCCACGGAGTCCTGCCGGACGAACATACGTGGCCCATCACCTTCAGTTACGCGATCGGCGGCGCAAGCGGGAAGGCGGGCCTGAGGGCGGGGCTCTACTTCTCCGCGGCCTTCACCGTTCAGCGCGCGCTGCTTTCGCAACTGGCATATCTGGCCCTGGCTCCGCTTCTGGTGCGTCCTGACGTCAACGGGATCGTCTATATCGTGGTCGGGATCGTGATGTCGGCCGCAGGCGCGATTATGCTCGGCCGCAGTCACCATCCGCACCCGCACCTCCTGGGGCATCGCGACGCAAGGATTCACGAGGCGGAAGCGGCGGCCGGATCAGCCCATGCGATGCCCGCGCGCTGGACGATGATCCACGGGTTCATCGCGGGTTTCGGTTTTGAGGGATTCTCGGTGTTCGTCAATACCGTGGCCGCCCCGGCCATGCCCAGCCCATGGCTCGGGTTTGTGCCAGGGCTGCTTTTCGGCCTCGGAACCATGATCGTGCTTGCGATCCTGGGGCTGCTGTTTGGTTCATTCCTGCGCTGGACGCGATCACTGACGGAGGGCGAGATTGCACGGATCGGGACCGATACAGGCGCAAGAACGTTGTCCTACGGAGGCCTGCTTTTCGTGCTCTTCGGAGGCGCAACGCTGGTCGGCTGGGATCGCCGCCTGCCAGTTGAGGCCGGCTATTTCCTGATCGGGGTATTCATGGTGGCGGTCGCCGTCCCCGCGTTCATCTACTCGTGGAGACGGGCGATCGCAGCCAGAGGATGATCGGCTGGCGCATCGGTGGGCTTGCTGGTCCTCGCATCGGGCCACTGTTAGCCATGTGCTTTCCCAAGACACTCAAGGCTGCTGCTACAGCAGCAGCGCAAGAATGCCAGGCAGCACATCGTCCCTGTTTGCAGAAGTCAGCGTGATCTGGCGCACATCGGGGCGCGCCTTGATCGCGTCGGCGAATGGATTCGGGGCGCTCATGATCGTCGCCACGACGCTCAGGCGGCTGTCGAGAGCGCTGGTAACAAGGCTGCGGAATCGCTGCGAGAACAGTTCCATCTTGCCGATCTCGTCTATCAGCAGGACCGCGGGGTCTGGACAAGCCAGGGCGCGTTCAATCTCAGGGCAAACGAGCGCCTCGAACCCGGCGACATCCACCCGGTAGCGCGAAACGCGGGGCCCTGATCGCAGGCCCTCGCGCGCAAGCGTTCCGCGCTCGCCCGACACGAGTTCGATGGCAAACCCCAGGCGCCTCCCGGCCTGCCTGATTTCCGCCGTCCAGAAGCCGAAAAGCGGCGCGCTCGCTTCCTTCAAGCAGCACGCGAGGTTCTGCACCAGAGTCGTCTTCCCGCATCCGGGCAGGCCAGTGATCAGTATGCGAACGGGAGCCATTGTCGCTGTGAGAGAATAGGGTCGCTATATCGTTGCGCGCAGGCCGTCGTGGGCGACCTCGATTCCATGCGGGCGCATGATCCGCTCAAGTTCCTCATGAAGCGGGTTCGCGTGGTGGGACATGTGCGTGATGAAGAAGCGGCAGCCCTGCGCGAGCATTCCCTCCTTCTCCATGCGCTGCCTGACAGCGATTACGTCCTCGATGCCCATGTGAGAGGGAATGGGCTGCGTGCCCATCGTTTCTTCCATGATGACGGCGTCGAAAACGTGCTCGGTGAGACCGTTCCACGCCTCAGGCGCGAGCGGCCCCGTGTCGAAAGCGACCAGCACCTTCTTGCGGCCCTCGGCTATCGCGTAGAAGAGCGGCTGCTGGCTGCTGTGCGTTGCAGGGAAGGACCAGGCCAGATAGCGGCCCGCATCGAACTGCTGAAATGGCCCCACCGATTTCCCGACGACCATCAGCGCTGCCGGGTCTTTCACCTTCTCGATCTCGCCGATTACCTGCGGCGGGCCATAGACCGTCATCAGCGGCAGGCCCTGCTCGCGATAAGCGGGGGCGCGCAGGTTCAGATTGTTGATGTCGAAATGATCCCCATGAGCGTGGGTTACCAGAACCGTGGTAACGCTCGTCAGGCGCAGGCCGAAACGGCAGGCGGCCTGGAGAAGATCGTGCCCGATGTCAACCAGGAGGTCTTCATTGATCAGCAGCGCAGTTCGGAGCCTTACCGACTTGCCGAGGGCTTTGCGGGCCGCCTCGCAGTTCTCGCAAAGGCACCACAGCCCCGGAATCCCCTCCGCCGCCCCCGTCCCCAAGAACATGATGTCCACGATTCGGCATTCCTCCTATCTGCTGATTCTCGACTGCGACCGAGGAGATGCGGCAAGCGGCTTCATGACTCCGCTTCGCCGATGCCTGCGCATCGCGCGAGGTCTTCCACTAGCTCTCGAAAGTACCTGCACTTCTTCGCAATGGTGTCCGGCTTGGCGTAAGACGCAATCCCACGCGCATCAGCAGTTTTCCTGTAACCCCTGTTCCTTCGCCGCAGGCGCTTGAGCAGGCGGTCCAGTTCTCTTTCGGCCTGCCCAGGCTTGAGCCGCTCCGGATTCGGGGGCACGACGATTCGCCTGCGTCTGGCATTGGTGGCCTTCGCGATGGCGCTAGGGTCGGCAAGAAGCCATGTCTCCATCTCAGGGACGGCTGCGTGAGGGCGAAATCGCTCCCGCAGTCCCGGATCCTCCACCACTGCGTGTACTGCCGCCCGCAAGCGGGTCCGCACGTCCTCTGCGTCGCGGTCCTCGGCGTGCACATCCGCCAGAGCGAAGACATACGCCGCCCCGTCCTTGAAGTCGCGGGCGGCGTATTCTCCGATGTCGCGCAGCAGCTTGGTTCTGCCACCGGCTACCTTGACGTCCAGGCGAACCCCTTTCTGCCCCCACTGACCCCCAAATCGCGGCAGGAGTTCATCGAGGGCAGCCTTGTCTGAATCCCCCTCGACCCAGATGATGATCGTCAAACGGTCTTCTCCAGCTGTCCCGTCTGCCACAACTCGCCGAGTGAGAACTTGTCGAGCCAGTGTTTCAGGTCATCTGGGTCCAGCCGGCGAACCTGCGTGGCGCCCTCGGTTTTCTCGACTACCAAGACCTCTTCAGGGTTGAGCTTGTCCACCAAGGCCGGCGAGTGCGTGGCAACGATGAACTGCCGCGGACCCGCGTTCGCCTGAAGCATCTCTGCGACCAGCCGAATGAGGCGCGGGTGCAGCCCGACCTCGGGCTCGTCAATACAGACGACCTGCGGCGTTGTGCTGCCGGCGAGCAGCGTCGCGAGTCGGACAAAGTTGATGGTACCGTCCGAGATCTCGTACGCGTCGAAACTGCGGTCAGGGAAAGCCTTCTCGCGCCACCGCATCGCTATTCGACCATCCCCACCTGAAGATGGGAATTTGAGACCCCTGAACTCCTGAGGAAAGCCGGCCCGCAGCTCGCTCTCGATGTCCTCGTACATGTGCTCATATCGGTCACTCTGGCTTATCAGCTGGAGTACCGCAGGAAGATTGGATGAGTCTCGCTTCAGCACGCTCTCCATCCGAGCCACTTGCGGCTGCCTCATCGGTGCGTCGGTGCGTGTGTCGGGCAGACCGTAGACGCACACAGCCCTGCCAAGCACCTTCTTCAGAAACGTGAGGCGCAATCGTGCCACCGGCGACAGAACGCTGTCAGGGCGGCTAAGGGCAAGCTCGGCCGGTGTCATCTGATGTTCAGCCAGGAATGTCTTCGCTGCCGTCTGGGTCGCACGCGCAAGTACACCGCGCCCGGCGAACACTGGAAAGCCGAGCGCCTTGCGGACATCGTCTGACCACATCCGCTCTGACTTCACATAGTACCCCCCGCCAGCCGGTGCAAGGGTCACTGCGTAGCGGAGTGTCTTCTGGGCCCCCGAACGGAGAGCCCGCCGGAACCCAGGTGGCAGGCTAATCTCAACCGCGACCTCGATCGACTTGGCACCACCGGCAAAAAGAAGGGAGCGAATCGGGCCCCGCCTATCTATCGCATCAGACAGCGAGCCTGTGGCTGCCTCCTGAAGAAGGGCCAGCACATCCATGATGTTCGTCTTGCCGCCCCCGTTGGGGCCGATCATAACGTTCAACGGACCCAGTGGGATCGTAACATCCTTGAGGCTTCGGTATCCCTTTATCGTCAACGAGGTGATCATGCGCCACCTCCTCAGTGCGAGTATATCACGGAGCCTGTCGGGGGTGCAATCCGCGCGGCCCTCACACAGCCGGGGGCGGCTGTGCCACATGGTTGGAGATCATTGCTGGAATACAAGAACCGGCCTAGTCGGGCTGGGACTTTTGGCGCGCGAAGTTCACGCGCAGGTCGCTCAAGAGGCTGCGCAGGTGCGGAAGTTCGTGCGGCTGCGCCTTCGGCTCCAGTTGCTGCGCGAGGTAGCCCACGCAGTCAATGGCGACCTTCGCCTGCTCCAGGTTGCGCTCTATCTTGTTCGTGAGCGGGTTGGGCACCAGGCCCATCGCTTGCCAGGCGTGGCTCTGCAGCATGGCAATGCAGTAGCGCAGCACGCCATAGACATCCACTGCCTCGACTTGCTCCGCCCCTTCCGGTTGGTCTTGCGCCTCCGCCTGGGCGGGCTGCTCGGACTCCGAGGAAGCGGCTTCGCCCTGCTCGGAGGTGCCGCCCCTCTTGTCAACGACGCGGAACCCCTTTTCTTCCTTCTCCTGGTTGTCTTCAGAAGACATCAGCCACCTCCCCGGTGTTACAGTAGGCGGTCACGAGGCAGCGACCGCGAGTTCGACCTTCAATGGACCGGCAGTCCAGGCATCGGCGAGGGCGCGCGCCACGACGCGCACCTGCCCGCCAGTTTTCTGAATCTGGCGCGCCAGAGCCAGCAGTTCCTCGACCGAGACCTCGCCCACAGGCATATCTGCGCTGGGCAGCAGCGGCCGCGAAGAGTCCGATGAAGCCGCTGCCGGAAGCACCCCGTGCGCGCGGGCGCGCGGGCCGACATCATCGCGCAGCAGGCTGACAAGCGAGGCCAGGATTTTCGCTTCCGAAAAGGATGCATCTATCGTGGTCTCGGCGATAATGTCGCCCTTCTGGAACACCCGCTTGTTGCGAAACAGGCGGAAACCCACCAGCAGCGTCTCGCCCTTCGCCGTGTTGAGGAGCGAGACCGCCTGCACCACCACGCTGTCTCCCGCTTCGGCAATCGCGGGCGTCAACACCTCGACTGCCACCTGCGACGGGCCGATGTTCACCTTGCCAGTCTTGGCTTCGGACACCGCTGCCCTGACGCCATCCGCCCCGCGCGCCTGGGCATCGTGCGTTATGCTCTCGACCAACTCTCGCAGCGAGCGCCGGATATTCTGTTTCGGCTGCGTCGCGTCAATCACAATACTGAGCAGCGGCTCATTCGCGTGTGCTATCAGCGGCGTGGTGAGCGCCCGGAATGCGCGCGCGCTCAGGCCGGTCAGTTCGCTGATTTCCTGCTCCAGGCGCTTGCCCTCATCCTCCAGCGACCTTACCTTCTTCCTCGCAACAATGGACTCGGCAGTGCGCTGAAACGCGACCGTTGTCGCCCGGCTCAGTTCCTTAGATTTCTCAGCCAGTTTGCGGGACACCGACGCCAACTCGCGCTGCTGCCGGTCGAGAGCCTTCTGCGCCTCTGCGCGCTGCACTTCCGCCTTCGCGCTTTCGGCCTGCGCCCGATGGGCGGCGTCCCGGCTCGCGTTGGCCTGCTTTACAAGGGAATATCGCTGTCTTCGAAGGTCAGCCGCCTGGTGCCCCAGCGAGCCGACCTGTCTGCGGAATTCGACCACCCTCGTGAAGGCGTCGCGCACGTCGCGCGAGACCCCCATCGCAACACCCAGCGTCCAGGCTGCGATCAGCATCCCCGCCAGAACCGAAATGGCCATTGCTGTGTGCCGAGGGCGAAGGCCGAAAATGCTCACCCTCCGGCGCCCGAGCCCCCGGCCAAGCAGGTCCCCAACATAGGCGATGAAGCCGCTGACAGCCACCAGAACGGCTATCAGCAGAATGCCGTAGTAGCCCCTCATGAGAGTCAAGACGATTATAGGCGCGCCATCGCTGCGCGTCAAGGAAACTCGGCCCGCATCCCGAATTGACGGGGTGTATCGAGGGGCCAACAGGAGGACGAAAATGGCTAAGAAAACGCGCGTGGTGGTCGCAGGAGCGGGGCCCGCCGGGGTCGGGGCTGCGCTCGGTGCCGCGCGGATGGGCGCCGAGGTCGCGCTGGTGGAGCGCTACGGTTTTCCGGGCGGAATGGCGACCACCGGGCTGGTGCACCCCTGGATGTCCTACCACGCGGGTGAGAAGCAGATCATCGGCGGCGTGTTCGAGGGAGTCATCCAGCGGCTGCTGCAGCGCGGGGCCTTCAAACCCGGGGGCAACCTGTTCGACCCCGAACACCTGAAGCAGGTTCTGATCGAGATGCTTGTTGAGGCGGGGGTGGAACTGCACCTGCATTCGTTCGTAGCGGGGGTACGCAGAGTCGGCGCTGCAGTCAAGGGGATTGTGGTCTATAACAAGTCCGGCCGCGAGACGATAAGCGGGGACGTTGTTATTGACGCGACGGGCGACGGCGATGTGGCTGCCCTCGCCGGCTGCCCCTATGAGAAAGGCAGAAAGAAAGACGGCCTGATGCAGCCGATGACCCTTCACTTCCGCATGGCTGCCGTTGACCGCTCGCGCATGCCCACTCACGAGGTGTTGAATGAACTATACAGCCAGGCCAAGGCCGCCGGCACGATACACTGCCCGCGCGAGAATCTGCTGTGGTTCAACAGCACGATCGAAGACCAGGTCCACTTCAACACCACGCGCGTGGTGAAGGTGGACGGCACCAATGCGGCGGACCTTACTGCGGCCGAGATCGAGTCCAGAAGGCAGGCGTGGGAGATTGCCTCCTGGCTGCAAAGGGAGGTGCCCGGCTTCGAGCGCGCCTACATGTTGGCGACCGGGCCCCAGGTGGGGGTGCGCGAGACGCGCAGGATAATGGGGCAGTATATCTTGACTGCGCGCGATGTATTGGGCGGCCGCAAGTTCCGCGACGGCATCGCCCTCTGTTCCTATCCGATTGACATTCACAACCCTGCTGGGTCGGGCACGGTGATCAAGCGCCTGAAGCCGGGGGACTGGTATTCAATACCCTACCGATGCCTTGTGCCGTCGAACGCCGAGGGATTGCTCGTCGCGGGGCGGCCGATTTCGGCCACGCACGAGGCGCACTCGTCTCTGCGCGTGCAGCCGATCTGCTATGCCACCGGCCACGCAGCGGGCATCGCCGCGGCCATGGCAGCCAGCGCCCGCGCCCCTCTTGCAGAAGTTGACGTGAAGGCCCTGCGCCGCGAAATCATCTCCCAGGGCGGCATCCTGGACTAGCGTCCGCTCGTCCATGACGCTCGTAAGGCATGCTTGCCTCCTGCCCCCCTCGGGCGGCCGCCAAGGGATTCCCCCTTGCCGGGCGCTTGACCGGTGGGGCGGGTGTGGTATAATACGTGTGCTGCCGCAGTGGCTCAATGGAAGAGCAGCTGACCTGTAATCAGCAGGTTAGGGGTTCGACTCCCCTCTGCGGCTCCATAAAAGCGCGCGAGCGGCCCCTCGGGGTCGCCGAAGAGCGGCCATAGTTCAGCGGTAGAATGCCAGCTTGCCATGCTGGAGATCGAGGGTTCGAATCCCTCTGGCCGCTCCAATGCTACTCTGCGAAGTACTTCGCTACGTAGCACGAGTGTTTTGCGCCCGTAGCTCAGCCTGGATAGAGCGTTAGGTTGCGGACCTAAAGGCCGCAGGTTCAAATCCTGCCGGGCGCACCACCAGGGGATTCAGCGGGTGAGGATGGAGGCCACGGTGGCGATCTGGTGGACCGGCTGAAGGTATTCGGCGATGGAGCGCGTGTGGCCGCCGTGGGTGTCGCGTTCCGCCAGGTCAACCATCCTGCCGCGCAGCACGGTCTGCCCCTCCTCGTCCAGGACCAGGCGCACGACCGGCCGTGAGAGGTCCCGCTCGCTGGCCGACATCACGATTCCCCACTCGTTGGTGTTCAGCCTGACCACTGCGCCGATGGGGGGCGCTTGCAGCAAATGCCCGAAGCGAGCCAGAAGCCTGGGCTCGAACTGCTCGGGGGCCACGTAGAGCATCCAACCCGCTGCCTGGTTGGGTCGAATCGGCGACCGGTAGGGCCGCACCGTGGTGATCGCGTCGTAGCAATCCACAATCGTCAGGATGTGGCTGTACATGTGAAGCGGCGTCTGCTTGCTGACCCGGGGGTAGCCGCTGTAGTTGTGCTTGATATGATGTTCGAACGCCGTAACCGCGGCGACCTCCGGGATGCCGGGCGTGGTGCCCAGGATGCGGGCTCCGATGACGGGGTGGGTTTGCATGATGCTCCACTCGTCCTCGGTGAGCGGCCCCGGCTTGCGCACGATCTCCAGCGGGACGAAAATCTTGCCGATGTCGTGCAGGATGGCGGCCATGCCCAGGTCGAGTATCTGGGCCTCGCTCATGCCCAGCGTGCAGGCGAAGACCATCCCGATGATGCAGGTGCCCACCGAGTGCTCGTAAACGTACTCGTCCCACGACTTGATGGCTGCCAGGCTGAGCAACGCGGAGCGGTCGTAGAGCACGCTGGAGAGCATCTCCTCGACTATGGTCCGGACAGCAACTGCGTCAACCTGCGCCCCTTCCTGAACGGCGCTCATCGCACGCTTGACGGTGTCAATGGCGTCCTGGTAGATGGCAAGGGCTTCGCGGTGGTGTTCGCGTTCTTCCTCGGGCAGAGGCACCTCGAGCACGATGTGCTTTGCCCCCTGCCGCTCCAGGGCCTGCTGGGGTCCGCCGAGGAGTTGCAGGGCCTGCACCTCCATCAGCAGCGTCGCCACCAACCCATCCCAGTCAAAGAGCGAAACTCCCGGCTCGATGACCACCTCCCCTATCCCGCGCGCACGCAATTCCTCGGCCGCCACCGCCACCGCCGCATTGCCGTCGCACAGCGGAAAGCGGTCGAAAACGCAGTGGTCCTCTGCAACGTGGATCTGGCATGGCCCGTCGTGCGTTGCTGCTGCCATGCCGTTCGCCGCCTGTTCGAGATGCTGGCGTGTAACTGCGTGGTTGAGCCCGTAGAACGCCGCGCTGCGCAGGCCGGCGGCGAGTTCCACCATGCCCTCTTCGAGCGCCTTTCGCTTGTGCGAGGTATCAGCCTGGAAATCCGAAGCAGGCGGCTGGCTCGCGTCTTTCTCGACTGGTTCCATGGTCCCGGTCCCTGCCACTTTCCGCTAGGATTGCCCGTGCTGGCGCAGCAGCGTCCGCGCTTCCTCTCTGTCCACCGAGCGCAGGGCCTGAAACGCCGCCTGGCGCACCTGGTTGTTGGCGGCCCTTCTGAACAGCACCTTGCGGCGCAGCACCGCTGCAATCACACCTACCGCCTCCGGCGTCCCGATGCTGGCCAGGGCGTTCACGGCCTTGCATTTCTCGGCCACTGCTTGTGCGCTCATGCTCTTCTGAAGGGCCACACGCGCGACAGGTTCAACTGCCCTCGGGCTTTTCGAAGCCCCCAGCGCCAGGATGGCGGACTCGCGCACGATGGGGCTTGCGTCCTCAAGGGCTTGCGCGAGGATGTCCACCCCAGCGTCCTTCGCGCTCATGCCCAGGCACTGCACTACCGCAAGCCGGACCAATTTGTCAGGCGACTTGAGCCCTTGCCCCAGCGCCGCCAGGGCTTGCTGACCGCCAATCTTTGCAAGCACCTGCACCACCGGCACGCGCGCTGACGAACTGCCTGCCCCCAGGGCTCTTGCCAGTTCGCCCACCGCTGGTTCCCCAACTTCCACGAGGGCATCCGCTGCCGCGCTTTCGCTCTCCGCCGGCAGGCCCGCCGTCAGCAGCCGCGCAAGCCTCCTGATCCCAGCCGGGCCCAGTTTGGCCAGCAGCCGTGCCGCCGATTCCAGGTGCTCGCACACTCCATTCGCCAGAGCACTCGCCGTTATCTCGACTATCAGTTCGGTGCCAATCGAATCCAGGGCGGACTTGGCTCTGATGCGCCTCCACGCGAAATCCGGCCTGACATCAGCCATGTGCGCCCAGAACATCTCCACGATCGCCAGCGCTGCCCGCAGATTCGAACCCGCGAGCCCCTTGGCGCGGTTCTCCAATTCGGTGGCGAGCACAGAGTAGTTGTCCGCTTCGGGCTCTCGATCTGCTACATCAACAAGCACGGCCGCTGCCTTGGCTCCACATGCTGACGCGCCCGCCGAATCCAGCAGGTCGGCCATCTCGCGCTTCACCGGCAGCGCGCCCATGTGCATCGCAGAGATGCCCTTGAGCAGCGTCCCCAGTTCGCTGCGGCCGGCAGCAGGCGCTGGCTCCGCAAATGAGCGCGCGTCGCGCCCTGCATAACTATCGGCCACCTGCTTGGCAACTTCCGCAGGCACCGCCCGCAGTGCGCCCAGCGCATGGGACAACTGCGCTAGCAGGGCCGGCAGTTGCGACAGGCCCTGCATCTGTTCTTCACGCATCCCCTGGCGCAGCGCATCCCAGTCGGGCAGTTCCATGGCCAACATCTTCGGCCGCAGGGCCGGTGGCAGTCGGCTGATAGCCTCGCGCACGCTGGCTTTTATCTGTTCCCAGTCGTCGCTGGAGCGCTCCAGCACCAATGCCTCCAGCCGCTGCAGTAGTTGCGCCACAAATGCTGCCCGCCCGCCTTCCAGCGCCGCTGGCTCCGCCCGGCTGACGCACTCCGTCAGCAGATAGACCACCTGCCGGGTCTCCCTTAGCATCTGGATCATTGCATCATAGGTTGTGTCGTCAATCGAATCCCGGTCGCCCAGCAAGTAGTCAGCCAGCAGCGCTATCAGGTCCTCCGCATTGAGCGCCTGAACCCGTGCGTCGGTTTCCTTCCCTGCCTCCTCTGAGTCCTCCTCCCCTTTGAACTGAACCTCCGTCACGCTGATGCCCATCACGCCCTGCTGACGCAGCCTCTCGCGTGCGCCGCCCTGCTCCATCAGCCGATCGGGGTCCACCTCAAAAAGGGAAATCAGGGCCGCGAGTTCCGTGGTGTCGAAGTGCGCGAGGAAGGTTACCGACCTCATCCCCCTCTGCAGCATCCTGCGCGCCAGGCCCCTGGTATCCGCCGTCTGGCGGTATAACTTGCGATTGAGCAGCAGCCCGCGTTCCTGCGCCGTAATGGCGAACTGGCTGTGGCTGCGCAGCAGCAACTGGATCGCCTCATAGGCCGAGTCGCGCGCCGCCACCGCCATCGGATGGTTTTCCTGGTAAAGCGAGGTGGCGCGCCGGGCTGACAGCAGGCGCTCCAGCGCCTCCTGCAAATCGGCGGGCGTTGCCTCGCCCAACTGCAGTAAGTGGCCCGGCTCCAGTTGTCGGGATGTCATAGCCTCGGGGCAAAGACGCCCTGCGCGTGACCGCCACACGTGGGCTGTCCCGCCCTCGTGCATTATTCCATAATGTCCCGCCGTTCCCCAGTCGAGAAGGATAATCTAAACCCGCCGCCAAAGACAGCCGCGAGGCGACACAGAGTGAGCGGCGAGCAGGTGGTGGTGCGGGTAGAGCGTCTGCCAGGGGCAGAAGACATTCCCCTGCCGCAATACCAGACCGATCACTCGTCAGGCATGGACCTGCACGCTGCCGTCAGCGAACCCCTCGTGCTTCATCCGGGGCAGACCGTTCTGGTGCCCACCGGCCTGCGCATCGCCGTCCCGCCGGGCTACGAGGCCCAGATCAGGCCCCGCAGCGGCCTGGCCCTGAATCACGGCATCATTGTCCCCAACGCCCCGGGCACCATTGACGCCGACTACCGAGGCCCGCTGGCCGTTATCCTTCACAACGTGGGCAGCCAGCCTTTCACCATCCGCCGGGGCGACAGGATTGCCCAGATGGTCATCGCACCTGTCTGCCGCGCGCGGTTCGAGGCGGTGCCAAGCCTTGACGACACGCCGCGCGGCCCCGGCGGCTTCGGCCACACAGGCATCAAGTGACGATCAGCGCCCCCTGGCCAGCCGCTCTCAGGGAGTCTGCAGCGGCGCTGGGCGTGCACCTCGGCGACGATGCCATCGCGCGACTGGCAGAGTTCATGCGCCTGCTGCTGGAGCACAACGCGCGCTTCAACCTGACTGCGATCACGGATCCGCGCCAGATTGCAGTCAAGCACTTCCTCGATTCACTCACTTGCCTGACTGTGATGCCGGAGGGATTGCAGACGCTGTGCGACGCGGGCTCGGGCGCGGGTTTCCCCGGCATTCCGGTTGCAATCGCAAGGCCCGACTTGCGCGTTGCGCTCATCGAGTCCACGAAGAAGAAGTGCCAGTTTCTCGAAACCTGCACCTCCCATTTGGCCCTGACCAATGTCAGGATTATCTGCGCGCGGGCCGAGGATGCGGGCCGCGATCCTCGGCTGCGCGAATCGTTCCAAATGGCGGTGAGCCGCGCGGTCGCCAGCCTGCCTGTGCTGGCTGAACTGTGCCTGCCCCTGGTAACCCAGACTGGAATCTTCGTCGCGATGAAGGGGCCCGAAGGGCGCAAGCAAGCCGAGGCAGCCGCTAGCGCAATCGGCGCGCTTGGGGGCGCGCTCGAATCCATTCACGTTCTCACTTTGCCCGGGGGCGCGGGCCAGAGGTCGCTGGTTGTTGTGCGCAAAGTGGCAGCAACGCCGGACAGGTATCCACGCCGACCCGGCATCCCGGCGAAGCGCCCCCTGCGGTGAGCCTACTCTGTCATTCTGAATCCGCCGGTAGGCGGATTCAGAATGACAGACAGCGAACGAACCAGGATGACATGGAGGTCTGGCCCGCGAACGCAGCAGTCATCACGCTGCTGCGCGCCGCGCTGCGAGGATCTCGTCCAGGAGTTTGCTGACGGCCATGAGCGCGGGGCTTGCAGGCGACACCTGAACCAGCGGCACGCCCTGCGCATCGAGCGAGCGCACTTCTGGGTCCTCGGGAATCGCCGCCAACTCCGGGAACCCGTGCTCGGCGGCCAGAGCAACCAGGTTTTGCGGAATGCTCCCCTGCACGCGGTTGATCGCCAGCCTGAACTCGCCCACCCTAGTCTTCAGCGAACGCGCCAAATCGCCGACGCGAAATGCGGTTTCGATCCCGCGCACCGTCGGGTCGGATAGAATGAGCATCACGTCAACATCGCGCGTGGTGCGGCGGCTGATGTGCTCCAGGCCTGCCTCCGTGTCCATGACAACCCAGGGATACCTGCCGACCAGTTCGTCAACGCAGGCCCGCAGAATGCTGTTGGCGTAGCAGTAGCAGCCCGGCCCCTCAGGCCGGCCCATCGCAATCAAGTCGAATCCTTTCGCCTCTACGAGCGCCTCTGCTGTGCGGTAGCGCAGGTATTCGGTCTTGCTCATCCCGCCGGGAAGGCTCTCGACTTGGGCCAGCGTGTCTTCGCGCACATCGCCAACGGTGGCGTCAACAGGCAAGCCCAGGGCGGCGTTCAGGTTCATGTTCGGGTCTGCGTCAACGGCGAGGATCGGCCCGAGGCCGCGCTCCACGAGCAGCCTGACCAGAAACGCCGCGACGGTGGTTTTTCCGCAGCCGCCCTTGCCCGTAACGGCGATCACTGTGCCGGTGCGAGTTTCCACAGGCGCTCCGCCAGGGCAGCCGTGTGCTGCTCAAGGGCAGCAGGCTGCCCGCCGAATTCCGCCATCCCGAGCACCGGGTCGAAGGGCAAGCAACCAAGCACCATCAGGTCCGAAGCATTCTTGCTCACGAACTGCTCGGCCTGCTTAGATGCGCACTTGTTCCCGACGAGCGCAATGTGCGGAATGCCGAGGCTGCTGCCCAGTTCGGCGATGCGCTGCGCAGTCGCGATGGATGCCTGGGCAGGCTCGGTAACGATCAGGAGGATGTCCATGTGCCGCGCAGTGCCGCGGCCTAGGTGTTCGATGCCTGCTTCCATGTCGAGCAGGACGACTGCATCCTGCTCCATCAACTGCCTGGTCAGGGCCCGCAGCACGGCATTCTCGGGGCACATGCATCCCGCCCCGGCGTCGCGCACCGTCCCCATCACCAGCAGCGAGATGCCATTGGCGGGCACGCTGAACCTGTCAATCAAATCGCTGACATCGGGGCTGATCGCGTAGAAGCCGCCGCCCTGGGCGGTGCCCGCGCGGTCTGCGAGCAGGTCCCTCATCTCGGAGATCGGGGTTATGGCCTGCAGGCGCTCAGGGCTCAGGCCCAGGGCCGCTCCCAGGCAGTTGTTCGGGTCGGCGTCCACAGCGAGGACGCGGTGCCCCTTCGCTGCAAATGCGCGCGCCAGGCCGGCACAGACGGTGGTCTTGCCTACCCCACCCTTTCCAGCAATCGCGATCTTCATTTGGGCAGGGCCTCTTTGGCAGCCTCCAGCAAAATCCTCAGCGATTCGTGCATGATGGTATCACCGAAATCAGCATCCATCGCCATGCTCGCCATGCACGGGTAAGAATGATGCAGCACCTTCGCCGCCTCAACCGCCTCCACTACTTTCTTACCCACTAGATGCTGGGCTACAAAGTCGGTCAATCCGCAAGGCGAGCCGCGAACCACCTCCGCGGCGACAACCTTGTCGCCCTCGGTGGTGAGTTTGAGGATCGGCCGCCCGATCGCGAAGACCCGGCTGAACTCGGCGATGACCGGCGTCTTGGGCTCGAGGGAACAGCACGGCTTCGGGAATGCGCACTCGATGCCCACTTCTTCACAGGCGGCTTCCACCTGGCGCTGAAGGCCGGGCTTGATCCAGGATGGATCCTCGATCGGGGCGATCAGGGCTCTCGTGGTTTTTCCCTTCACCGCATGAGGAATCTCGACCAGTATCTCGGGGTGCAGGTGGATGGCGAGGACGACTTCGGCCTGGCCCAGTTGCGGGGGGATGAACTCGGCCGGATCGTCGAGCATCAGGGGCAGCCGGTCGGGCAGCCGGTATTCCGCGGCTATTCCGCCCGGAACTCTGGCCTCAAAGTGATTGCGGATCAGTTCAGGCCAGCGCCCCCCGGTGTGCACTATTTCGACTTTCACAGCGACTTCCCTATGCACGAGCGTTGATTATCATGCTGAGTCCGCCGGCTGGCGGACAAAGCATCCCGTCGTGGTGAGACAATGAGATTCTTCGCTTCGCTCAGAATGACATAATGGTCGCCGCGGAGTGAGAGACGCGGCAGTTCAGGGACGAGCGTGGCTCTTGTGCCACGCGACGATATAGTCCTCGCAGTATATCTGATTGTTGAGCAGCAGATCTGCAGTGATCATCGCGTCCATCAGTTCGGCGTCCAGCGCATCGGCCACGGCCGCGTCCAAGCCCGCCGCAATTGCCATCACCAGGCAGGTGCGGTTGACCAGTTCCCGCTTGGTCGTCCCCTGGGACACGTTGGAAAGCCCGATCACAGTCTTGGGAGCAGGATCGGAGAGCATCTTGCATTCGCGTATCGTCTTATAGACGTGCCCCGGGTTCTCTTGCATGCAGTTCATCGGCAGGATAACAGCATCAATGTAAACCCGGTCGGGCTCGAGGCCCGCCTCCACGGCAGCCGCTACGATTTTCAAGGCGACCTCCACGCGGCCCGTCTCATCGCGCGGCACTCCCTTCTCATCAATTGTTAAACCGATAATCGCAGCGCCGTGTTCCACGGCCATCGGCAGCAGAACATCCAGTTTCTCCTGCTGGCCGGTGGTCGAGTTGATGATCGAGCCAGGCCCTGCCAGTGCCAGGCCCGCGCGCATCGCATCGGCCTTCGTGGTGTCAATCGCCAGCGGGATGTCGGTAACCTGCCGGATGGACTCCACCAGCCATTTCATCGCCCCGACCGGGTCGTCAGATGCAGGGCCGACGTTCACATCCAGTGCCCCCGCGCCTGCTTGCACCTGGGCCTGAGCCAGTTGCTGGATCGCGCTCGCATCCCGCTCGCGAATCGCCTTGCGGACATCCTTGAACATACCATTGATGCGCTCACCGATAATCAGCATCCCTTTTTCTCCTTGGAGCCTATGCTAAGAAGGTTTTCTGTCATTCTGAACTCTTCGCTGCTTGTCATTCTGAGCGAAGCGAAGAATCTCACACTTGTCTCACCCTGCTGCCGCCTCACATGAGACCCTTCGCTGCGCTCAGGGTGACATAAGAGAAGGCGCGCACGACGCCACTCGGGCGTCGCCGACATTTGCGGCCTCCACTCACTCCTTCATCAGGTCGGCAATCGCTCTCTTCAACTGGGCGACCGCCTCAGGGTGCCACATCACCAGGATGTCAGTCCCGGCGTGCAAGAAGGAAACCGCCGTCGCCGCTTCCCACAGCACCCCTCGCTTTTCAGCGGGCCCCCATTGTGGGAAATCCTGCTCGCTGCCCCTGGCTTCCTTCGCCTTCCAGGCCTCCGAGCCAACCACCGCCAGCACCGGCATGGAAAGCATCCGGTCGCCGTTCAAGGCCGCCAGGCGCGTCCTTTCCATGATCGAGTAGGCATACTCCATTCCATAACCCAACCCACCGGTCGCCTGGTACATCACGATCCTGCTGGCATCCAGGCCCATCTCCGTAACCAGGATGTTGACCTGCTTTATGATGTTGATGTCAATCGGGGCCTCGGTCACCAGTTTGTGCCCATCGGCAAGGCACGCCGCGGTGATGGTCTTGTAATTGTCCTGCGTCGCCGTGCCAAGCAGGCAGTTCTCGCCCGCGGAGACCTCGCTGGCGCGCGGCATGATCTCGTTGTCCTTTTCCGCCTTGCCCGTGCCCCAGATGATCAGGGGGACGCCGACCGCCTGCAGCACCGCTTTCACCGTCTTCGCCACCTCATCAGGCCCCGCGTTGTTGGCGTCAGGGTCGGCGGAGCGCAGGGTCAGGCAGATCATCTCCGCGCCGAACTCATCCACGCACTTCTTCGCCCAATCAGCAGGGCTGGCGAGCGCATTGCCGAACGGCTTGGACAGCGCCTCGGGCCACCCGGTGGGTTCCACATCCAGCACCTCCATCGCGACCACCGGCCGATGCGGCATCTTGCCCTCGAAATGTAGGAATGGCAGGCTGGTTTCGCCCCCCACCGCGACCGTGCTCGTGCGCGTCCCCCCCTGAGCCGAAGTGGCGCCGATGGTTACCCCGTTCACGGCAGCGGCCCACTTCTCGACTGGCATCTCAAACGGCATTCCTGGCACCTCCGCTGGCCTTCAATCCGAGCAAATCAGTCAACCTCTTCAGGTCAACCTTCTCCTTCCAGAGCGCCCTTGCTCGCTCCACCTTCGCCTGCTGCCGCACGCGCAGGCGGCCAACGATGCGCTCGATCTCCTCGACCGTTGAAAGCGTGTCTCCGCCCACCAGCAAGATCGGCACCCTCACCTGCTGGGCGCGCCGGATGATCACATCGCTAGGATACAGGTTGCCGGTCAGGATGACCGCCCTGGTCGCTGTTTGCAGAGCGGCCAACTGGATATCGGGCCGGTCGCCCCCTGTGATCACGGCCTTGTTCGGGATCTCCCCGAAGTAGCGGATCGCGCTCTGCGCGTTCATCGCGCCGATGATGAAGTGCTCGACCAGCAGGCCGACCATGTTCTCGCAGCAAAGCACGCGCGCGCCCAACTGTTCGGCCAGTTCCCCGACCGTAACGGAGCCAAGCAGCACATCACGCTCCATCACCCCCAGCACCGGAATGCCAATCGCTTCCAGGTAGGGGACGATCACCTGCTGCAGCCGCGCCTGGTGCTGCTCGGCAACGAAGTTGAACACCGCAGCCAGAACTCTCCCCTCCAGCAGGCTCGCCGCGAGAAGCAGTTCTTCGGCGGCATAATCCGATTCGTGCTTCACCATCACCAGCACGCGCGCATCCAGCAGCCTCGCCACCTGCGGGGCGGACAGATTCAGCAGCGAGCCCCGGCACAGGTTGCCGATCCCACCGACGAGCATCACGTCCTTGCCCGCGCTTACCCTCTCAAAGGCCCGCGTTATCCTCTCGTGCAGTTGCGGCTTGCCCCCTTCGAGCACCTGCTTCGCAAGTTCCTCGGTGTAAAGCACAGGGCAAAGGTCTTGCGGGTTGCCCTCCTGCCCCAGGGTTTGCGCTATGAACAGGGCGTCCTCGTCGGTGGTCGCTCCTTCGACCTGCACCGGCAGCGTGCCAACCGGCTTGAAATACCCGACCTTGAGTCCCCGTTCCTTGAGGTAGGACCCTATCGCCAGCGCGGCCAGCGACTTGCCCGCAGATGAACCGACAGAGGCAATGTAAAGCGTTTTCATCGGCTCAACTGACCCGCGCTCTGAGTTTGCTCGCCACGCTGGGGAAAAGCGACAAGTCGGTGTGCGGCAGGAAAAGCCCTGCCACGTAATGCTCCATGAATGCCGAGACAGCGCTCAGTTCGAAATTCGTCATCGCCCTGGCGATCAGTTCCGCCTTTCGCCTCGCCTCGCGCGACAGCAAGGCCATCCTCGCTCCCGCCACCGAACTGTTGCCCACGAAGCGAATCTTCTCGAGCGGCAGATCGGGCAGCAGGCCCAGCGTTACGGCGTTCTCAGCGTCCAGGTAGTTGCCGAAAGCGCCCGCGACCAGGATTCTGTCCAGAGCCTCCGCCGCCATGTTCAGATTCTTCAAAAGAACGGCGATCCCTGCGAAAACCGCGGCCTTCGCGCGCACCAGGTTCCGTATGTCGGCCTCGCACAGGCTGATGTCATCCTCCCTGCCAACCTCGTGCCCCCAGACGAGCACGAACTCAGGCTGGTCGCCCCGAACCCGAACGCGGGGGCTCGCAAAACCGAGGTTGATCTTGCCAGCCCGGTCAATCACGCCCGCCCTGAGCAATGTTGCGAGCGCGTCAATCAGGCCCGAGCCGCAGATTCCACGGGGTTTCACGCGCCCGATGGTCGCGTAACTGAACGCGTCGGCCGTGGGATCGTAGTGGGCGCGCTCGATCGCGCCGAGGCTGGCGTGCATTCCATAGGCTATGCCCGATCCCTCGAACGCAGGCCCGGCGGAGCACGAGCAGCACACCATCCACTCGCGGTTGCCGATCACCATCTCGCCGTTGGTGCCCATATCCACCAGCATCCAGGTCTGGTCAACATCCGCCAGGCCAGTGGACAGAACCCCAGCGGCGATGTCGCCGCCCACGTAACTCGAAATGCAAGGGAGGCAATAGACCGGAGCGCGCGGGTTCGCCGCCAGGCCGAGGTCGCGGGCGCGCGCGATGGGGAAAGCCCTCGCCGCCGGAACGTATGGGTCGCGCCTTATGTGCGCGGTTTCCAGCCCCAGCAGGAAATGCGTCATCACCGTATTGCCCGCGCACGCGACCCCGTAGATGTCTTCTGTGGTTATCCCCTGCTCGACGACGAGTTGCCCTATCAAGCGATTGATCGTGGAGACAACCGCCTGCTGCATGCGCCCAGGCCCATCGGTGTTTTCTTCAACCCACACCATGCGCGAAATGACATCCGCGCCGTATGCGATCTGCTCGTTCAGGCAGCCCCTCACCGACACCGCCTGCCCTGCCTGCAGGTCCATCAGGTGGGCTGCGATCGTCGTCGTGCCGACATCAACCGCCACTCCATAGCAGACCGGCGCTCTCGACCCTGGCTCGACGGCGATGATGCGCGCTGCGCCGGGCGCGGGCTCTCCGGAGCCCGCGCAAGCGCGGCTTCGGGAGAAGCCGCGCCCATTCGCTTCCATGTCCGCAAGCGCTGCGCAAACGTGCCCGCCTTGGGCGCGCGCCGCTGCTGGCAAGTCGCGCACCGCCTCCAGGTCCGCGCTCAAGGCCTCCAGGTCAGGCCGCTGCTCCAGCACCTGCGCCTGCAGGCGCTCCAGGTCGGACTGGCCCGGCGTCTGGCGCGCATCGGGCAGTTGCACGCAGACCTTGTCAACCAGGGGAAAGGCTTTCTCGACCTCGGCCTCGATGTCTCCTGACAGGACCTTCACTTCCCCAAGTTGCGATGAGGTCGGGACCTCGACCACCAGGTCTCCCTGCACCCTCGATTGGCAAGCACGGACATAGCCCTCAGCCCTCTCCTGGGGGGTGAGCCCGCCAGCTGGCGGGCTGGCCTCGCCGTGCGGTGAGCCGAGCCTCACGATCACCTTGCACTTGCCGCAACTGCCCTCGCCGCCGCAGGCGCTGTCCAGCCACACGCCGGCCTGCCTTGCGGCCTCGAGCAAAGTGGTGCCCTCGGGCACCTCCAGCACCTTGCCCTCGGGATAGAATACGACGATGTGATCCATCAAAGCCCCATGTGCAGGGGCGAACCTCCTGTTCGCCCACGATAACGTAGGGGCACGGCATGCCGTGCCCCTACAAGACGCTCACGCCGCCCAGG
>Ga0315296_10000342_pt1:25000-43186 | contig 43186 bp, 39 predicted proteins | sample YL17G14_18_MG_FD_203921 | JGI IMG/M metagenome (GOLD analysis project Ga0315296, IMG submission 203921) | Sediment microbial communities from Yellowstone Lake, YNP, Wyoming, USA - YL17G14_18 | ecosystem: Environmental > Aquatic > Freshwater > Lake > Sediment | place: USA: Wyoming... | reverse complement strand
GAGGGTAGTATTCCCCAACTGGTGCACGCCTGAGGCATAGCGGCGCGAGACCCTGGTGCGAGTGTAGAGCGCGCCGAAACCCGGCAGGCAAACCTGGCCGCCGTGGGTGTGACCCGCGAAGATCAGCCGCGCGCGCCGCGAAAGAGGCCGCAGGATGATGTCGGGCGAATGGGCCAGGACAATGATCCACGCGTCCTGCGGCACGCCGTCGAGCGCTTCTTCAAGGCGGTCGCGCCCCACATGCGGGTCGCTCACGCCTGCTATCCAGCAGGGATGGTTGCCGTCAGCCAGCAGTTGAGCGCGGTTCAGCAAGCCCTGCGCGGCTCCGAAATACGCCCGCCCCGGTTCCGGCGCCGCTGAGGAACAGTAGTCGGCATTGCCTGTAACGACAAAAGTGGGCGCGATGCCAGCCAGTTGGGACAGAAAGGTTGCTGTTGCGCGCGGCCCGTGCGCCCCCAGAAACATGTCTCCTGTAACGAAGATCCAGTCCGGGCTGGCAGAGTGGGCCAGGTGTATTATCCGGCGGGCGAGGTGAGACGGTGGGCTCAGGTGACCATCTGTGATGTGCAGGACTCGCCGGCCGCAGACCTGCGGCGGCAGTCCTGCCAGCGAGAGTTCCTGGGTTGTGAGCCCCAGATTCCTGGCCTGGCGCACCCCATATTCGAGCGAGATTACGCCGCCGGCGCCAGCCAGGGCTTGGTCGCGGGCCATGCTGCAGGCACTCGCAGCCTCACATCAGCCGACAGGCTTGTCGGACGGGCCGGTGCCTTTTTCGCGGTCTTCTTCTTCGTGCAGCCCGCTGATCGAGCGCTTGAACTCCCGCATCGCCTGCCCCAGAGACGATCCTATCTCTGGCAGCCGCCTGGCCCCGAACAGAAGCAGCACCACCACCAGTATGATCAGCAGTTCCTGCCAGCCCAGATTGCCAAACATGGGCACTCCTTTGCCTACTGCGCTTCCTGCGCACGATTATACCCCCGCTGCGCGAACCTTGCAACCCCCACCCATTCAGAACGCGGCCAAAAGGTGGAATAAACTGCCGTATCCGGTTGTCAAACTGCCATGCAATTGATGTAAGGCCGGCTAGTAAGGCGAGTGGCCTTCTGCCTGTCTTCAGGGGAGGATTCGCGGTTGGAGCATAGCCGCCGAGCTGAGATTCTGGTTACAAACCTGCGGTGGGGCCTGCTGGTAGCCATCCTGGGGCTGGCCAACGAGCGCCAGGGGTTGGGGCCGTACGTCCCCTTCGTCCTCGCGATAGCAGTTTACAACTCTGTCGCCCGCTTCACATGCTACAGGAAGGACCTTTACTCCCGATTCTGGGCCATCGTGGCCTACTCCACCAGGCTGCTCGACATAGCGGTCATCACAGCCGTGCTGCCTCTGTATCGTGCATACGCCTGGCAGTTCGCTGGTTCTTACCTGTTCGTTGCATTCGGCGCAGGATTGGTTTTGCGATGGCGTCGGGGAATGGTGTTCGCCGCTCTGGGCGCAGGGGCCTATGCAGTGCGCACCTCTTTCTTCATGCAAGCGGGCGTTGCGGCCTCCTCGCCCAAGCAGGTGCTGCTGATGGCGATGCTGTGCTTGCTCGCCATCCTGATCAGCGAATCATTCTCCATCGGAGACGGTCAGGAACAAGAGGGGAGCCACAGCCTGAACCGACTGCAAGCGTTGCAGCGTCTGGGCACAGCCTGGGCGGTGGAATACGGCCCACGCCAGGTGCAGATAATGGCGGAGACCACGCTTGCATACGTCGGCGCCACTCAGGTTACGGTAACGATCTGCGGGGATGACATCACGCCGGTTGGAATCACAGCCGAGCGCGACGGCGGGCGCGCTACCAGCCGTCCCGCAGTGGTGGCCTCCCAACAGCAGGCGAGCGCGCCGTCGGAAATGACGGTCGTGGCCTCGGGTCAAGATGTAGAGGCCATAACCGAAGATGGGAAACCCGGGTTCAGTCTGTCCCGGCAGGTGATGGTGAAGGGGAAGAAGGGCTGCCTGCAGATAGAGGCCCGGGGCCTGAGGCAGCCGTTCGGCGATGAAGACAGGTCTGCGCTGGCGATCCTGGTCAGTCACATGTCAATGGTTCTGGAGCAGGCGCACACGGCGGCGGTGCTGCAGAAAGCGGCTCAGACCGACGCCATGACCGGGCTGCTGAACAAGCGCACGCTGATGACTCGCCTCACGGAGGTGGTAGCAAAGGCAACGATGTCAGGGGAAGCGGTAGCCCTGCTGATGATTGACCTGGACGGTTTCAAGAACTACAACGATGCGCAAGGCCACCTGGCAGGCGACGCTTTCCTGGAGCGGGTGGGTGATGCGCTGCGCGCCCATACCCGGCCGCAGGACGTCGCAGGGCGGTTCGGCGGCGACGAGTTCCTGCTCGCGCTCTCCGGGTGCGATGCAGTAGTCGCCTCCGACGTCGCGCGGCGCCTGCTTGCCGACATCGAGAAAATCCAGGAGGGCGAGGATCAGCCCTGGCCGCGCGTCACCGCCAGTTGCGGCGTCTCCGTCATGCCCCAGGACGGCAACAACGTCGAGTCCCTCATCAAGGCCGCCGATACTTGCCTTCTATACGCCAAGCAACTGGGCAAGAAGCGCCTGTTCGTGTCAGGGCTCAGCCTCGACCAGGACCTGTCTCGGCGCTGGCCGCTTCGCTAGCCTGCCCACCCACGGAAGGGGGGAGCGTGATCTCAGGCATCGGTTCGGCGGGCAGCGGCTGGTTGCGAACCTTCACCCTCAATGCCTGCTTCGCCGCCAGCCTTCCATTGGCGTCGTAGAGTTCTGCCGTCAGCGCGTGCGGCCCATCGGCGAGTTCGCTCGTGTCCCACGCGAACTGCTGGGGGAAGGTGTTCACGATGCACCTCGATGCGCCGTCCACGAAGATCACAGCCCAGCGAGCACCGCGCTGCTTTGTCAGGCCGATCAGCACGTATGCCGTCCCCCCGATCGTGCTCCCATCGCGTATCCCCGACAGACTCAAACCGCCGGCGCCGCGACGAAAGGACTTGCTGCGGTCGGCCATGCCGGAGTATCGGGTCGGCACCAGCCTGTGGCGCACGCGCGCCAGTTTCTGCGGCGAATCATAGACGAGTATCCAGTTCGTCAGCCGCCGCCCGGGGGCGGTCATCGCCCGGCCTCGATAGTAAAGGGCGCTGGAAGTGCCTCCATCCAGGTTGATCGCCCAGTGCGCACCAAGGGCGCGCATCCCGCGCGCCAGTTGCGTCAGCGTCGCCGTTGCAGTGGTGGTAACCAGCAGCAGTCTGTTGTCGAGCGTTACCCCCAGCGCGCTTCTCCTCGCCCTGCCCAGCACGTGCGGGTCCGAGAAGCCCTCCTCCCTGGGGGACACGATCTCCTGGCCTTCCATTATCAGCCTTGGCCCCGCGCACACGACGCTGCGATACCCCCGCCAGCCGGTCTGGCGGCCGACCTGCATATCCACGAACCTGGCCCGCCCCTCATTGGTCAAGGCCAGCGCGGTGCCCAGCCTGCCCAGGTATATGGGCCTTCCCTCCACCACCAGGTCTCCCACCAGGCAGAGGTTGCGCTGCCCGAAATACGTGCCGTTGATCGCGGCAGTGGGCTGCGCGCGGGCGATCAGCGAGCCGAAAGACTCGGCGCTGTAGGGGAATCCGCGCGCCGCTGCGGTTACCACGCGCACCTCAGGCTGGCTGAGGTCCGCAGTAACCACGTTCACAGTAAGGCCCGCCGCGCGCACCCGCTCGAATCGCACCCCGGCGCGCACCGGCCCGCAGACCAGTGCAGCCACCAAGGCGATCCAGAGCAGGCAGGCGACTTTGCCCAGCGACGACCCCTTCATGCGAATAGCGTTTCTGCTCTCGATCGGGGAATGCCTCTTGACATTTGGGACAGGCTTTGCTAACATACCCGTGTTGTCATAGCAAGAAGCGGGCCGATGAACGGGAAGGCGGTGCAAATCCGCCGCTGCCCCGCAACTGTAACCGCTGACGAAACCTGCATCGTGCCATTCCCGGATCCGCCAGCCGGCGGATCGGGGGAGAAGGCGCAGGGAGTCCGCCAGCCGGCGGACAAGTAGGCTGAAGCGGGAAGCCAGGAGACCGGTCGGCTCGCAGGCCTATCGTGCCGCTTCGCGGGAAGCGGGCCCGGATGGGCGGCTCTCGCCCCGGTCCGCTTTGCAGCGGGCCGGGGCCAAACATTTTAGGAGGAGGGCAATGGAGAGCCGCATCTTCAGCGCACGGGTTTTTCCACGCACCAAAGGGGGATTCACGCTCGTCGAACTCCTGGTCGTGATAGTGATCATCGGCATTCTGGCCGCCGTGATGTTCCCCGTGTTCGGCGCAGCCAGGGAAAAAGGCCGCCAGGCAACTTGTCTCTCGAACATCAGGCAACTGGCGATGGCGATGATCATGTATGCGTCCGACCACGACGGCGACTTCGTGCCGGCGATGGACGCCGCCAACCTCACGCGCTGGCACGGGGCTAGGAGCAGCCTCTCCAAGCCCTTCGATCCCAGTCGGGGCCCCCTCGCTCGCTTCCTGGTGAATTGGCAGATAAAGGAGTGCCCGACTTTCGCACGCTTCTCTCGCGGGGAGGGCGCCTTCGAGCAGGGCACTGGTGGCTACGGCTACAACGGCCAGTACGTGGGGGGTTCGCCTGTTGGCAAATGGCCGGATTGTCTGCAGCCCGCCAATGAGACCAAGATTGCGAACCCCACAGAGACCATCATGCTGACAGATGCCGCCTTCCTGGATCAAGACGGCAACCTGATCGAGTACTCCTTTTGCGAGGCACCTTACTGGCAAGCCTGGGGAACGAAGGCCGATCCCTCCACGCATTTCCGCCATAACGGCGCTGCGAGCGTGGCCTTCTGCGACGGGCATGTGAAGGCAATGAAAGTGGGCCTTGTCCATGCCAGTGGCTGGTGGCTGCCAGAGGAGGACTTCCGCAGCAACAACTTCGGCTTCATCGGCAGCGACAATTCTCTCTACGACCGCAAGTAGCACTGGCGGATGCCCGAGAAACGTCAGAAACCGGGGAAGCAACTCATCTTGATCCTGGGCGGAGTGCGCAGCGGCAAGAGCGCCTTCGCCCTGGAACTGGCGCGTCGGATGGGGCAGCGGGTGACCTTCATCGCCACCGCCCGGGCGGAAGACGAGGAGATGCGGCGACGGATCGAGGAGCACCGCAAGGCTCGCCCCCCGCACTGGCGCACCATCGAGGCCCGACTGGAGGTTGCGCGTGCGCTGAGGGAAGAGAGCGACCAGGCCGAGGTGATCCTGCTCGACTGCCTGACGCTGCTGGTTTCCAATCTCCTGCTTGAGGCCGGCGAGGGCGCGTGTGTGGGTGAGGTGGAAGCGCGGGTGATGGCCGAGGTCGCTCAACTGCTGGCAGCCTTCGAGGACGGGACTACGAGCCTGATCGTGGTCTCCAACGAGGTGGGAATGGGGGTAGTGCCGCCCCACCCGCTCGGACGAGCCTACCGCGACCTGCTGGGGAAGGCCAACCAGGTGGTCTCCCAGGCTGCCGACAAGGTTTACTGGATGCTCGCGGGGCTGCCTGTGGAGATCAAGGCATCCGGCCTCGCTGCAACAACACTGCAACCTTGCAAGGCGCAATGCGATGGGCAAACTTGAGAGGACCCTGGGCCGGATCGGGGTGCTCGACCAGGAGGCGATGCGCGCTGCCAGGGAGCGGCAGAACAAACTGACCAAGCCCCCGGGCAGCCTGGGAAGGCTGGAGGAACTCGCCGTCCTAGTGGCTGGCATCCAGCGAACACCGTGCCCCGATGTCTCGGCCAAGGTGGTCTTCACCATGGCCGGCGACCACGGGGTCGTGGAAGAGGGAGTGAGCGGCTATCCTGCAGAGGTTACCGCGCAGATGGTGTACAACTTCCTGCGCGGCGGGGCAGGCATCAACGTACTTGCCCGCCATGTTGGCGCAAGGGTAGTCGTTGTGGACATGGGGGTGGCGACTGACCTGCAGCCGCACCCCCAGATGGTAGTGAAGAAAGTCCGCTACGGCACAGACAACCTGGCCCGGGGGCCAGCGATGAGCAGGGAGCAGGCGATCCGCTCCATCGAGGCCGGAATCGAGGTCTTCGAGGATGAGTTGGAGAAGGGCCTGCAGATCGCGGGGACAGGCGACATGGGGATCGGCAATACTACTCCCTCGGCGGCACTGGCGGCGGCATTCACCGACCTGCCTGTGGAGGCCGTAACCGGCAGGGGAACGGGGATTGACGATGCGCGCTTCGCGGCCAAGGTAAGGGCGATCACACAAGGCCTGGCCCTCAATCGTCCTGATCCAAACGACCCGCTGGACGTGCTTTCCAAGGTAGGGGGCTTCGAGATCGGCGGGCTGGCGGGGGTGATCCTGGCAGCGGCGGCTCACCGCGTGCCAGTGGTGCTAGATGGGTTCATCTCCGGGGCAGCCGCGCTGGTGGCCACCGAGTTGGAGCCAAAGGCCAGGGACTTCCTGATTGCCGGCCACGTATCGGTGGAGCCGGGCCACCGCGCGATGCTGGAGCGAATGGACCTGAAGCCCCTTCTCAATCTTGACATGCGCCTGGGTGAGGGCACCGGCGCGGCGCTGGCAATGGGAATTGTTGACGCCGCGGTGAAAGTGCTCAACGATATGGCGACCTTCGACCAGGCCGGGGTCTCGGAGGCGCTGTGAGGAGTTTCGCGGCAGCAAGGTGGGCTACATGCGAGTGATGGTATCCTGGAGCGGGGGCAAGGAGAGCGCGCTGGCGCTCTATCGGGCAAAGGCTGCCGGCCATCTGCCAGTTTGCCTGCTCAACTGTGTGGACTCAGAGGGCGAACGAGGCATGTCGCACGGCATTCCCGCTGCCGTGATCGCGGCCCAGGCCAGGGCCCTGGGGATGCCTATCCGCCAGCCGCGGGTCACCTGGGATACCTACGAGGAAACCTTCAAGGCGACCCTGCGGGAGATGAAAGCCGAGCATGACATCGAGGGGGGCGTCTTCGGCGACATTGACATAGAGCAACATCGCCAGTGGGTGGAGCGAGTCTGCCAGGAAGTCGGCATCACGCCGGTGCTGCCCCTGTGGGGAGACGAACGGCAGGTGCTGATGGGGCAGTTGATCGGCCTCGGCTTCCGGGCGGTCATAGTGAACGCACGGGCGGAACTGCTGGCGCCGGAATGGATCGGTCGCGAACTAACTGAAGCATCTGTTGCCGAGTTGCGCAGGTGTTCCGTTGACCTGTGCGGCGAGAACGGAGAGTACCACACCGTCGTTCTGGCCGGGCCTCTGTTTCGGCAGCGGCTCACCCTGAAAGAGACTGCCGTCATCCGGCGGGAGGACCGATTCTTCCTGGAGGTCGGAAAGTTCTCGCTCGAGCCTTGCGAGCCTGATGAATGCGCGCCCTGTTGACCGCGATCCGCTTTCTGACCAGAGTGCCGGTTCCGGGTCCCCACGCGGGCGCGGAGGAACTGGGCCGCGCCACCATCTTCTTCCCGGTGGTGGGAGGGCTGATCGGCCTGCTGCTTGCCGGGGTGGACGTGGGGACCAGGCTGCTCTGGCACAGCGCGCCCGTCAGCAACGCCCTGGTCATCGTGACCCTGGTGCTGGTAACCGGCGGGTTGCATCTGGATGGGCTGATGGACATCTGCGACGGCGTCTTCGGCGGACGAGACCGCGAGCAGGCGTTGCAGATCATGAAAGACAGCCGCGTAGGGGCCTTCGGGGTGCTAGGGGCGATTTGCGTGCTGCTGCTCAGGTTCGCATTTCTCTTCCCCCTCTCCGGCGCTCTGAAGTGGAGGGGGCTGGTCCTCATGGCCGCGGCAGGGAGGTGGTCGTTTGTCTATGCGATTGCCCGCTTCCCCTATGCCCGGCCGCAGGGGACTGGTCGGGCCTTCAAGGAGCAGGTCAGAGGCCGGCACCTTTTCTGGGCGAGCGTGCTGGCGGTCGGGATCGGAGCCTGCCTGTTCCGGGTCAAGTTCCTTCCCCTGGCGGCTATCGCCTGGCTCGCGGTCTGGGCCCAGGCGCGATACCTCTCGCGGAAACTGGGCGGCCTCACAGGGGACGCTTACGGCTTCATCGGCGAGGTAACCGAGGTCGTCATCTTGGCTGCCGTGCCTCTGGCGACGCGGATACCGTGGTGCTGAAGATGCGGCTCATCTTGGTGAGGCATGGTGCGACAGAGTGGAGCGCGGCACTCCGCTACCAGGGGTGGTCCGATGTCCCACTGAGCCCGGAAGGACTAGAGCAGGCCCGCCTGTTGGCAGAGCGACTGCGCGCGGAGGCGGTCGCTGGCGTCTATAGCAGTGACCTGGCGCGTGCGCTGGACACAGCCGGACAGATCGCCGCGCAGCATCGTCTCTCCGTTGTCTCCTTGCCGGATTTGCGCGAGGCCAACTTCGGCCGTTGGGAGGGGCTGACGTTTGAGGAGATATCGCGGCAGGATCAGGAACTCGCCGCCGCCTGGGCCGCCGATCCAGCCCGGATCGCTCCACCGGACGGGGAGACGGTTGTCCAGGTGATCGAACGGATGAATCGCGCTGTGAGGCGGATCGAGGCCGAGTTGGGGGAAGGCACGGCTGTGGCGGTCACTCATGGCGGGGCGATCCGTGCCTTCCTTTGCCATGTCCTGGGCGTGCCGGCTGAGCGCCTCTGGCAGTTCCAGGTGGACGCAGGCAGTATCACTGTGCTCGAGTTTCACCCCGCCGGGGCCATCCTTTCGCGGCTCAATGACACCTGCCACCCCGCTGTCGAGAAGATGGAAAGAGAGCGATGATGCGCCTGTCGCTGAGCGCGCTTTTGTTATTGCTGACGCTGACCCCCTGCTTTGCTGCGGCAAAGGACTTGCGGGCGACCGATTCGCTCGGGCGAACGGTCGTCCTGAGTCGGCCGCCGAAGCGCATCGTCTCGTGGGCGCCCAATATAACCGAAATCCTCTTTGCTCTTGGCCTCGGCAGCCGGGTCGTCGGCGTAACGAGTTACTGCGACTTTCCGGCACAGGCCGAGCGCTTGCCAAAGGTCGGCTCGATAACAGCGCCCGACATGGAGCGCACGCTCGCCCTGCATCCCGACATCGTCATCGGCTCGCGCTTGAATCCAGCGGCGCTTTACCGTTCCCTGGAGGATTTTGGGATTCGCTCCTTTGCGGTTGACGCGCCGGAAACCATCGAAGGGGTGTTCGCGATCATCGAGGCCATTAGCAAGATCACCGGATCGAGCGACAAGGCCGCGGCGCTCAATCGCTCGATGGGCTCGCGCCTCGACCGGATTCGTCTCGTGACCAAGCGCTTGACTGCCAGCCAACGCCCCTCGACGCTGCTCATATACCAACTCGATCCCCTGTGGACTGCAGGCAGCGACACGTTTGCCGACGAGACGATAAGGATCGCAGGGGGAACAAATGCCGCCGCCGATGTCAGGGGCTACGCGAAATACTCTCTGGAGGGGGTTATCGCCAGGGCTCCCCACGTGATCCTGGTAACGCCGATGAAGGCTTCCGATGCGCCCGCCGCGCGGCGGCGCGTGATGTCCTACGGTCCCTTCAGGAAACTCCCTGCCGTGCGCCAGGGCCGCGTCTATGCCGTCAACCCCGACTGGATAGACCGCGCCGGCCCTCGGCTCGTGCAGGGGGTCGAGCAGATCGCGCGCGTTATTCACCCCGAGGTTTTCGGGCGGGCAAGGGCAAGGTAGCGGCCCTCGAGGCCCTTGACTTCGACTTCGCGCGCGAGACCCTTGCTAATCAGCCTGCGAGCGGTGTCCTGCGCCGTTGCGCGATCCCATGAGAACAGCCAGGCAATATCGGCGGGAGTTGCTATTATGACGTTCTCCAGCAACTTCAGAGCAAGTGCCTCCATGCCTTCTGTGACCGATACCTTCAACGCTTTTCTGATCACGCGCCTCGGCACCCAGTGCTCGACGAGAGACCAGCGGTGCATGCTCCACCCGCTCAGGTCTCCCCCGGACACGGTTACGCGAAAACAGGACTGCAAACCGGCAAGCGCGCGGTGAAATGCGGCCGTGCTCTTCTTCCCCCTCGGAGCGAAAGCAGCGCGAAGGGCATCGGTCAGCATCGGCCCATTCTTCGAGAGCAGGTCGAGGATCGTCTTCTCATCGCGGCTCAACAGCCCGGCGTCCCACTCTTCTTGATAAGGCCGCCTGCTGCCGTAAACTGCGAAGAAGAACGGGAACATCTGCCATGATATGAAAGTCCCGCGGCGCCTCAGTATCTTGGCGTAGTAACATGCCTTCTTCCCCGGCAGCGTCTGCTTCCAGCCCCACCACCATTTGGACGAGTCAACGTGCCAGCCGGGGTTCACGCTCGCGGCAGATAGGTCGGGCAGTTGCATGTTAGGAACGCCCAACAGGGTCGCAAAGCCGACATCATTGATGAAAGTGGCCGCTTGCTCCTCGGTCCTGATCTTGCGCTGACCCCGCAGCACGCACCTTTGCGCGCGCAGGCGCTCTACTTCGCGCAGCGACAGCATCACCGTAGGGGCGGAGCGCTGCTCCGCCCGCCACAGCCGAGCGCGGCTCGCGCGTGGGAGCAATCCGCCAGCCGGCGGACTGGCTCCCCTACGAACTGAACCCACTCCGGGAACACCGTCAGATGTTGGCCTTCATCCACTTCAGGCACTTGGCGTAGCCGACCGCCGTGTCCTCGCGCCCCTCGTATTCGCAGCACCAGACGCCGTCGTAGCCCGCCTTCTTGAGACATTCAACGGCCCAGGCCAGTTCGACCTCGCCGTCGCCCAGCGCGGCCCCCACGTAGGTCTGGCGCGAGCCGGTGCCGTCTTTCAAATGGGTGTGAAACGCAAATGGCGCAACCTCCACGTAAATGGCGTGTATCGTTTGAAGATCATGACCGAACCAGCGGTAGTTCATGGTATCGAGATTGACCCCGACGTTCGGCGAATCCACCGCCATGATGATCTTCTTCTGGATGCCGGCCTCGTTGGTTATGTAGCCGTGGTTGTCAATCGCCAGGCGCATGTCCATCGGTTCGATGAACTCCCGGCAGCGCTTGAGGCAGCCCGCTATCGCGTCGGCCCATTTCTCGCGCGGAACGCTGTCCTTCTGCGAGCCCCCCTCGGTGCGGACGACGTTGGTTCCGACTATCTTGGCCAGGCCGCAGACGCGCTTCATGCGCTCGACCTGCGCCTTGACCTGCTCCTCGTCCAGCACCACGAAATCGTTTGAGGCCGCCAGGGACGAGGCTGTCAGGCCCGCCTTGCCGAGCAGCGCGCGAACTCTCTCGGCTTCTTTCTCCGGGTTCGCGCAGCCCTCGGGCCAAACATCCCTGATCTGCAGTTCCACGAAGCCAAATCCCGTGTCCGCCGCATACTTGAGGAATTCCTCCAGCGTCTTGCCCGGCGCATTGTAGTGAATGATGCCGAATTTCATCCCGTCCTCCCGCAGCAAATATTGTCTTGCCTGTGATATTCCGCCCCGGTATGTCCGCTCCTCTTTCAAATGCGCCTGGCGGCGACAGGGAGCCTGTACTCCAGGTCGAAGTAATGCCCCGGCTCGAATGCCGCGTCGCCGGGGCACGATTTCCGGTATCTTTGCGCTGGGAGTTGCTATCATGACCTCCACTCACACGGCCGCGCCGGCACAAGGGAGGGCGCTGCTGCCAGACCCTTTCACGGGAGAGCGGCGTCTTTTCGTCAACCGGGCTGGCAGAACAGTTGTTCCTCGGCGGGACCACGCCGGGCGCGCTGCGGGTGAATACCGCTGGCGGGTTGGGACGCTGGAGGTTGCGCTCCGCAGGTGGCGGCACGCACCCGACGCGGCAGCGTGGGCGCTGCGAACGGCTGTCGCTGGGAATTGGAGACAGGGCGGGCAGCGACCCCTCGTGCCGTTCGAAGGCCCGACGTTGACGGCGCAGAGGAGGTCAACGGGCGTGCCGAAGGCAGGAGCGGAGAAGACTGCCAAGAAGGAACAGAGTAGCGTGTGAGTTGAAGCGAGGCCCTTACTTCGTCGGGGCCTCGCGCATTCTTGTGGCCTTTATCCTGTTGGCCGCCGCAGCAGGTGCCGCCTACTGATGATAGTCTCGCCCCCGACGGGGAGCAGGCTCCCACTTCCGACTGGTCGCGAAGACCTTGACCTCGTATGGCTGCAACCTGGTGACGAAGCCGCCGCGTTCGACCTCCGCGCTTTCGGAGCCGCACAGCAGCTCCAGCCGCCGACCGCTGAGTTGATCCAACCCCGATACCTCAACTCCCATATGCCGGTGGTCATCCTCGTTCACCAGGATGATCAGCCATTCCCGACCGCTCCGCCTCGCCATGATCCTCACGCCCTTTCTCTGCCCTGCGTCATCTGCCTCGACCAGTGTCACTCTGGCCGACGCCTGCTCCGGCGCCAGCAGGAATGGCTGCAGCGCTGCCAATTCGCTCGTCACCGCCAGCACTGATTCGATGAAATCGGGCACCTCTTTCACGTAGTGCGAGCCCCAATACAGGATGCCTTTGGCGCCGTGAACGATGACATCGTACGCCATGAAGCGCGATTCGGCGAACGAGGGATATGCCGGAACCGATGGCTCGCCGCCCCGGTTCAGGTCGCTCCAGGAGAACGCCTGCAGCACCATCCACACCGGCTTTCCGCGCCCCACCTGTTTCCAGCGCTCGGTGGAATTCCCCACGCTCGCCATATCGCGATCGCTGTCCTTGACCGGGTAGTCGTCGCATCCGGTGATATCCACGTAGTCAATGTATTGTCGCACGAACTTCACGTCGCTTCGCATCGCTTCGTTCAGCCATACCTGATGGCGGTTCTCGTCCAGCCTTCGCACCAGCCCGATGGCCTCGCGCAGCCTGGGCATGATTCGCCGCGCCTGTTCCTCCGCGTACTCGACCGCCCTTGGGGTCTGCTTCCACCAGTCCTCTCTCTTGATGCCGACCGTTTTTTCCAGCCCACTGAAGGCCGTGAAACTCCACGCGATCTCGTCAGGCCCTTCCCATACAGCCAACGCCGGGTGGTCCTTGACGGCTTCAACCGCTTCGCGCAATGCATCGGTCGCGCCTTCGTGCAGAGGCAACGGGATCCAGCCCATCATCCCGGCAGCCTTTGCGCGATCCAGGTCGGCGCGGCTGTGGCACCTGACCAGGTTGACGCCTGACTCCGCCATGGCCTTCAGTTTCGCGTCCTCTGCCGGCATCTCGTAGAAGCCAATCGAGAACAATCGCTGCCCCCCCCTCGTCAGCAGCCCGTCTGCCCGAGCGCAGGCTCCCTGCGGCAGCACGACCGCCGTCAAGACAGCACTAGCCAGAACTAGCACAAGTGTAGGTTGCATGGTCTCTGTGCTTCCGCAACAGGAGCCTGCATCCTGCCGGGGGATGTGGGGCCACAGGTCGCTGCGGCCACGAGTTGTCGGGGCCAACGCGATGCCACCGCCACAGACGAGCGCGCCGCGAAAGACGAGCGCCCCGAGGCAATCGGGGCGCTCGCAATCCAATTCCCGGCGACGTCCTACTCTCCCCTTCGCCGCTTGACAAAGAGTACCATCGGCGCTGAGGGGCTTAACTTCTCTGTTCGGAATGGGAAGAGGTGTTTCCCCCTCGCCGTGGTCACCGGGAAATCATGTCAATGGGAAAAAGAGCCTGAGCCGAAATCCACAGCCACGGTCGCAAGAAACGCAACCAGGTCTGAGAATTGGAGGGGAAAGCCCTCGGCCGATTAGTACTGGTCTGCTGAGCCTTACGGCCTTGCACGCCCAGCCTATCAGCAGGTAATCTTCCTGCGGCCTTACTCCATGAAGGATGGGACGTCTAGTCTTGGGAGGGGCTTCGTGCTTAGATGCTTTCAGCGCTTATCCCTTCCGCACATGGCTACCCAGCGTTTGCCCCTGGCGGGACAACTGGCACACCAGAGGTGCGTCCACCGCGGTCTTCTCATACTGGCGGCAGCTTCCCTCAAACGTCCTACGCCCACGACGGATAGAGACCGAACTGTCTCACGACGTTCTGAACCCAGCTCGCGTACCAGCTTTAATGGGCGAACAGCCCAACCCTTGGGACCTTATCCAGCCCCAGGATGCGACGAGCCGACATCGAGGTGCCAAGCGTCCCCGTAGATGTGAGCTCGTGGGGGACATTAGCCTGTTATCCCCGGGGTAGCTTTTATCCGTTTAGCGACCGCGCTTCCATCTGCAACGGCCGGATCACTAGGCCCGCCTTTCGGCTCTGCTCGACCGGTCAGTCTCGCAGTCAAGCTCCCTTATGCCCTTGTACTCTACGTGCGATTTCCGACCGCACTGAGGGAACCTTTGGACACCTCCGTTACCTTTTAGGAGGTGACCGCCCCAGTCAAACTACCCACCTGACACTTTCCCCTAACCAGTTCATGGCCAGGGTTAGGACCCCGAGATCTCGAGGGTGGTATTCCAAGGTTGCCTCCACCCCGACTAGCGTCGGGGCTTCGCAGGCTCCCACCTATCCTCTACACGACATCCCAAAATCCAATGCCAGGCTGTAGTAAAGCTCCACGGGGTCTTTTCGTCCGGTCGTGGGTACCCGGCATCTTCGCCGGGACTACAATTTCGCCGAGTCCCTCGTCGAGACAGCGCCCAAGTCGTTACGCCTTTCGTGCAGGTCGGAACTTACCCGACAAGGAATTTCGCTACCTTAGGACCGTTATAGTTACGGCCGCCATTCACCAGGGCTTCGGTTCGATGCTTCTCCCGCCTTTCGGCGGAATAACAAGTCCCCTTAACCTTCTGGCATTGGGCAGGCGTCAGCCCCTATACCGCGCCTTTCGGCTTGGCAGAGACCTGTGTTTTTGTTAAACAGTCGCTTGGGCCATTTCACTGCGGCCCGGTCGCCCTCAGCCCGTAAAGGGCTTCAAGCGCCCGGGCACCCCTTCTCCCTAAGTTACGGGGCTATTTTGCCGAGTTCCTTGACGAGGGTTCTCTCGCGCGCCTGGGCATCGTGTGCCCGCCTACCTGTGTCGGTTTGCGGTACGGGCATCTCGAGGCTCGCTAGAGGCTTTTCCTGGCAGCCAGGGCTTATCCGGTTGGGTTGGCCGAAGCCGCCTTTCCTCGCGCCCCTTAGAGTTTGTTGGCCGGACGGATTTGCCTGCCCAGCCCTCCTACGGGCACGAACGCACTAAGCCAGCAGTGCGCCGGTCTACCCTTCTGCGTCACCCCATTGCGTCTTTGTCGCCTCGCTATGGCGCCGGAATATCAACCGGCTGTCCATCGCCTACGCCCTTCGGCCTCGGCTTAGGCCCGGCTAAACTCAGGCGGACGAACCTTCCCTAAGAAACCTTAGGCTTTCGGCGAGAGAGATTCTCACTCCCTTTTTCGCTACTCATACCGGCATTCGCACTTCGGCACCGTCCAGGCCTCCTTGCGGTAGCCCTTCAACCTCGTGCCGAACGCTCCCCTACCGTCCCGATGCTTTCGCATCGGGACCCGCGGCTTCGGTGGCAGGCTTGAGCCCCGTTGGATTTTCGGCGCAGGACCACTCGACCAGTCCGCTGTTACTCGTTGTTTAAAGGATGGCTGCTTCTAAGCCAACCTCCTGGCTGTTTTAGCGATCCCACATCCTTTCCCACTTAGCCCGCCTTTGGGACCTTAGCCGGCGGTCTGGCCTGTTTGCCTCTCGACAATGGAGCTTATCCCCCACTGTCCGACTCCCGGGCTGGACATGTCGGCATTCGGAGTTTGGTTGGGTTCGGTAACGCGTTAGCGCCCCTAGCCCATCCAGTGCTCTACCTCCGACAAGCACCACCCGAGGCTAGCCCTAAGGCTATTTCGGGGAGAACCAGCTATCTCCAGGTTCGATTGGCATTTCACCTCTACCCACAGCTCATCCGAGCCGTCTTCAACCGACACCGGTTCGGGCCTCCATCCGCTGTTACGCGGATTTCACCCTGTCCATGGGTAGGTCACCTGGTTTCGGGTCTGCGGCCGGCAACTGGTCGCCCTTTCAGACTCGGTTTCCCTGCGGCTCCTCCTTATCGGATTAACCTTGCTACCAACCGCAACTCGCCGGTTCATTATGCAATAGGCACGCCGTCACGGAGCCGCGAGTTTCCACCACGCCACCATCCCTTGCGGGAATCAAGCGCGGCTTCCGCTCGCAGCACCCCGCTCCGACCGCTTGTAGGCTCACGGTTTCAGGTTCTATTTCACTCCCCTCCCGGGGTGCTTTTCACTTTTCCCTCACGGTACTAGTTCGCTATCGGTCTGCTGCAGTATTTAGCCTTAGGAGATGGTCCTCCCGGATTCGCACAGGGTTTCTCGTGTCCCGTGCTACTTGGGTGGCCCGCCCAGGCAGCCCGCGCCCTTTCGCCTACAGGGCTTTCACCTTTTGCCACGCGCCTTTCCATGCGACTTCGGCTAGCAGCGCAGGTTTGTCTCTGCCCGGCCCCTCCACGACGGGGCCCAGCGGGCACCCACTACCCCGACTCCGCAACGCCCGTGGGCTTGGCACGGAGACGGTTTGGGCTGTTCCCTTTTCGCTCGCCGCTACTGGGGGAATCGCTGTTCGCTTTCTCTTCCTCGGGGTACTGAGATGTTTCAGTTCCCCCGGTTCCCCTTCCGAGCTTATGGATTGGGCCCGGAATGTCCGCCCATGACGGCGGACAGGTTTCCCCATTCGGACGCCGCCGGATCAAAGCCTGCTTGCGGCTCCCCGGCGCATTTCGTCGCTTGCCACGTCCTTCTTCGGCTGCAGCAGCCAGAGCATCCACCGTAAGCCCTTTGTAGCATCCCCTCCAATTCTCAGGCCCGGCTGCGAGCCCGGAATTGGAGATCCATTCTCAAATCTCACTCAAAGGAAGTGGATTCCGGCAAATGACTCTTCTTCCCATATTCACTTTTCAAGGTCTCACCTGCGCTTTGCCGCGCAGGCGCAACTTCTATTATAGCAGAACGTTCTGCCTCTGTCAACCCTCTCACAACAATTCCCCATGGGGGCACGGGTTTTCAACCCGTGCACGGCACAGGATGCAATCCTGTGCCACCAAGTTCCGTTGCCACGCCGACGATCATGAACCGCTCAAATCTGTCGCTCATCTGCTTTCTTCTCTCTTGCTGGTGGAGGCGGGCGGATTCGAACCGCCGACCCTCTGGTTGCAAACCAGATGCTCTCCCACTGAGCTACGCCCCCAGCGCTTCGCGAGAGAGGAGATAGGAGAAAGGGGATTCACCCATCACCTTTCACCTCTCTACTCTCACCCCACCACCTGGTGGGCGCAGGTGGGCTCGAACCACCGACCTCGGCCTTATCAGGGCCGCGCTCTAACCAACTGAGCTATGCGCCCGAGGACCCACCCGGTTGCTCTGCGCCCAACAGCTCGTCGAACTCCTCCGGGGTCAGTCGAGGATCGAGCCACTTGAGCAACTCCTGCATCGTCTTGGAGCCAGTGAGCGGACGGCCAGGTGAACTCCTCGCCAGTCTGAACTCCACGCGATCACCAAAGAAGTTGAGAGTAGCTATCCTCTCCGTCCCTTTGGAGACCACCACAACGAGCTGCTCCTCAGCCTGTCCCAGGTCGACGTGAGTCTCGGTCGCCTTCCTCGCCATACCTGTATCCTCCCCATGGGTTAGGTGTATGCTACACTTCCACGCCCTCGCGCACGGCTTCGGCCACGATGGTTATCATCGAAGCCTTGCGCTCGAATTCCTCTTGCGTGTAGCACAAGGCCTCAAGGTCCGCATCCTGCTCCCACAGGCGATACAGCAGTTCCGGGCGCTTGGTGAAGGGCATGCCGGCGAATCGCTCAGAGACCACCACGAAGTCGTAATCGCTGTATTCCATGTGGTCTCCGCGAGCGCGCGACCCGAACCAGATGATGCGCGCATCAGGCATCGCCGCCCGAACCTTCTCGGCGAAGCGCTTTACTCGCTCGTCTGGCTCAACTGCCCGCGCACCCATTCAACCACCTCGCGCGCTGCCGCCAGGTGTACCTGGGCGCTGCGCTCACCAAACGCTTCCGCAGGCACCCCGTTCGCAGCATCGGGATAGCGCGTGGTCAGAAACTCGGGGTTGAGTTCCTCCAGCGCCTGCTGCAATCTCGCAGGCGCCCCGACGCTTTCGCCAAGCCGAAACAGGTTGTGCGTCGGCGGGGGCAACGTTCTTTTGTTTTCAAGGTGCAACGCCTTCAAGGCTTTCTCTGCAGCCTGGTGGCTCTGGAAGACACTCAAGTAGTACACACCCGCCCGTGCGACTGTCTCGGCGGCTTCCAGATCCGCCAGTGCTTGCTTCCACCAATCCTCTGC
>Ga0315296_10000342_pt1:0-22500 | contig 43186 bp, 39 predicted proteins | sample YL17G14_18_MG_FD_203921 | JGI IMG/M metagenome (GOLD analysis project Ga0315296, IMG submission 203921) | Sediment microbial communities from Yellowstone Lake, YNP, Wyoming, USA - YL17G14_18 | ecosystem: Environmental > Aquatic > Freshwater > Lake > Sediment | place: USA: Wyoming... | reverse complement strand
AGGGCGCGCAGACACTTGAGATGGGGCAACATCGCGCTGTACAGCCAGCCCCTGCGGTGAAATACGTAGATATCGGTCGGAACACCCGTGGCGAAGGCGGCTTCGGCGTCCAGGTAGGTTATCAGATAGGGCCGCCCGTTGCCGGCGACGACGCTCGCGAGGGCCTTCTCCGAGGCCCCGCCCAGGAACTGCGCATAGGCTCGCAGATAGAGCGGCAGGGCGTTCTGCGAGTCCTGCTTCTCAAGAGCCTTGAGTTTCGATAGAGCGGCCTCGGGTTGCCCGCTGTCCAACATCCTGGAAACAGCCAGGTATGCCTCATATCGTGCAGTCCGCTGCGCCGACGGCGTCATCATCATCTGCAGCGTCGGCGGCGGAGCCGCCGCCCAGACCGCGCCGCCACAAAACACCACGATCGCTGCCCACCACGCTCTCATTGCTGTTCCTCCCATGCATCCTTGCTGGGCGCTCGCGCCCACGGTAAAGACGCGCCTCGCCCCGCTTCTTGTCTGCGGGATGCGCCCCGGGGGTGCGGCTGGCCAACCTAAGACTTGGCCGTGCGGATCATCTGGATCAGGCCACGCACCGCGTCCAGAGAACCTCGGACTTCCTCATCGGTTCTGAGCCAATCGCGCGGGTAGGCAGACTCCTCAGACGGCATGAAGCACCTCCCCCTTCTCGATGATCTCGGCGATGAACTGGTCTCCCGCCCTCAAGCGCTGCTCGACCTCGTCGGGGGTAAGCACAATGGGTTCAAACGGGATGCGCGGATGCGTTCCGGTTGCCAGCCGTCGCACCGTGTCCATGCGCTCAGCGAAGCGCTCGGCCGTCTCCTTGATGATCAGCAGGTCAATGTCACTGTCCTCATCGGGTTCCCCGTGGGCGTAGGACCCGAAGAGGATGATCTTCTCGGGCTCATAGTGCTCGACCAGCCGTCGCACTATCTGGGCGATCACATCGCGAATCGCCGCATTGCGGTTCACTTCAGCCTCCACCCTGTCGAGACACTTCGGCCGCGCGGTTCATGCTCCTTCAATCCCCTCCAGCGCGAGCAGCCAGTCTTCGCGGCTGGGCTTGCGCGGGATGGGCCAGGTGCCATCCGGGCCCGGCTGCACCGGGCCGACGTCAACATCGGCGCCCGTCCGGGGATTGATGAACTTGGCATGATAGCGCGCTCGCGGTTCCACGCGAAACGACTTGCCCATGTAGCCGTGAAACTTGCGAGGAATGCCGTCAGACGCCAGGTAGATCAGCCATACGACACCCGGAATGCCCGCCGCGAACGGCGACACTCGCTCCGAATCATCCCATTGCGGCTCGCTTTTCGGCTGGAATCGCCACCACTCGTAGCGCTCCAGGATGCGCTTGCCCACGCCCACGTGAGCGGACCCGGCCCATTGCGCTGCCTCCTCCCAGGTCGTTTCGCCCCATGACCCGCTGATCGAGGTGCACGGCTCCTCGGGGGTGCCCATCTGCCAGATGCCGTTGGCCCCGTAGGTGTGACCGGCAGCGCCCTGCATCATGCACGTCCAGAAGCAGAATCGGGTCATATCGTGCCAGCATCCGCCCATGATTCCCTCGTACATCGGCTCGCCGTCAATAACGGGCAGGGGCGGCTCGGCGGCCACGGCGTCCTTCATGAAGCGCACCGTATTGTCCATCGCTCCATAGCCGTGGCTCGTCTGCAGCATGTCCACATCCAGCAGCGATGCATCGACGATCATTGCTCGTGAATCGGGATAGGTGGGGTGAATGGTGATCGGGTTGTGGTATGGGTCCACCTCGCGCAGATAGCGCGTGACATCAGTCCAGGCCTGGCGCGCGTAGGCCTCGTGATCCGGCCCGAAGTGCTCGGTGTAGAAGTGCATCACGGCCTCGCCCGCCACGCACCAGACGACAGGATAGGCCCCGTAGCGCGCGACCAGATTGCGCCAGTGCTTCTTCATCACGTCGGGGCCTGCAAACTTGATGTAATATCCCCACGCGCCCACGATGCACGGCACGATCCCGGAGCGCACGAGCCACTCGAACCGCAGGTCTGCGGCGTCGAAGTAGGCAGGATTGATTGCTTTGTAACCTTCGGTCCAGGGGAAGCCCGCCTCGTTCGCGCCGCGCGGATCGAACTGATAGACGTCGGGATACAGGCCCGCGACAATCTGCACCAGGTTGAATCCCTTCGCAACGCGATCCGCGGTCAGCCGCTTGAAATCCCCGGGCCACGCGAGTCGCTTGGCGAACCCGAACCACCACGTGTCACCCAGCCAGAAAAAAGGCGTTCCATCTTCGTGCTGCAGGTGCCTGCGATCCGGGGCGACGCGGATGCGGCCGTGCTGCATCAGCGGGTTGCTGCCCTCGTAAGGCACGACCTCCAGCGCGCCCTCTCGCCCGTGCAGGCCGGCGTCGGATTGGTCGGAGCACCTCGTCTGGTAGCGATGCACTCCTTCCTTCGGCGATGAGTAGCGCGCGCGCCAGTCCGTGCCGCCGCCCGAGAATGCGGGCACCACGCGCTGCTCGCCATCCGGGTCGGTGAAAACAACATCCAATTGCACCTCGTTGAACGGGTCCTTGCGCACCCTGTCCGACGCGAACGAAAACTCAGTAACGCAATTCCTCTGAACCTGTTTCATAGCGGGTCAATTATAGGTTGGCATATGGGGGAGCGCAATACGCCGAGCGGGTGGGATTGCATGCCTTGGAGTGCCCCGACAAGTCGGGGCTTTGGAAAAGCGGCCCTTCAGGACCCCGATGGGGCCCTTCAGGGTCCCAGAGGGGCGATCAATCGCCGCACTCCAAAAAACCGCGCGGCTAGTCCTTCGCGCCGGCCTCGGCAAGCGCAGCGACCACGAGTTGGTTGAGGCTTGTGCCTTCGATGCGAGCGCGCTCCGCCAACGTCCGGTGCAGGCTCTTGGGGACGCGCACGACGAACCGCCCGCTGTAGGCTGGATCGGGCTTCGGCTCCGGGATCCGCAGCCCTCGCTCGACGGCCACCTCAAGCCAGGCTTTCATTGCATCCTGAAGCATCTCGAGGGCTTCGGCCTGGGTGTCGCCTTCGGTCATGCAACCTGGCAGTTCGCGCACGCACGCGAACCAGGTGCCATCGTCGTTGCGCCTGAGTTCAAGCGTGTAGGGCAGCCCCATATAGTAGGCGGAGTCACGCCGCCGAGTTTTCCGTGTACTTCTGCGCCCTCTGCTGGTCAACTTGATCGAGAATCCGTAGAACTTGTCGGACAAAATACATGTGCACGTACGGACGCGTAATTGGCACCGTGATCTGCCACGGCCCCAGCACGTAAACGCAATGCCAGCCACGTATCTTTCCTTCGAACCCATACGCCAGGAGCAGCCTGTCTAGTTCGGGCCACGGGACCATCTCCGGGTGAAGCGCGATAAGCCTCTTGAGGTCCTCCCGCCCTTGCATCTACACCTCCTCTCAGCGACAGCGCTGCAGGATCATTATTCCACCACGGTGCTGGGGGGTGTTTCGGCCACCAGAGAACCACTGCGTGCGGTCGGCCAAGTCGCACCGCTTCTACCCCCGGCAGGAACTTCTCGCTTCGAAAAGACATCAACCACATGTGGTTATGATACCATATCCAGTATCATCTGTCAAGAGGGATTGAGGCTGATTTTCTACCCTTGGCCTGGCGCGCGCACCTGCTTTTCAAGGCGGCGGCTGGCCGCCGCACTCCAGACGGGCGGCCACGGGGGGCCGCCCCTACGGGCTGGACAGGCGGACTTCCAGGGACCAGTCCACGAGGTCGAGGGAGGGGTCGGGGGCGTCGCCGGGTTCTTCGGGGATGAGGGAGGTGGCGTTGGTGTAGCGCGCGCTCTGCAGGATCGAAAGGCCGGCCAGGTAACTGTTGCCCGTCGGGCCGAGGCCGTCGGTGTCAATCGGGGCTAATGGGTCGTCGGGCGGAATCAGACGGTCGGCGGTGACGAGATTGATGTCCAGCGCCGATGCGGTTGTGCTCACCTGGTCCAGGTCAATCGTAACGGAAAACGATCTGCGATCGGCGGCGATCTGCGCCGTGAACGGCGGGCCGATGAACACCTGGTTGCGGTATTGCCTGAACACGCCGTTGCTGAACCACACCACGAACGCAGGCGGCACGTCCGAATCCGAGATGGTCAGCGGAAAGCGCGTTACGGGCATCGGGATCGAGGGCGTCATGATCAGCGGCACAGGGCCATCGTCCGGGTTGCCGTTCGTATCAATCGCGATGAAGTAGTTGTAGGCCGAGTTGATCGGAGCGTCGAGGGCGACGGTTATGATCATCTGCCTGCGCGGCCCCGGCGGCGGCAGGCCGGGCGAGCGCGCGCAGCCGGCGCACAGCGCCACCACGGAAAGAACAGCCAACCTTCGCTTCACAGCGCGCAGATTATACATTGGTCCGGCGGGCGCGTCCATTGTTCCGCGCCGGGGTGAAATGCGGCGGGGGACGGAGCCCCCGCCCTGCAGGTCACAGCCGGGGGCGGCTGTGCCACATGGGCACAGGTTGGAAACCTGTGCTACCGTGATAGGCGGGCGTAGAGCCTATTTCAAAAGTCTGTAGAAGTGCGACCCTTCGCTCCTATCAGGCGCACAGTGCTCTCAGAGGCCCGTTGAGTGTCATTCTGAGCGAAGCGAAGAATCTCATTCCCAGAGAATCCCACTTTTGAAATGACTTCTAGGCACACCCGCCCTACAAACCGCCCAGTGTGGGGCGGGCCCGCCGAGGCCCGCCGGGTACGACCCTACTCCAAATGCCTGGTTCTCTGCTAACATACACGCATCATGGGGTCAGCGCGGCTCAGACGCGGTTGGATTCTGGCCCTTGCCCTGTGCGCCGCGTCGGGGCTGCTGGGCGCCGCGAGTTTCGCGCCCGTTCAGGCCTGGCCGCTGGCGTGGGTTGCGCTGGCTCCGATGTTCTGGGTGGTATTCGCCCGCCCGGGGAGGCAGGGGATCATCGGGGCGTGGCTTACGGGCAGCGTGCTTGTGGCAGCCGTCATGTATTGGGTTGCCAGGTTCGGATACCTGCCCTGGCTGCTGCTGGCAGCGGTGGAGGGGCTTGCGGCGGGCGCAGCAGCGGCGTGCATTCTCATCGCGCGGCCAGCGCCGGGATGGAGGCGCATCCTCTTCGCTGCCGTTTCGTGGACGGCGTGGGACTGGCTGCGCACGCTTGGGCGCTTCGGAGTTCCCTGGGCGCAGATAGGCCAGAGCCAGATACCTGCCCTTCCCATCGCGCAGGTTGCGTCAGTGGCTGGGATTGATGGGCTAACTTTTCTGGTCGCGCTGTTCAGCGCCGCTGTCGCAGATGCGATCGCGTGCTGCGCAGCACAGCCGGGGGCCCTTCGTCCGTCCGCCGGTTGGCGGACTGGCGGATCAGGACAGGCGGCTGTGCCACATTCGCCGGTCTCTTTGAAAAACTGGCGGTCGGTCATTATTGTTGCGGCCTTTGCAGCGATAGCGGCGGCATGGGGTGACTTTCGCATCATCTCGATTGAGCGAGGCCTGCGGAAAGCACCCAGTCTTCGCGTCGCCATGATACAGGCGAGTGTCGAAACTGACCTGACCGGCAGCGACGTGGATCGGGCCATGACCCTCGAGCAGCGCGAAGAATATCTCAGCGTCAACGAGTCTCTCAGCACACGAGCGGCAAAGAGCAAACCGGGACTCATCATCTGGCCGGAGTCCTCGCTCCCTGGGAACCCGCTGATCGAGGCGGACATCATGGCTTGCCTGTCGAGGGTGGCGCGGCGATCAAGGGCATGGCTGATCGCGGGGGGGCACCGGTGGGTGGTGGACTCGGGAGACGCTCCCGCTTATGTCACCTACAACTCTGCCTTTCTCGTGAACCCCGATGGCGCGCTGCGCGGCATCTATGACAAGGTGCACCTGGTTCCGTTCGGGGAATACGTGCCCGGGCGCAAGTGGTTGCCCCTTGTGAACCGCTACCCGGTGCTGGCCCTTGACACGCTGGCAGGAAAAGAGTTCGTGGTCTGGCGCTGCGCTGCGAGGGTGGGACCCATGATCTGCTTCGAGTCAGTCTTTCCATACATCTCTCGCGCGCTGCGGCGAAAGGGAGCCCAACTTCTGGTCGTGATAACGAATGACGCATGGTTCGGGCTGACAGCGGCCGCCGAACAGCACATGCAGATCGGCCGCTTCCGCGCGATTGAGGAGGGGGTCAGCGTGGCGCGGGCAGCCACAAGTGGAATCTCCTGTGCGATCTCCCCAACCGGCAGGATAATCTCGCGCACCCTCCTTGCGGAGCGAAGTGCCCTGGTGGCAGATGTGCCTATCGCCGCGATGCGGACGGTTTACGGCGCGATAGGGCCGGCCTTCCCGTTCGTCTGCTTGGCGGCCGCGATCGGGGTGATGGTCGTGAAGGCGGTGCGCAGGTCGGTGGCGCGCGGAGGGAACGAGTAAAGAGAGATTCTTCGGTTCCTGCTTCGCCAAGGCTACGCAGGACAAGCCGCTCAGAATGACAGCAGCGGCAACTGGGATATTGTTACGGCGGGTTGGGCTTTTTGCCCGGTCTTAACGGCAGAAGTTCCGTGGAGTAGGAGCCTGCTGCGCAGCAGGCGAGGAAGAACTCCGGGTCTTCATCGGGAGTCCTGCCCATGCTCTCGACGCGCACCCGTCGGCGGCGAAGTTCTTCCATGCCGGAACTGCCATCGCGAACCACGATCTCGTGCTTGCTGTCAATCCCCGCAGCGCGAACCGATCCCATCACCTGCGCCATCCGCTCATCGTCCATCTCGGGCAGCACGAGGACTGAGCGGGCGATGGCCGCCAATCCGAGCGCGGTGGCGGTGTGATGACTCAGGCCCCGGTGCCTTTCCCTCGGGTCGGCGAAACTGATGCGCGGGACTGCTACCGCCGTTCCTCCGAGGGCGGAAGCCGCGTTGATTACCTCTCCCTGCTCGAGGCCGCTGAAGCCGAGGCGCGTTTCGGTGCCGACATTGCCGGGCCCCTGGCAGACAACGGCGATGTCGGCGCGCGCAGCCGCCCTCGCCACAATGAGCCCACTGAACAGATTGACCGCCTCGAAATCGCCGCCGAAAGCCTGGCCGCAGGTTATGGTGGAGTCCAAGAGGCCCGACTGCTGCAAGTCGTGTACTAGCCTGCTCAAGGCGAGCGGCAGGGCAGCGCCATCGGTCATCACGTAGGCGATGCGCACATCGCGCACAGCCTTCGCTCCTGCACACACTCCCGCGATCATGCTGTGCAACATGCAGGCAACCACGGGCATGCCGTCAATGCTGTCTAGGGAACGCAAAGCATCGTGATGGTCGCTTGCCTGTTCCTCCGCCGAAAGGCAGGAGAACTGCCAGGGAGTATATCGCAGTTTGACGATGTGTCCGGCTTCTCTGCCAGCGGGAGGCGCGTCGAGGCGCGCCATCACGATGTGCTTGCCCCCGGTGCCCAGGCCCAGTTCAACTGCCGTCGTGTTCACGACGACGCGGTCGCCAACGCTCAATATGCCAACCAGTCGGGGATAACTGAGGGCCGCCTCGCGCCGACCGGAGATCTCGACCACGACCTCCTGCAGCGTCTCATTCCCCGAGGTCACCTCGACCACCGCCCCAAGCGCCGCAGAGAGAGCCATCGCCGCTCCTGCCTACAATTCCAGCGGCAGGCTGGCTTCGCCGAGCATCTGTTTCGCCGCGCTCACGCTGCGGTCGAAGCGCTCCTCGCAGGACAGAGTCTCACCCTGCGAGGCGCCGGGGCGCGCTATCCGCAGAAGGACTGCAAGGTCCTGCGGCAGCCGGTCTGTAAAGCGCCGCAGGAACTCCTCCTCGAGACACGGGACTTCAATCCTCTCAGTCGGAGTCTCGATAGCGACGTGAATGGCAGGGTTGTTATTGAAAACCTCCTTGAGCGCCCGGCCCACGTCCACATTTCCCTCGCCGGTCGGGCACGACACCAGCGTTACCCCGGCCGCTGCCGGCATCACCTGGTAGTCTTTCGCATGTACGCTCAATGCATAAGGAGCCAAAGCCTCGGCGGCGGCGACAGGGTCTTCCATCACAGCCAGCGGATTGCCGGTGTCGAAACAGACCCCCACCTGGTCATCGTCCACGGCACCGAGAAAGCGAACCAGTTCCCTGCTGGTCAGATCGCGGCTGTTCTCGATCGCAAGGAAGACGCCGTAGCGCCTTGCCCTTGGGGCGATCCTCCTGACATCGTTAGCCGCGTTGTGCATTTGCGCTTCGAAGTCGTCGGGCTCAGGCGGCCTCTCCTTGCCCAGCGATAGCGCCAGAACCCTGGCTCCGAGGGCGTGCGCCGTGCGTATCGTCAGGGCGAGGGGTTCGGGCTCCGAGCCGGTGCCGTGGACCTCGATGAAGAGGCCGCGCTCCTCCGCCTGCGCGCGCAGGGCGTAGAGCGCCGTGATGTCCTCCTGGGGCAGTTGGTCTGCTGCGAACTGCACGCCGCGCAGCCCAGCCTGCGCGGCCCTGTCGAGGTACCAGGTCGGGCGCCTGGAACCAATGTTCTTGAAAGTGCCGCTATGGAGGCCGAGAAGCATTTCGAGGGCGCGCAGGCAGTTTATCCGGCGGGGGCCGGACTGTCAACGCAGAACCAGTCGCACCCCCATCACGATGAGCACGGCCCCGAGGACCGGCGAGAAAAGGCGAACGTCCGCCTTCGGCACCATGCCCGCCGCCACCGCCGCCATGAAAACCGCGAACGCAAGCCTGAGCCAGTGTTCAGACGTTCGCTGGGAGAGGGCAGCGCCAAGAGTAACGAAGATGATCGAACCGAGGGTGAAGACGAGGGCTGCTCGCCAGTCCACATCATGGTAGCGCCAGTAGTGCGCCGCTCCCACCGATGCCGTCAGCACGATGATCGCGAGGCTGGTCCCCTGGGCGACGTGCTGCGAGAAGCCGAAGACCAGGACCATCGCCGGGACGGCCAACACGCCTCCGCCGATTCCAAACATGCCGCTCAGGAAGCCGATCCCGCCTCCCACGGCGGCCATTTCGATGTACTGCAATAGCGTCGGATTCATGGTTGTCTCCCGTCCATGGCAATATGCTCCAGGCAAGCGAGCGCGCTTTGCGCCAACCACTGTGCAGCCGAAGAAGATACGGGCGCGGGTAGGTTGTTCTTTGGCAGCCAGCGGCGTTCCTTCCCGGGGGAAGGCCACGGGCTCAACTGGCGGGAAGCAGGAAAGCGGCCATGTCGCCTGTGAATGCGGCCCAGCGGCGGCGCTCACCTGGCGAAAATCATCTTGAGCGAGATGAGGAGCAGTGCGACGCCAAAGACCCTTTCCAGGACGGCGCTCGACAGGCCGGTAGCGAGCCTTGCGCCCAGCAGGCCGCCCAGGAAGAAGCCAGCGCAGACGAAGGCGGCTACCGGGAGGTTCACATGCCCTTGCTTGTAGTAGGTCCAGGCGGCCAGGAAGCCGATGGGGGGCACCAGGAGGGCAAGGGTCGTGCCCTGGGCCTCGTGCTGCGACAGCCCGAAGAGGAAGACGAGGGCAGGCACTATGACTATGCCGCCGCCGATGCCGATCAGGCCGCTGAGCGCGCCGGCAACCAGGCCGAGGAGCGAGTAGGGCAACATGGTGATCATTCTAGGCACCTTCCTTTCCTAGGCGAAGCCGGTCGGTGTGGCTGCTGCGGGGGGTGGCGTTCCAGGGCCTCGGGGCAGGCCAAGGAGGCGACCGTTTGCAGAGCGGGCGCACACAAGGTTCTTGACATATCCGCCCTGCCGTGTTATCATGCCTGCACGCTGCCCTTCTGCTGCTGCAGGGGCTGCGAATAACGAGAAAGGCAGCCTACAACAAAGGAGGGGGTAACGCATCGTGAAAGCGGTTACCATTATTGTCGGGCTCATCTTCCTGGTCGGCGGCATCTTGCTCTGGGTGAAGGTATGGCCCGAGGACGTGCTCACGGTGATCAAGGGAGGTGTAGTGGTGAGCCTCATCCTGATCGGCCTCGGCGCCCTCATGATTGGCATCAGCGAGATCCGCAGCGCCGCAGAGGAAAAGCGCATGGCTGCCGAACTGGCGGCCTCCACGCCGCCGCAAGAGCCGCCCTCTGGCCAGACTCCCAGCCAGTCCTAAGCGGCAGCCCGGCGGGCACCCGAATCAGGCGCTAACCTGCGGCTAGTCCGCCGGCGGGCGGAGGCCAGCGTGGCCAGAAGGGTCTGGCGGCTGGCCGACAGTAGCCACCAGTTGGGTGAAGGCTTCGGGGTCGCGCACTGCCAGGTCAGCCAGGACTTTTCGATTCAGGCCTACCCCTGCCTTGCGCAACCCAGCAGCGAGGGCGCTGTAGCGGGTGCCTGCAGCGCGAGCGGCAGCGCTCAGGCGGGCTATCCACAGGCGGCGGAACTGCCTCTTGCGCGCTCTCCTGTCGCGGTATGCGTAGCGCATCGCGCGCAGCCTGGTCTCGTTGGCAGGCCGGAAGTGCCGGTGTCGCCCTCCCCAATACCCTTTGGCCTCTTTGATCACGGCGCGATGGCGCCTTCTTGCGACTATTGCTCTCTTTATGCGCGGCATTGAGTCACATCCCTACGTCGCTCTTGCGCGCCCCTTACGCCCCCCAACGCGCGCTTTACTTTCTTTGCTTCTCCAGCAGGCAGCACGCCCGGCAGGGCCAGCCGCCGTTTTCGCCGGGCGCTCTTCTTCGTCAAGAGGTGGCTGCGGCGCGTGTGGCGGTAAACCACTTTGCCCGTGGCGCTGATCTTGAACCGCTTCGCTGCTGACTTCCTGGTGCGCATTTTGGGCATTCTGATCCTCTACCCACTCTGCTTGGGCGACAGCACCATGCTCATAATCCGCCCCTCACTGATCGGCGCGCGCTCGACCTGGGCGACCCCGCTGACGGCCTCCGTCACCCGCCGCAGCACCTGCCGCCCCAGTTCCGGGTGCGGCATTTCGCGCATGCGGAAGGTAACGTTCACTCTCACCTTGTCGCCGTCGCCGAGCAGCCTCTTCACCAGTTTCAATTTGACCTCGAAATCGTGGTCGCCAATCAGCGGCCGGAACTTCACCATCCGCAACTCGGCCTGCTTGTGCCGCTTTCTGGCTTCCTTTTCGCGCTTCTGCTGCAGATACTTGTACTTCCCATAGTCCATTATCCGGCAAACAGGCGGATTGGCGTTGGGGGCGACCTCGATCAAGTCCAATGAACGCTCCCGCGCCGTCGCCAACGCCTGCTGGGTCGGCACGATCCCTACCTGCACCCCGTTGTCGTCAATCAGACGCACCTGCGGCACGCGGATGCGCTCATTGACGCGATACTCCTTTTCGATTCCTGAAACCTCCGTGCTTCAGGGCGAGGTCAACGCCGTGGCAGAGTATATCAGGCCCGGCCCCCGCTGTCAATCGCAGGCTTGTAGGGGCACGGCACGCCGTGCCCCTACGAAAAGATGGCGGGCCCGCCGCACTGCACCGCCAGTTCGGAGATGAACTGGTCCAGGGAGACGGCGCCCTGGTCGCCTTCGCCGCGTTTGCGGACGGAGACCGTGGCGTTGTTCTGCTCGCGGTCGCCCACCACGAGCAGGTAAGGCATCTTCTCCATTTCCGCTTCTCTGATGCGGTAGGAAATCGTCTCGCTGCGGGCGTCGGCCTGCGCTCGAATGCCCGCCGCCCGAAGGCGTTCGACAACCTGCTGCGCGTATGCCTGGTGCCTTTCCGCTATGGGAAGAACGAGGGCCTGCATGGGAGCAAGCCACAGGGGGAATGCCCCGCCGCAATACTCGATCAAGGCCCCCATGAACCGCTCGACAGAGCCCAGCAGCGCCCGGTGGATCATCAGCGGGGTGTGCGCCTTTCCATCAGCGCCCACATACTCCAGGCCGAACCGGCTCGGCAGGTTGAAGTCGAACTGGATGGTCGGCCCCTGGGCCAACTTCGCGGGCACCTCCTTCAATTTGATGTCAATCTTGGGCCCGTAGAAGACGGCCTCCCCCGGCGCGCGGCGGTATTTGACGTTCCGGCTTTCGAGCGCATCGTGAAGGCATTCCTCGGCCAGGGCCCAATCGTCATCCGATCCCATGTATTTCTCGCGCTTCTCCTCGGAGCGAACGCTGAGGTCAACCTGCAAATCCTGGTAGCCGAACGCGCGCAGCATGAAAAGCGCGAAATCGAGCGCGCTTTTCACCTCGTCTCCGATCTGCTCCGGCGTGCAGATGATGTGCGCATCATCCTGCGTGAAGCCCCTCACCCGCAAGAGCCCGTGCAATACCCCCGACCGCTCATAGCGATAAACCGTCCCAAGTTCGCAGTAGCGAATCGGCAGGTCGCGGTAACTGCGCGGCTGCGATTTGTAGATCAACATGTGGAACGGGCAGTTCATGGGCTTGATGCGGTACTCCTCATCCTCGATCATCATCGGCCCGTACATGCCCTCGGCGTAGAAGTCGAGGTGGCCGCTTATCTCCCACAGCCTGCGGTGCGCGATGTGGGGGCTGAAGACGAGTTGATACCCGCGCTTGATGTGCTCCTTGCGCCAGAACTCCTCGACCAGATAGCGCACCAGAGCGCCCTTTGGGTGCCACAACGCCAGGCCGCCGCCGATGGTTTCCGGCAGGCTGAAAAGATCGAGTTCGCGGCCCAGCCTGCGGTGGTCTCTCTTCAGCGCCTCTTCGCGCTGGCGCAGGTATTGCTGCAGTTGCTCTTCGCTCGGAAAAGCAGTGGCGTAGATGCGCTGGAGCATTGGCCGCCGCTCATCGCCGCGCCAGTAAGCCCCGGCAGTGCTGATCAACTTGAAAGCGTTGATCCGCCCGGTGCTGGGAAGATGCGGGCCGCGGCAGAGGTCAGTGAACTCGCCCTGCTGGTAGCAGGTAACGGTCTCCTCGGGGATCTCGTTCAGCAACTCGACCTTGAATGGCTCGCCGCGCTGCTCGAAGAAGGCGATCGCCTCCTGCCTGCGCATGGTAAGCCGCTTGACAGGTAGGTCGGCGGCGATGATGGCCCTCATCTCGGCGGCGATGCGCTCCAACTCCTCCGGCGAGAATGCGACCGGGCAATCGAAGTCGTAATAGAATCCCTCGTCAATCGCAGGCCCGATGGCGAGGCGAGTTTCCGGGTGCAGCCGCTTGACCGCCTGCGCCATCACGTGAGATGCGGTGTGCCAGTAACTTTCCCGCCCTTCTTCATCATCGAAGGTCAGGATTTCCAGGCTGCCAACATCAGGAACCGGGGCGGAAAGGTCCAGCAACTTGCCGCCCGCCTTCGCTGCAAGGGCGTCCGCGATGCCGTGCTTTGCCGCAACTTCGGCAATGGAGGCCAGCGCCCGCTCCGAATCTTTCACATTGACTGTGTGCGCCATCTCCGGACTTCCAACGACCCTGGCGGCGGCTCGGCCCGCTGTCCTGACTTGTCATACTGAGCCCGTCCGTTACTGACGGACGGGCGAAGCATCTCATATCCCAAGATGAGATTCTTCGCCCCTAGGCCCCGATTTCCTCCGGGCCGGGGTGGCGGCCCAAAGGGCCTAGCCACTTCGCTCAGAATGACAACCTTCTCGCACCGGGAGCCCCGAATGACATAAGCGCCCCGATGTATCGGGACGCCGGTTTGCATGGTGGGCCGTGTAGGAATCGCACCTACGACCTTCTGGATGTCAACCAGATGTTCTCCTACTGAACTAACGGCCCCAATCGCGGCGCCATTATACCAGATGCTGCCCGCTCGCACAATAGCCGCCGCTGCCCTTCTGGCATTGTGAGTCCGGACTTCTTCGGGACGAAGAACCCCACTGTCTATACACCCCGAGCCCAGCCAAAGTGGGCCCCTTCGCTTCACTCAGGGTGACACAAGTCGGCCACCCGGGTGGAAGGAACTTTTGGGTTGGCGGCGCAGTCAAAGGGGTGAATCCGATGGGTGGAGGTGAGTCATGAAGAGGATCGCGGTTGCGTTGTGCGGCCTGGCGGCGCTGTGCGTCATTGGCGCGGCGCAAGAGCGCACCAGGCAGGCTTCGGAAAGAGAGACAGTGCAGTTGACGATCTACAACCAGAACTTCGCGCTGGTGCGCGAGCAGAGGGCGATCGAACTGGACAAGGGGATCAACTTCGTGCGCGTGGAGGATGTGGCGGCGCAGATTGACCCGACCTCGATCCACTTCCTTTCGCTGACTGCCCCCGAGAGTGTGGTGGTACGCGAGCAGGAGTATCAGTATGATCTGCTCACCACTGAAAACATCCTGAACAAGTCGGTTGGCAAGCGGGTGCGGCTGCGCCGCGTTACTTCGCAGGGCATTGACATCATCGAGGGAACGCTTCTGACTCCGGCGACGGTGTTCACTCCGCGGGACGAGAGCGGCCGGGGGGGTGAGCAGCGCCTGAGCCTCGCCATCAAGACCGAAAAGGGAGTGGTGCTGAATCCGCAGGGCGAATGGACGCTCGATGAACTTCCGGCGGGCCTGCTCGCAAAGCCGACGCTGCTGTGGAAACTGGAGACCACAAGGCCGGGAAAGCACGACGGCCAGATCTCGTATATCACCGAGCAGGTCAACTGGAAGGCCGATTATATCGCGGTCGCCAACGCAACGGATGACAAGGTTGACCTGAATGGATGGGTGACGGTCGAGAACCGCTCCGGCGCGCGCTACCCGGGCGCAACTTTGCAACTGATGGCCGGAGACGTGCGCCGCATCACCCCGCAGCCGGTCGCGGCGAGGCGCGCCTACGCGATGGCCGACGTAGGCGGGGGACCTGCCCCGCAATTCGAGGAGAAGGCTTTCTTCGAGTATCACCTATACACGCTCGCGGGAACGACGACCATCGAAGATAACTCGACGAAGCAGTTGAGTTTGCTGACGGCGCCCGGGGTGCCCGTGAAGAAACTCTACATCTTCGACCCGATGCGCCAATACTGGTTCAACTGGTTCCCTGGCCAGGGTCAGCCCGGCGCAGGCGAGGACACGCAGAAGGGCAAGATCAACGTGATGCTAGGGTTGAAGAACAGCAAGGATAACAACCTGGGCATGCCGCTGCCAAAGGGGAAGATGCGGATCTACAAGGCTGATGACAAGGGCCGCCTGCAGTTCGTCGGCGAGGATCAGATTGACCACACGCCCAAGGACGAGAAGATCCGCCTGTGGGTGGGCGATGCATTCGACATCGTGGGCGAGCGAAAGAGGACTCAATACCAGCGCATCTCCGACCGGGTCGAGGAGGACGAATACTCGATCACGCTGCGCAATCACAAGGAGGCGGCGGTTGAAATCCTCGTCGTCGAGCGGCTCGCCGGCGACTGGAAGGTGCTTGCGAAGACGCACGCCTTCAACCAGAAAGATGCGCACACGATCGAGTTCCCGGTCCAGGTTCCGAAGGACGGCGAGGTAACAGTTACCTACCGCGTGCGCATTCAGTGGTAGCAGCGCGCGATTGTAGTAGGGGCGACCGGCCGGTCGCCCCTACCTTGCGTCTGCCAGCGCGAACTCGCCCTCGGTTTTCTCGCGGCCTGGGATCAGGTCGGCGGGAAACGAGAGAATGACCGGCTCGTCGGAACCTGCCCCTGACGCGCGGAACCGCAGCCCGGCGCGAACAACGAACCCCGGCCCGACGAGAATCGGCACGGCGACCCCTGCCTCGAAGGTGTAGCCGACTATCTCGCCGTTCTCTTCGATAGGGCGCACGGAGACAGGCTGCGGCGTCCTCTCTTCCGGCTTGTCCAGCCGATAGACAACCTGCTGCCCGGGGCGCAATGTGGCCAGGTAGCGCCTTTCGCCGGCTGTCAGTTCAAGGCTGTCCTGCTTCACAAATGCCGTGAGCGTCCTGGCCTTCCGGCGCCTGTCAATTACGCGCCCGGAGATGTAGATGTGCCCCTGGTCCCACATCAGGGCGACGGAGACCTCCAGTGGCGCTTGTTCGGCAATGTAGGGCGACATCTGAAGAGGGAGCCGGTCAGCGCCCTGCCAGTCGGCCAAATCTCCGTCTATCGTCGGCTCCCGAAGGCAGCGGCGCGCGTCGTAGCGCGGAACATCGGTCTGCGCCCCGATCGGTATGAAAGCGCGAGCCGCCGCGCGGAAGTAACCGGCGTTCGCCCTCGATAAATCTGCCGCCTCCGTGGGCGGGAGGGGCAAGTGGTGCTCATCACCCCACTTCAGGGGCCACGCGTAACCGATGACGGTCGGCGTGCGGGCCGCCGCCGCTACGAATGCGCTGAAACTTTCCGCCTCCCGCACCTGCTCGGGCTGATCGCAAAGCACCGCCAGGCCGGTATCGCGATACAACTGCGCAATCAGGCGCGCCGGGATCTGCGTCGTTGCGGGCTTCAAGTATATCGCGCTTGCCTTCCCCTGCATCGCGAGTGCTACTGCGCGCGGCACGCGCCCGCTGAACCGGCAGCCCAGCATCATGTGGTCTGTGTCGTAGCGCCTGATCGCGGCTTGCACGACCTCGAAATACCTATGCGCCAGAGTTGACACGACTGCTTCGCGGTCCGATTGAACCGCATCCCAGTCTGCGCCAGGGCCGGGCTCCAGGCGCTGCTCCTTGAGCAGCGCCTCGAAATCCGCGAGATGCAGCCCCCACGCCGCGTTGAATTTCTCCACCTGATTGGAGTAGCGCTCCTTTAGCCTTCCAACGACCGCTTGCTTGCCTGGCGACGAATCCGGCCAGGACATGCAATCGGAGAGCGCGCTTTCCCACGACAGATCGGTGTCGGTCACATAGCCGACCAGCCAGGGATCGGGGGCGCGCGGCCCGCACTGCAATCTCGCAGCCTCGTCGGCCGCCCGTTCGAAGTCCGGATCGAAAACGTCGGGAAGACCAGCCGGTTGCTTTCCTCTGATCTGCCAGTAATGACCTGCAACATCGAGGGAAACGATGTAAGCAATGCCCGACCGCCCGGGCGGGAACGACACGAACGGCCCGGCGCCATTGAACCCCAGGGCCTTGATGCGCGCGACAGCATCCTCCTCCGCCATCGTCTTCGGAAGCCCGCTGATCCCGCGCCAAAGGAATGCGTTGCCCAGCGGGCTGATCAGCCAGAGGCGGCCTTGCACGATCTTGATGTGGAAATAGCCGGTGGGCGGCTGCCAGAGCCTGGTCCAGCCGCCGTACTGGTCGAATTCCGATCGCCTGGGCGACTCGGCTGCGTGAGCCCCCGCTGCGAGAGGGAGTAGAATAGTGAATATCAGTAACAGGCGCCGCGCCATTGTCTGCGGTATCTTCCACGATTCTGGCCGTGTTCCTACGGTGCTCTGGGAAGGCCTTGTGCAGGAGCCGGAACTATGACTTGACGCCGGTTCTGCAGGGCATTGTTCAAGGCGCGATCGTAGGGGCGGACAGAGCAGCAAGTATCTCGGCGTTCTGTGTGAGATTCATCGCGCAGTCTAGCCTGAGCCGGGATGAGATTCTTCGCTTCGCTCAGAATGACAGGCGAAGGGCTCAGAATGACAAGCCGCGGTCTGTAGGATAGGCTGTTAGTCGGGCAGGGGCTGGCGGCCGAGGGCCTTCTCGTAGATGGCGCGCAGCAGAGCGACCGGCCGGCGCGCATCCTCGGGCTTGATATACGGGTCGCGGTTCTCGCGAATCGCCAGCACGAAGTCCGCAACCTGCGCATCGTGGCCCTTGAGAGCGGCGATCGCTGGATCGGAAGTTGCAACGCTCGACGCCTGCGCCTCCACATCGGGCGCTTGTTCTTCGCCCTCGATCTTCCAGTGCATCAGCGTGTCGCCATTGTGAACTGCCGAGCCCTTGGTGCCGCAGATCTCGATGCGCCCGGACAGGCCGGGATACGCGAGGGTGGATCCCTGGATCACGCCCCAGGCTCCGTTCTTGAACATCACCACAGCCATCGCGCTGTCTTCGGCCTCCATTTTGCGCGCGCGCGTCTCGACTTTCGCATATTCGATCCGATCCCAGTCGCCTGCCAGCCAGCACAACTGGTCAATGTAGTGGATGGCCTGGTTCGAAAGAACCCCGCCGTCCAAGGCCCACGTGCCGCGCCAGTCGCCGGAGTCGTAGTATGACTGGGCGCGATACCACTTGCACTCAGCAGTTGCGAACACCAACTTGCCGAAGCGGCTCTCGTCAACGGCCTGCTTGATCAAGCGGCCGGACTTCGAGAAACGGTATTGGAAAATGCAGGTCAGTTTCAGGTTCTTCTTGCGGCAGGTCTCGATCAGGCGGTCAATCTTCTTCAGGCTCAGGTCGAAGGGCTTCTCGCAGATTACATGCTTGCCCGCTTGCGCTGCGAGCAGGCCCTGGTCGGCGTGAAGGCCCGAAGGAGTGCAGACGTTGATTGCGTCAATGTCATCGCGCTCGACCATTTTCTCATTCGAGTCATACCATTCGCAGCCGAACTTCTCGGCGAGTTTCTGCGCTCTCTCCGGGATGATATCGGAGCAGGCGACCAGTTGCGTGCCCGGCACACTCTTGATCGCTGTGGCGTGCGCGTGGGAAATGCCGCCCGAACCTATGATTCCGAACCTGACTACCTTATCCATTGATGCATTCCCTCGTCTGTCGAGTTTGGGGCCGCGCTCGCGGCCCCTGTCCCTCTTCTCCCCCGCGCCCGCTTCTCCTTCCCATGCTCTTCGCCTGAATCGGTGGCACAGGTTTCCAACCTGTGCCGCGCTTCAACAGAGAGATTCTTCATCCGCCAGTTGGCGGATTCAGAATGACAGAGAGGGCTGTGCGTGCGGGGCGCGCTGCAGCGGGCAGGAGGCTGTCTGAGTGACGTGTAATCCTGTCCCGACAGAGGTGCGCAGCATGGAAAGATACACGCCAGACCCAGCAGACCTGGCGACTATCTACAACGGCCCGACGCGGGTATGGGTCTCCGGCCCTTCAATCGTATCCCCCGGGGAGGAATTCGCGCTGCGCGTCTCCCTGCTGCGCGTGGACGGATACCTGGCAACCGATTTTGTGGGGGAGTTGGTCGTGGATCAGAACTCCGGCATCGAGAACGTTCCCCGGAGAATCGCTTTCTCCCCAGATGACAAGGGGAGCCTGGTCATCTCGAACTGCTCCGTTTCGGAAGAAGGCATCCACGCCTTCCGCGTCTCGCCGGCGCAAGGCTCATTCCCGGCGGGCCGTTGTCATCCGATATGGGCCCGGAGCGGATTCCCTTATCGCCTGTTCTGGGGAGACTTGCACGTGCACAGCGCGCTGGGGAAGTGCGGGACGCCCCATCTTCCCAAGAGCCCGGATTTCGGCTACTGGTTCGCGCGCGATGTGCTCGGCCACGATTTCTGCGCGATGGCCGATCATGCATCCCTGCTCACCGATGCCGACTGGGAACAACTGACAGCGTCGGCTGAGCGGTGGCACGAGCCCGGCGAGTTTGTGTCGGTGCTGGGGTTTGAGGGGGACTACGACGGAGAAGACGGAGGGCATTTCAACCTGTATTTCCCTTCGGGCCGGGGCGAATACCGGAACTTCAAGGAGAGCGCCGGCGGCACGCTCGACGCGATGTTCGATTTCGCTCATCGTCGCCAGGCTCTGGCGATCTGCCATCACGCGAGCCGTTCTGCGGCCGGAAGGGATTTCGCAATGAGCCGTTTCGGCGGCCAGGATGTCGAACCGGTGATGGAAGTGTATTCGCAGTGGGGATCATCGGAAGAATACGCGAGCGCGCGGCCTGCGATCGAAGGCCGACACCCCGGGGCGGGACACTACTACCGGTATGCGCTGTCGCACGGCTTTCGCCTGGGTGTCATCGGCGGGTCGGACAGCCACTGCACGACGCCCGGCGGCCCGGTGCCGATGGCATATCCCGAGTGGGGCGGAAAGCCGTTCTTCCCGTATCCGGGCGGGGTGGCGGCGGTCTATGCGAAGGAACTCACGCGCGCCGCTCTTTTCGAGGCATTGCGCGCTCGACGTTGCTATGCCGCAAGCCTCGACAATATCCTTGTGTGGACTGAAGCGCACGGCGCGCCCATGGGCTCCGAGATCGAGGCTGCTTCGGCAGAGATCGAGATACTGGTCGCTTGCACCTACGGTCCCCTGACCGAGGTCGTGGTGGTCAAAGACGGAGAGGTTGCGGACTGCTTCGGCGATTTTGGAAAAGACCAGGGCTTCGACGCCCGGCGAGGGACATTTCGCATTGTGTGGCGCGACGAGCGATTCACGAAAGGGAGTTGCTACTACGTGCGCGCCACGCAGTTCGACGGCGACACGGCCTGGTCGAGCCCAATCTGGATCCGGCCCGCGTGAGGTGTATGAAGGCCGGGTCTTTGCAGATGACGCACAGCCGAGGGCCCTTCGGCTTCGCTCAGGACAGGCGGCTGTGCCACATCTCGGGATCAGTCGGGGAGGGGTTGGTGGCCGAGGGCTTTCTGGTAGATGGAGCGCAGGACGGCGACTGTGCGGCGGGCATCTTCGGGGGTGATGAACGGGTCGCGGTCTTCGCGGATGGCCTGAACGAAGTCGGCGATCTGAAGGTCGTGGCCGGTGAGCGAGGCTATCCCCGGCTCGCTCGCGCCTGCGGCCTTCGCCTGTGTCTGCAGGGGCGGAGTCTCTTCCTCGCCCTCTATTTTCCAGTGAAGAAGGTCGGCGTCGGACATCACGGCAGAGCCTTTCGTCCCGCATATCTCTACGCGCGCTGGAAGGCCGGGATAGACAATCGTTGATCCCTGCACAACGCCCCACGCTCCGTTCTTGAACCGCAAGATGGCGACGGCGCAATCCTCGACCTCTATCTTGCGAGCGCGCGTCTCCACGCGCGCATACTCGACCTCGTCAAGTTCGCCCGCAATCCAGCACAACAAGTCTATGTAGTGGATCGCCTGGTTGGAGAGAACACCTCCATCGAAAGCCCATGTGCCGCGCCAGGCGGCTGATTCGTAGTACGAAGGCGCGCGATACCACTTGCAGTCGGCGACGGCAAAAACCAACTGTCCGAAGCGGCCCTCGTCAACGGCCTTCTTGACCAGGCGGCTGGCCTGCGTGAACCGGTATTGCAGGATGCACGTGAGTTTGAGGTTGCTGCGGCGGCAGGTTTCGATCAGGTGGTCAATCTTATTGAGGCTCAAGTCCATCGGCTTCTCGACGATCACGTGCTTGCCTGCTTCAGCGGCCATCGTGCCTTGCTCGGCGTGCAGGCCGGAGGGAGTGCAGATGTTGACCACGTGAATATCGTCGCGCTGCAACATGCGCTCGTAGTCATCGTACCATTCGCAGCCGAGTTCGTTCCCCATCTTGCGGGCGCGCTCGGCCGCGGTGTCGCAGCAGGCGACGAGCCGGGTTCCGGGCACCGTCCTGATAGCCCTCGCGTGAGCGGCCGCGACGCTGCCGCACCCCATAATCCCAAACCCGATGACTCTCTCCACCGAATGATTCCTACGCTCAGGGAATGCTGAACCCGCGGTTGCGCCCTTGGCGTTGTTCGCCGTGGGCTGCCGGATTCCTTCAGTCGGAGATAGACAGCCGAGGGCCCTTCGATCCGCCGGCTGGCGGACTCAGGGCAGGCCAGCCCTTACGCTACACCTTGGCCAGGCGGGCGCGGGCGAGCCAGCGGCGCACCCTGGCGATGTCGGGCCACGGGATCATGAATTCGAAGGCCCGGTCGTCGAAGGAGAACTCGTAGGTGGCGCGGAAGTCGGCGGGCTTGGGGGGGAAGCGAACCACGCGCTGCTCGCGGTCGAGCGGGCGGAGCACCACCTCGGAATCGTCGTAGGCGGACAACCGCGTGGCCTCGCGCACGCGGGCGTAGGCAGGCGAAAGGCGCGTAACCTCCATCCACTCGTACATGGATTTCTCGACCTCCCCCTTGAAGTACAGCGCCAGGCCGAAGTTGCTGTGGGTGATCGGGCTGTCGGGGCGCATGTCGAGCACGCGGCCCAGGTGGTAGATAGCCTGCTCCAGGGTCTGGAGCATGAGGGCCGCCCTTGGAGATGCCTGAGCGCTCTGCAGAGCGTGCTCATCATAACGCTCTTGGAGTTTCAGGGTGCCGCGCAGCGTCTGGGCCAACTTGGCGTAGGCGAGGCCGAGGTTGCTGTGCGCCTCGATGAGGTGCGGCGAGAACAGCAGCACTTTCTTGAATTGCCTGACTGCCTCGTCCAGTTGGCCGTGGCGATAGTATGCGGTGCCGAGGTTCATGTGGGCGTCGAGGTTGGTGGGCTCCAGTTCGACAAGGGCTTCCCACTGTTCTACGCAGTTGAGCAGGTCGCCGCGATCGTGGAACACCCGGCCCAGAACATCTCTCCCGGCAGGCAGGCTGCGATCGCGCTGGACCGCCGTTCTGAGCACCCGCACAGCCCCGTCGAGGTCGCCCTCGGTGTAGTAGGCGAGGCCGAGGTTGGATAGGGGCACGGCGCTGGTGGGCAGCAGGTCGCAGGCGCGGGTCAGGTGCTCGACGGCGCTGACGGTGAGCCGCTGCATCAGGGCTGCGACGCCCATGTTGTTGTGTGCCTCGCCCATCGTGGCATCAATGCGCAGGGCCTCGGCGAACTGCTCCAGGGACTGGCCGGACATCTTCAGCACGTCGTAGGCGAGCCCCAGGTTGCTGCGCGCCACCGCGTGGTCGGGGTGCAGCATGACAGCCAGGCGGAAGTGGTCGAGCGACTCCTGGTAGCGGCCCTTGAGGTAAACCACCACGCCGAGATTGCTGACCGCTT
>Ga0315296_10000341_pt1 | contig 43186 bp, 59 predicted proteins | sample YL17G14_18_MG_FD_203921 | JGI IMG/M metagenome (GOLD analysis project Ga0315296, IMG submission 203921) | Sediment microbial communities from Yellowstone Lake, YNP, Wyoming, USA - YL17G14_18 | ecosystem: Environmental > Aquatic > Freshwater > Lake > Sediment | place: USA: Wyoming | collected... | reverse complement strand
CCACGCCACGCCTTGCCGCGCCTCGCCCCGCCTTGCCCAATGATTCGAGCATAAGTTCTATAATTGCATCCCTGCCTTGCCTTGCCATGCCTTGCCAAGCCACGCCTTGCCTCGCCATGCCCAGCCTAGCCTTGCCCAATGATTCGATCATAAGTTCTATAATTGCATCCCTGCCTTGCCTCGCCACGCCTGGCCCTGCCTCGCCGTGCCCCGCCACGCCCTGCCTCGCCGTGCCCCGCCACGCCAAGCCTTGCCTTAATCTTTTTTATTCTGCCATTTAATGACCATACAGCGGCCGAATGGTCCTTTGCGCTCGGGCCGGAAATCGAGTAATCCAACGCGCTCACCCATATCATCTACGATCTTGCGAACTTCGGTCTCTTTTACGAGCGTATCTTCGTAATCCAGATCAAAAGAGCAGGACCATTCATCTAATCGCGGACGATAGCGGACAACGCGGCCCTTCGTTGCAGGGATAACGACGGCGCGGGCATCCATTTTATATGTCTTTGTTCCAAGCAGGACATATTCAGGGCTTATCATGAGACAGGCAGCCGCGCTTTTCTGCAGTGATGCGCGCCCTTTACCCTTACTGTACGTAGCGGCGTTGACCAACGCCCTCTGGATCGCCACGCCTGGTATGTAAAGCTCGTTGGTTTTTTCGTCCCGATACGCCGCAATTTCTGCCTGCTCCTCCGGACTTTTCTTTTCGATTGCCTCTATTGGAAGAAGGGGGAATCGATGCATTAAAAGAGGGGTTTTACCCTTGATTTGAATTTTGATTGTCTTAATTGCCACTTTATCTCCTTTCAAATTACCATCCGAATGGCGTCATCGTTTCTTCGGCTTCCATAATCTGGAAGATGCCGCGCATCTGCTCCGCCGTTGGAAGGCGCAATTCCCGGTATATCCGCTTGGCGATCTTGCGGGCAGACTCGATGCCATACTGACCCTTGAGCTCTATCGCTATCTTAAGGGCCGCATCACGGATTTGCTGCTCGGTCATTCGGTTTGGATCGGCCCGTTCGTCATTGAAACCGGCATCGCCGGATCCTTGACCTGAAACTCGTATTTTTACCATCGAAAAGACCTCTCATCTCGAATCTGCATTTTCGCCATCGAAAAGGCCATTGCGCCACGAAAGTTCGACATCATTTTGCAATCTGAGACCAATTCTACGTATCTTCAAAATGGCAGTTTTTAAGTCTTTGATTCATCGGCACTTACAACAGGCAAAATATCAACTTCGGTGGCGCGTGAAACATTTCGCCGCCGATCTCTATATTTGCGGTACTTTTCTTGCTTATGTCGGATTTGGCAGCGGTCACAGTATTGGGCGCCTGAAGGCAACGTTGCGCCGCACTCACACAATCGTATTTTCGCTTTTCTTATTTCGAGACCTTTTTCGATTCCCGTCCGCCTTTTATATTCCTCAATAATTTTATTGCCCTGCTTCAATTGGCCGGCAGTCGGCAGGACGGCCCGCTCGAAGTATCCGCAGCGCCGACTCTTTTCGACCTTGCAATCATCGGCGAAGAGACAGCCACCATAATGATAGTCGTAGCTGGCGCAGCCCGGCGTCATGTCTTCAGGATCACTGCTGCCTTTGATGAATTGTTTCAATCCGGCCATATTGTTGTGGGGTTCCCCATACACCCATATAGTTCGTCTGAAGTTAATATTACGGGTCTGCAAGTGGTTTGAATCGTTTGTATCCGTTCGGTATTGCGTTGTTGCAAGTCAACCTCCGCTGAAACCTGGTCGATGAATCCGGCTGCGCGTTGGAGATTCAGACGGAGCAAATCGGCTCGTCCCGTCCCAAGGGCTGCTCTTGCCTTGCTTAGAAACTCTGCGGCTTTCAATAATTGCTCTCCATGGTTTAGCATTTTTCTTTCTCCAGAATCAGTCCAGGCAAAAGTTTCTGGAATCCATTCTTTCTGACCATCTCAAACAAGGTCTGTTTTTTCGCCGGATCATAAAGATACGGCAGAAAGACTTCCATGAATTCGACTTGTGAAAGCTCAATCAAGGCTAGCTGAGCGTCTATCCAATCGGCAACAATCTTCCAGGCAGTGCGCTCCGCTTGTTTTTTGACCCGTTTCACTGTATCCTGACGCGGCCGTCGAATGTGTCCCATTAAGACCTTCTCACACTCATATACGCGGGCAGGCAGTTTGAAGGGGAATTTCGTGCCATTGATCGGAACAATAAATGCAATGCTCGCAACACGCGCTTCAGGATCATAATCTTTTAGAATCTGGGATGCCTTATGATCTGCCAATTTTCTTTCGATCCAGGCAATCGACCGAGCTGCCGGTACGCTACTTGTGTAGTTCTTAAGCATTTTCTCCTTTCAAATCTGGGCCGCCCAAATCCGCGTGGAGCCGGGCGGCCCTCGCTCCGAAATCTCTGTCGCAGGGACTCAGAGCCATTCCTCAAATATGGGGCTGCGTCCAGTCAGCTCTGCTGAAAGAAGGTACCAATCGCAGCCCCAGGGCAAAGATGAGGCGCCTAAAAATTAGTTCGGGCGAATTCGCCGAACAATTCTTTTGCCTTTTGGTCATATGCTTTTGCTGCTTCAATCTCATTATCGAAACGGCCAGGATATTTATGCTTACCATTGAGTCGTATTTGCGCTATCCATTTGTGGTCTTGTTTATTCCAATATACACCTTTGAACTTCGAGGTTGCCACACATTGTCGGCTTCTTTGATTATGCTGATTATCAGCACGAGTACAGATCCGTAAGTTCTTCCGCCGATTGTATAACCCATTCCCATTATGGTGATCTACTTCAAAACCAGGTAAAACTCCGAGTATTTCTCTATGCATGAAAATGGAAATACATTTACCATTTATCTTTTGACCCCGCACGGCGTAATATGTGAGATGGGTTTTGTGCGCATACCATTTGTGGAGGTTAATCCTATTGAAATCCTCATCGTCTACGATTGCAAATTTACCCTGAGTCAATGGTATTCGTTTCATATTTTCAAGATTAGGGGTTGCGTATTCAACCCGGATGCTGATAGGAGGTGTATGAATCGCAACCCCGTAGTTGTCATAGGACGGCCGACGGGCAAAAGGCGGAATCCATTCCCCATCCATATATCCTTCTCGTCCTGCCATCCATATCTTTTAAGTTTTCAAAAGCTGCCGGCCGGCGCCCACATGTTTATTGCTTTCAAGGTCTTTTCTTTTCCGGCCGGCAGCACATTTATACTGACATTCGTGCCGGTTTACTTTTCACGAGTCTTCGGACTCAGTTTTTCCATCCACGCACCTGCTAAATCCAGAATCTTATCGGGCAGATCAGCAACTTTTTTATTGTTAACAATTAGAGGGATGATTTTTATCGCGCATGTCGCCTTCGTACTTGGCACAAAACCTGAAACGACTAACAAGATGCAACCAATGATGCCGACAAGGCATGGATGCTTAATACGTGATCGAAAAAGTTTCCGAGCGTCCTTGTCGCACCAATCGAAATACCAACAAATGGTCAAAACTGCAGATAGGATTATTCCAAGAACGCCACCTGTGATGAACAATCCAATGATCCAATCCATCCTCGTAATCCAATAAACTTCCCATTCTGTAATCATTCTTTTCTCCTTTTATTTTCCGTCCGGCAGCACGTTTGCCATTGGCTCTTGATTTTCCCCGATAATCACAACTATTCACTCGGTGGTAATGGCGATGGACCACCTATGACCGTCAATGATTTTATCTTTTTACCAGTGGTTACAAGACGGGATTCGTCAAACCATTCCCAATCAGCTGGTGTTCCTTCTTTTGTTAATTTTTGTGGTTGCAAACCATATACCCGACAACCTGTGGCCTCTTCAGCTCTACTTAAAATAACACCGGTAAATCCACTTATCTGGTCTCTAACTATCATGTATAATTCAAATTTGAACATCTCATTTCCTTGTCTCAACTTGGTGTTTCTGGTTCTGTTGGTTTTATCCTTGACATAGGCTTTTGTTCCTGATAAAATAGGTAACAAGATAAGGGGCACTTTACTGCCAGTTATGTGCCCCGATGCGATTTTCTTGCAAATGGCCCGATAACGGATATAATACATATAACCATGTCTTCACCGGAACTTTTACAATCCCGGACACGGATGATCTTTTGCGAAGCCGTTGCGCAGTGGAAACGATCCATCGTGCGTTTTGCACCGGACACTCAATCCCTCTACAAAATGGTCCTGCGGAGATTCGAACCTTTCGCATCTCAGGACGTCAATGACCTCACGATGGAACATTTCGAGCAATATATCGCCCACGTCCTGGCCAAGAATACTCCTCAGACGGCCAATATCCACCTGATGGCGCTCAAATCTTTTGCCAGATGGCTAAGTCTCTACAATATCGCCTGCCCGGTGACCAAGATAAAAAAACTACCTGAAAACCCGGCCAATCCGAGAATACTCTCCGATCCCGAATATCAGGCCATCCTCGCCGTCTGCAATGCCGAGGAAAGAGATGTGATCCTGTTCCTCGCCAATACCGGCCTGCGCAAGGCGCAGATGATGAACCTACGGTGGAGTCACATAAGCCCCGACCTAAAGTACATCGCGATAACCGGCAAGGGCCGCAAGCGATTGACCGTACCGCTCAATGAGACCTGCCGTCAGATACTGGCTCATTCGTCACACAATCCTGCCACAAACCCTATTCAGTTTTTAGAGAGCCGCCGGCACAGGAACGTCTTATATCGGCTGTGCCTTCGCCTGTCCGGCCGGGCCGGCATTCCGAAGTTCGGGCCCCATGCCCTCAGGCACTATTGTTTCACCCAGCTCTATAAACGAGGCGTTCCTTTGCACTTCATCTCCAAGATCGCCGGCCACGCCGACACCCGGACCACTGAGCTGATTTACTGCCATATCTTCGGACCGACTGATTTGCTCGGCATCACTGATGTCCTCGATCAATGAAAATCTGACCTCTCTTAATCTTACTCGTTCTACTTTCAGATTTATCTCCGTTACCAGAAAGGTGATGGTGCCCAGGTTTCGGCCTTCAGTTTCAAACCTAAAAGTTGGATCCGGGCAAATCTCAAATGAATTAGTACCCATGGATTTTTACCAGAATATTTTCTCTCCACTCCAGACACTATAACTTGCCAATTTAGTATCATTTTGGTCACTAAGAATTGTTACGTATTCAAGACCGGTCCGCTCTTTAAAATATATCATAGAACATCTCAGTAAGATCTGTTTGGCTTCCAATGAAAGATGACACCAATTAACCATATTCGTACGGATGGTATGCCCTTGTTCATCGAGATGACTAAAAACGCCTTCTTGTAAGGCTTCATTCATCCAGGTGATAACTTTCGGATCCAATCCCATCTTATCTGGAGGTTGCCTTGTAATTATTGGTTTATCGGGAATAGATGGCTCTTGATATCCCCTTTCCTTCTGTTTTTTCTCCCAGCCTAATCGCCGATCCAATCTCTCTTTGGGGGTCTGTGAAGGTATTTTTTTGGCACATCCAAAATATAGAAAGTTCAAAAAGAAAAAGGTGAGCAAGATTACAACCACGGACGGGACCGATCCACGGCAATGGGGAGAATAAAAAGCCCGCCTCAGGGCCATCGCCGAGTGCGCGAAGCGCGCTTGGTTTTTTCCTTGGCGGGCTTTAACGTTCAACTGGATTCTCGACGATGGCATATTATTCTCTTTTGAATGATACAACGATATTATCTCTTCCGGCCATAGCATTTGCAAGGAAAATCCCGTCGGATTTCGGTGGATAACTTGTACATAAGTCTGCATCGTTTTTGCAGGCAAAGGGTTAGGAAAGACTTAGGACACGAAGATTTTTATCGAGAGGCAATAAAAAACTCCCGCACTTCCTTGCGGAGCACGGAAGTTTCGTTATAGGAAAGGTCTTATGTCTTGGCACTTTTGCGGGATGCCGCTATCCTGGTCCGTTCGGCGATCAGGGCAAGATAGCAGGGCCGGCAGGGCCAGCGATTGAGCTGGTCGGCACCAACATCGATAAAGGCGTCCTTACCACAACTACATTTGTACGGATATTGAATCTTCTTTGTCAAGTCTTTGCCGGCAATCCGCGGAGCGCCCTGATTACATTCTCGGCCTCCGGACCGATGGCCTTGATTAGCTGCGCCTCTAAACTGGTCCACTGATCAGGATAGGCCGTCTTGTAACTCTCGATTGCCGTCACCACAGAGCTGGTTGCATTGTAATAGATCTGTTGTTTGGTCTGTGCTTCGATCAACTTTGGTTTGATCTTCGCCCATGTGCCCAGGGCAGCTCCTAAAATGCCTGCAATGGTGGTTGCGATTCCTCCTGCCACGGGTGCCCAAGGAAAAACGGGCGCTAGTGGGATGGCCGCCGCCGCCACAGTGGCGGCAATGGCCTGAGCTTGCGTGGCCGTTGCCTCCAGTTTTGCAGCCGAATTTGAGTCGATCTGATAGGTCGTAATGACCTTACCGCTGTTCGGCTCCGTTGTTTCCTGCTTGAGGCAACCGGATAACGCCACCAATAATACTACCATGATCAGAATCTTTCTCATTTTGAATCTCCTTTCGATGTCACTATATTATCTTAAGTAATATACTTTAACGCATACGTTCTATATCGCCATTTAGCCCGGCGTCAGCTTCGCCTTTGATCTTCCGGATCGCTTCACCGATTCGTTTGACGCGGTCCTCCAACAAGAGCGCACTTACGTTAAGTGAGGCCAGCATGGCCTCGATTCGCTCCACAAGGTCGTTATACTCGCCGTTGGCCAGCAGTATGTTCCGATTCAGATCGTTCAGCCGCGATGATTCATTGTCCATGATTTCGGATAAGCTCCTTCACTTCGGCAAATTCGTCCTTCAATGTCCGCTCGAAACTATCGACCTTCTTCTCGATCCGCGAGCTTCGCTCGTCACAAAGGTCCCGCCATACGATTTTGTCGGCCGAAGGATGGTGCCTGCCATTGGCCACGTGCTTTATGATGGCGCCAAAGGCGCCGCCTACCGCGGTAAACAAAACTCCGAAGATCGGCCAATTTCCATTTGACATCGGTTAAATCCTCTTAAGCATTTCGGATAAAGCTCACAACTTTGATTATCCATGTGCCGGATACACCATTTGAAGCTATTTGAATCGTACCAGCCGTTCCCGTCATCATGGCAAAATATGTAAAGCAATCGGCCCCATAAGTCCGGAATGACCCACCGCCACTTTCAGATCTCGTCCAGTGTTTGGCGCTTGGTGGCGTACCGCCATATCCAGTCGGTTTTATATAGAAAACCTGATTGTCTAGATTACAATGGACTTCCAAAAATACCAATCCAGAATTTACTCCCACATAAGAGGATAAATCCAGTGTCTGCCATGCGTCTGCTGCCGTCATTGTCCCGTTGAAAGCGGTTGCACCAGATGATTTGATGAGATGGGCAAGCTTGTAATCGTGCGAGGTCGATACGCCGCTGACATCAATGCCCACCTTGGCTTCCAGCGCCTCTATGGCATCCTGAGGGTTGTTGACCATTGCCGCCATGACATCATCTATATTGTCGACCCAGGTTGTATAACTATCTAAGGCGGCAGGAAAATTCGTAGACATCTTTCATTCTCCTTTCAGCTCTGAGCTCCAACGATGGTCCATGTCCCCGGCGTTCCGGCAACGGTGCAAATTTTTAATTTGCCGTTGACGGCTGCCAATTGGCCGATCTTGGCCGGACCCGATGGGTTGCTGGACCGATTATATAAGCCTATGTCAGCCACCGTTTGTTCCTGCTGGATATCGAACGGTATCGGATTATTCTTGGCGAAGATTTGGGCCACATATCCGGACCCGAAATGCGTCCCGTCACCGAACTTGAAGGTTCCGAACTTGCCTACCGTCGCATCCGTTATGAGTTTGCATCCATCCTCATCTAAGATGATCCGCTTGCCGGACGTGGCCGTTCTCAAGGTCGCGCCCGTTATGATAGTGCCAGTTATTGTCCCGGCAATCACCGATCCGAGCTGTGCACAGATTGCGCTCAGGGATTGAACAAATATCTTTTCGGCAATTACGGATCCTACTCCCAGCTTCTCAGCAATTACCGCGCCCGCCAATATCTGCTTGTCAGTGACACAATTGGGCGCCAAGAAGTCGCCTATCCAGTTGCCTCCGGTATTCATGCTTTCCAGAATGCCGATTTCCTGCTGCGCATCGGCGCTGATCATCAGAGTTGATAGAAGCCGCGTTGTCTCCGTCGCAACTGATGCATAGTCATTCGTACTTTGAAGATCGGCGCTTCCGATGGAAAAGTAGACATAATATGTTGTTCCCTCATTGAGGTCGATAATCTGGCCGGCGTTTATCGCCTGGGTGGAGCCATCGGAGAAATGGATCGTTCCGGCGGCCCAATGGACCTCATTGTGTTTATTTTCACTGGCATTGTCACCCGGCAGCAATTTCAGATCATGCATGAAGGGCTGCATGGCATTAAGCATTTCCACTGGTCCTATCGTCTTTTCGGCAACGATCTGGCCCGATACCAGCTTGCCGCCATAAACGGGATATGCGATTCCACCCTTGTTGGATGCCACGAAGAAACGATACGACCCAACCCCGTCTGAGCGAACGTTGCTATCCTTAAAGACATTCGGATAGGAAAGATCCCAATAGACATATGTCATGTCCGTATTACCCGGAGCTATCTCGTAGCCTATGCCTCTGTAGCTGATTATGATGGCGCTTATCCCATCATCGGCGCTCCAGGATATATGGCCGCTCGGTGTATTATCGTTCCATTTAAGATTTGTAGGATTGAGAACATCAACGACAGGTATGTTCAGTGTCGGATCCGGCACGCGAAGGTTAAGGTCAATCCGTTTCACCGCGTAGACCGGCCGCCGGTCCGATCTTGGCGCTACAGCGGCGGCACAGGGCAGGAACGGTGTGGCCGCATCGGCGGCCCACAAATTCTCATCGTACTCCATCAGTGTCAGGACAAACTGATGCTCCTCACTCTGCTCGCGGGTTGTGATAACGAAATCCTTCAGGACCAGATTCTGCTCGCCTATCGCCCACAGATCGTCCGCCTGTGGTTTGGTGCCCGTGAATTGACCTGCTATCATGATCTCGCTGCCTGAAACGCTTTGAATCGTTTTTATGACCGGCGCATCGGCGTCATGAAGGCGGACCGCAATCTCGTAGGTCTTACCGGCCTCGAAGGCGTCCGTCATGTCACAATCAACCTGGAGTTTGTCATTTGTCCCGGGCGTGTACGAAATTATCCTGCCGCCGCCGCGATGGCCCATATCTTTCAGGACGTTCCAGTTGGGGACATCGTGCTGGACGCCGAGCCGGTCGCCTAAGTGATAGCCTATGCAGTCAATGTCCCCCTGGGCCTTTATGCTGCGCTCGAGCAGCTCATTGTGGGCCAGGATAAACTTACCGTATCGCCAACCTTCCGATCCCTTGCTAATACCCAGCGGCGAAAGCGATACCTTACTTTTGTAAGTGGTCAGGCTGGAGCTGTAAATGGGCAAAATGGTCCGCTCATAATCCCTTTCAATGTCGTTATAGGCGATCTCCAATTCGCTCGCCCGATCGATCTTCCGCAGGAAAGTCTCCTCGAATGAGCCTTCCAGGATATTGCCCACGCTCAAAATGCCGACACGGCTTTTGTCCTTGCTTATGGCCAGCCTCAGGTTCGCCCCGCGCCAGTACGGAATGCACCGCGCCGATTCGCAAACGGCAAGGACCGCATCCCACAATGATTGTGCCGAGTCGAAAAAGGCATTAAACGTGATCCGCGGCTCCGTCCCACCCTTGCCATCTGGACACAACACATCGCACCATTGGGCCAGCTCCCACCAGTCGGCATCCACAATCCGCTGCCAGTCCATGCCTTCGTATTCTTCGACTTCGTAAGGCGTTCCGGCACCATCCCCGCTTATGACGGGCTGTGTCAGAACGTCATAAATGATCCAGGCGGGATTAGGGTTGTAAGCCAGCAGCCAATCATTGCCATCATAGGTATCGACAATGGCACCTTCGATCTGGGCATCCACGTCCAGAGGCGGCGACAGCTCCTCCGTCCGCAAGGCCGATATGCCGGCCAGGACTAGACCCGGATAGGTGAAGCCATCATTGAGGACCTCGTTGGCGAACTCAAAAGCGATGTCGTTGTGGAATCGAGCATCCGTCATATCCGTCCATGTCTTGCTAAGCTTGACGTCGTAGTGGAATCCGCGCTCCATCGTCATGGCATCGCTTAATTTCCACAACCGCCAGAAGGTGTTCGTCCCTATGAACTGACCCGATCCGGTCTGGTTGACCACACTGCCGTCAAAGACGGTCGTATAACCCGAGTCGGTGCTCTTTTTGGCCTCGATCTTTACGGTAACGTTGCGTGCGTGGTTCTGGCCGCCATCGGAGTAATAATGCCACAGATTGAATCGCAGCATCAATTCGACATCATCGAAATTATCACCCGGCGTCTGCCACGTGAATGGGCCCTCTGAGTTTCTAATGACGCGGTTAGGCTTATAGCATCGCCGCGTTTTGTCGAAGAAACTGACCACCGGCTGATCGATCAGGCCTCGCCTCGTTTCGACCGTGACGCCCGTGAAGTTGGTATAGGCTTGTTTGTCGATGCGAATGTCCGTTACACTTTTCACGGGCCCTTCGCCGAAGGCCACAAGGGTATATGTGTTGAGCTTCATGTAGTCCGTGCTTGGCAACACGTGACAGGCAATGATATTGCCGTGATGTCGGACTTTGCCATAACTTTTCAGGATCGCCAATCCCTGTTCCTGAGTGGTCCTCGGATCCCAGCTATCCGCCTGTGAAGGATTAGGACCTTCGCCGGCAGGTTTGGGGGTCAGCCTATTGATCAGCATGCCGCCAAGAACGGCTCCGCCATACATAATGCCCGCAGTAATGATAACCTGGCCGATAATATCCGTGACCATCCAGGTGGCTAGAGCAATAATTCCGCCAACAATGTCTCCAAAATCCGGAACGAAGAAAAGCTCATCTCTCGGTTGAAGCAATGTGGATGACCATTTCTCTGCCGGGACTATCTTGCCATTCAGGGTGACGGCATATCCGCCCGATGGCGGCAGCGCCTCCGCGGCCGCCTCTGCCAAACTACAACCTCCACAAGGCAAATCGAATGATTTACGGTCCTGAAGGCCCGCTACAGTTATTTTTACATTTGTAGGATCCATGAATCCAATGACTCCAGGGCCATTCATCGAGAAGATCGATCTTGGACGTTTTGGTAAATTCCGCCACGTGCACGAATTGGCGACAATTTTCCAGGACAACGCCACAATGCCAGCCAAATCGTCGACTATTAAAGACGACTACGCAGTAAGGTTCCACTTGGTCGAGAGGTTCGGTCCAGTGACTTGCAATCCTTTCGACCATCGCCGCCTGAAGCTCCATCGACTGCGGGCTCGGCGCATCCGGCAGCTCGATGCCCCTGCGCCGCTGGACTTCCCGCACGAGGCCAAAGCAATCGAAGGCATCAGGGCCCCGACCGCCGCGAAGAAAAGGAATGCCAATCAAGTCACTCACATCAATTTTTGTCTCTGCGATCATAATTATGCAAACCTGATTGTGCCGGCGGCAAGCGAGGGCGCCCCACCGAAGCGCCCTGAATTTAATCGCTCCCTGCAATCGGCCAAGCGCCGGCCACAAACCGAATATCCGGCCGTTCCGCCGCTCGTATAGCTCCCGCTGAAATTACTGCTATTTGTGCCATTGAGAGTAAAATTGTTCGCATCAGTCTTGGTGATCGTGTATGTGTCATCCAATGAAGGAGTAATGCCTGCAATGCCGGCCAGGCGGATCAAATTACCCGTGCTGAAATTGTGCGCCGTCACCTCGATGGATACCGGATTCGTTCCTGACAATGTGACGCCGGCAACTGTTTTCCGTTGATATTTGCAGCGGGCATTCTCGAAGCGATGGCGGCAAAGATCGGCGAAATATCTGTGAAGCGGAAATCTTTGTCTCAGCAGGCTCATCGCTCCGACCTCGAATGCCACGTCCATTGCCGTGATCCGCGGCGCGATCACATCGAATTCCGTCTGCAGCTCGCAATAATCCTCACAGAGATTATCTGCGTGGATAATACTGAAGATGATTTTGGAATCCGTGCAGCCATCATGCTGCTCCAGCCAGGGCTGGAGAAATTGACTCACATTGGAGACGGATAAAGTAGTTTTAGGCGCCTCGCCCTCGCTCGATTCTTTGATCATGCTGCAGCTGAAGTTGAAACTCTCATATTTCGCCGCCATTTTCTCCGTGCCGGCGCCGGCATTGTAAAGCAGGTTAGCTTCATCTATGGTAAGGAGCCGGTTATAAAGCCGCATATCGTCCATCGGTCCGACAAATTTAGTCGTTGACCAATCAATATAGATGCCGATAGCCAAATCCGTGCTGGTATTTATCGATCCAGACCTTGAAGAAATATTCGATGACGGGTAAACGATTCCATCAACGATAAATGTAACGATACCATCCCTGTCGACATTCACTACCTGATGATGCCAATTGCCATCTCGTAAATTGCCCGGAAAGTTTGGGACATGACATTCAGTAAACCCAGCCGCATCTCCAATAAGAAAATAAGGATCGGCATGAGTAGTATGTAAACCAATGTACCAGCCAATCAAGCCCGCCGTTGCTTTAGCCGCAATACAGCGCTGTCCCGCAGCAGTCGTTTTGAACCATATAGAAATAGCAAAATCACCAGCTCCAAAATTTAATAACGTATTGTGTGCAGCTCGGCCATAATCTACTGCGCCATCAAATTCCAACGCCGTATTTATCTTACCGGCGACAGTCATTGTATTAGTATCGGCTATAGAAATTCCATTTAATCCATTAGGAGAGCTATCTGCTATCAGCTTATTTGCCGCATTATCATTCATCTTCCAATGAGCTACGCATCCGGTGTCCCAATATTTTTCGCTGAGCCAGTAGAGGTCTTCGTAATTGCGAACAAACCTTTTGACCTGGTCCTGCGAATCGTTGAGCTGAAATTCTATTAAATTAAGCCAGGGATATTTTGTATCGAGCTTGTTCTTTTGGGCCACAATTTTGGCCGGCAGTGTCATGGCGCCTCCCTGAGGATCGCTAAATCAAAAGTCAGCTGCCACAAATCGCCGGCGCTCTGAGGATGGATGGCATACTCGATAGGCGCCAATAGTTTGGCTACGTATAGTTTCTGCTCTGCCGGATGGAACCAGGTAAAGGCCTCACCGCCATAACCAATTACATCCCGCTCCCAGCTTTCGAGTAACTCTTTATCTTCATCCGGAAGGGCGGGATAAACGACATGGAATCGTTTCGGCGCCGCCGTGGTCCGCGTCCTGGTCAGATACGCCCCGCTCTCGAAGCTCGCCCTGTGAACGGGATCGACAGTCATTCCCTGCGAGAATTGCTGCATCGAAAAATTCCTGCTCATCTGTGGAAAACTTTCCATATTTCACTCTTTGTCATTCCTTTTTTAATGACAAAGCCGGCGACAAAGGAATGACAAATTACCGGACTGACTGAATCGTTGACCTTAATGCGCCGTGCCTAATAATATTGCTGTTAACAATATCCACAATGAGCTGTTCCCCATCAAATCGCGGCTGTCCCCGAACTGCGAGATTTGTGCCACTGTAATTATTGATGGTTATTCCAATTGGCGCACCACCCTTGGCAATCACCATTTCGCCCTTCTGAAGGATTGCCGGAAATTCGTCAGCCATCAGGCCGGCGTGAAGCCGCGGTGCTTGTTCGAACGCCCAGGCCGGCATCATTCGTGTCGGGAATGCCGCCTCTCCGATGACGCCGCCGGCATGGCCGACTGGCACAGGAAAGCCCATCGCCGCCCCAATCCCCCTAACCAAGGGTTGAATTATAAAGACTCGCATCATTTCCCGAAGGACATCACGTGCAAAACTTCGCATCGCGTCCCGCCAATTCTCGCCTTCCCATATCATTCGATCTAAGGCCGATGTCGCCGAATATTCAATTGTGCTCCAGACCTGTCGCCATTGATTTGCGATCTTCTCCGCCGCTTCCGCCATTTCCTCGGCCGTCGTCTTGACCTTGACGCCGGCGCCAATGGCCGCTTCACCGAGACGATGAAATGCACCCCAAACGGCATCGCTCGTTACTGCGATCCTATTTTGTGCCAGCGCTGCCTTATCGAGCTCTTCCGTATATGCCTGCCATTCCGCCTCAAACTCACCTATGTATTGTGACACCTCATACCAGTTCTCAAATTCGGCATTGTAATCGGCTTGTGCTTGGCGGATTGCCTCCGTTTGGCTAAGGAACATTTCCATGGAATGGATATCGGCTCCTTTGGGCAGACCGTATGTTCCGTAGGAATATTTCCATGCCTCTAATCCTTTTGCTGAAGGCATCTGACTTCCTAGCGGACCGCCAATAGGTCCGCGTTCGGCGATCTTATCATAGAGCCAACTATATGCCTCCCAGATGGCCTGAACGCCTTCAACTTGCGACGATATAAATTTCTGCAAATCGGATTGATTTTTCTTGATATACTCACTGATAGCTTGGCTTGCAGCGGTAACAGCCGGCAAAAGAACGGCCCCGAAAATCTCTTGGAGCTCATTAACTTGATTACGCATCTGCTCGAGCGCACCTGTGGCCGTTTTAGTCTGAGCCTCGGCCAATCTGAAACTCTGCGCCCCGATTCGAAGAAGCTCATTGAATTTTTCCTGCGCACTAAGACCCTCGTTTAGGACGATACCATATCGACTAAGACTCTGCGTCTGACCTTGTGATGCCCTGCCAACAAGCATCATGGCTGATTCAAGGTCTATCCTATACCGCGCCGCAAGCCCGATAGCAGCCTTCGTTGCTTCTTCCAACTTATCGGTCGTCACGCCAAGATTTCTGGCATACGCCATCTGGCTCAAAACCTGCTCATCACTGTAAACGGTCATTTTCTGCATCAGATTTGAGAAAGGCACGAATCGGCTCTGAACCTGAGCAAGTGCTGTTTCTGTTCCGCCCAGCGCGGCAACGAGGTCCATCTGGGCCTTTTCCTGTTCCATCGCGGCGCCAATAGAGGCCTCAAGACCGCGCTTTAGTCCATAAAGACCACCGCCAATCCCGGCCAGGCCGAGCAGCTGGCTGCCGAATCTCTTGAAGGTTCCCTCCAGACCTCCCATAACACGGGTGGCCCGGTCCGTTGCAATGATCTCTAAGTAGGCCCTGCTCGTAGTCGTAGGCATTTCTCACCTGTAAGAAATAAACTCTGCAATCTGTCTGGCCGCATCGGCCGCCTCGCGGCTGCCGCCAACGCCAGCAATCACTGCGTATGCGATATATCTGGCCCTCAGCGCCGCCGCGTATTCACCGTATGGCACAATGCTTTCCGCCAGCTCCAGCTCTCTCAGCTCAAGAGCGCTAAATCGTGACATCAGCTCATTTTCCGTGCACCGGTAATGCGTCTTCAGACGGATAAGGAATCTTCGATGTCCGTCGTCACGAAGTTTTTTAGTAATGTTTCGTCCGTGGCCCGGCCCATGCCGCTCAGTCTCATGCAGATGTCACATACCGGCGAAATAATCGAGGAAGCCTTTTCCTTGATTTTGAGAATCTGCTCTCTCTTGAAAAGGCGCTGGCCCTTGGCATTGCGGACGCACATCTGAAACATCAAAGGCTCGACCATCTCGATATTGACTTGGCCATTGTCATTGCGGCATTCTTTCTGCCATTGTGCCTTTTCCAGACACGATAAGCCATGAATATAGACGAGACCGGCACCTTCAATTACATGAATTTTTACTGGTGTCTCAATCGCGAATATTGTCTCGGCATTTGCCTCGCCATTCTGGCCGACCATCACTCCACCATACGTCTCCTGTTTTAGCTGCTGATTTTCCTGTTCTGACATAGTGCCGTCCTTTCCTGGATAAAATGGCGGATTCCTGGGTCAATCTCAAATTCAAATCACAAATGGAAAGTTACGCTCCCGGCGTAAAAGTCCACTTCGTCTCGGGCGTTATCTCCACCTCGTAGGTCGATTCTCCTGTCAGGCTATGGCGTACATTGCTGACGCCCGAAATATAACCGTTGCCGACGAAGGTGCTGGCGTCCTCATCGGTAAAGGTCCATGATTCCTTTGTCCGCGCCAGAAGTTTGGTCCTGCACGCGGCAAGAACGGTCTTATCCGGCTTGAGGGTCGCCGTCATCACGCCCTCTACAACGGCCCCTGGAAGGCTTGTCGCAATGCGATCGACATCAGCGGCAGCCGCTGCCGTGATCATGTTGATCTTGAGACCGCCGATAGTGACATCGATCAGGGGCGTCAAGGCGCCGGTAACGGCCCCAACGAGTGTTCCACCATATAATGTTGTTGCCATCGTTTATCCTTTCATTCACTTTGCGCAAATCAATGTATCAGCACGTAAGGATCCGCCCATTGGACGGCGTAGAGAATTTCCACCGTTATCAGGATGCCGGTCTCGGGGATATCGGTTGCCTCGGTCGAGACAATATCCAGAAACTTGGCGTAGCCGCCGCACCTTGGATCCTCGCACAGTTTCTTTATCACGTCCGCACAGACATAATTGAGCTTGGTATCTATGCACTCACTCGCTTCATCTGACTGAAGGACAACGATCCAGATAAAATACTTCTGCCTGACCACTCGCGGCTCACGTCCCGTGGCGGGATTGACAGGGCTTTTATTCTGGTCGCTGCCTCCCTGCATTATGTAGGCCGTCAGGTCCGCGAGCGGCTGGTCGGCCAGCAAGAAGCGTTTCGCCCGCGTCGACGTCAGCGTGTAGCTGTAGCCATTGGCCTGAGTGACATCAGACATCGCACGCTCAAGAAAGGCCCCAATCTGCTCTATGACGGGCAGACTCATGTCCTTTTTCCCGATAATATGAGATAGATTTGGTCGTTAATATTGGGGACCAATTTTTCCGAAACCTCCTTTTCGCAGGATGCCGCCAAGCCCCCAACATTGAAATAGGCCTCGGCCAAGGAAGGACCCACCACTTCCAGGATACGTAATCGAGGAACCAATGCGCCTTCCGAAATTTCGCCAGCTCGTATCCTCGCCTTGAGGCCGCCGCCTACCGGCTCGCGGATAAAGATCGCAGTATGTCCGCTCGGCATCGTTGCCTTAAAGGCATGAGGGATCAGGCTTCTCAAACCCATGGCCAGGGGCGGCGCCCATGTCACACCGGCGGCAGTCTGCCTTGCCGCAAAGCCAAGCAGCACTATGCCACGCGTCCCGATATTTATCCGCGATAGCCATCGCCGGAATGTGGCCCTCGGATTTATCGTCAGCCGCGCCTTAATGTCACGGTCCCGCAGTTTCATAACATCACGAAGTCTGCGGCTGATCAGGGTGCGACCCTGGTCCGCAGTACGATTGATGCCCCGCGATACGACCTTCGGCAAGGCATTGGCAGTCTCTCCGAGCCTGCGCTCGAATTCCCGCAGCTCCTGGTCCTCGATCTTAATTTGGATTACTTCTTCCGTCATTGCAGTTCCACAGTCAGCCAGCCGCTATTCTGGGTCAGTATGCGGACAATCCGCATCCAACGGGCGATTTCGCCCGGTCTCGGCGCCATAAGAATCTTGTCGCCGCCGGTATCTATCTCGGACGTTGTAATACCCTTGCCGGCATCGTTGATTACCGATAGATGCACGGTCGGATACCGCGCGCGAGTCTTGCCGTCCTTCGGCTCCTCAGTACGATATCTGCAATGGCCCGAAATGATCCGGTCCGACAGCGCATCATCGTCCTTGCGATAGGTTACGGTGACATTGGCCAATTGACCAATGACGGCCGCTCCCATGTCCTGGACGACTTCATTGAAACTTTTCATCGTTATTTATTAGCTCGGCGTAGCATGCGCCGCATACTGCGAGCGGCCGTAGCCAGATTGCCCCTGTTATTAAAAATTTCTGGCACTGAGGCCGTCATCTTCACTCGTCAACGTTTAGGAGATCGTATGGAGCGTTGCGTGCGCTGCGTACTGCCATCGTCCATACCCGACTGCCCGGCGCGTATAGGCCTTGATGAGCATCTGATCATTGAGCCGGTAGTGCTCGCTTTCCGGTCCGAACACATCGACGTTGTCCGCCAGAGGGATTTCTTCCTGGCGGATCATTGATTTTAATGGCGCATCGGTCCGATACACGTCAAAATCGACCGTATATGTCAGCCGGGGATTGGCGACCACGCGGACATTGAATCCATCCTTTCTTAGTGATTCGATCGTATTGGTATCCCCCTGGTTGATTACCGGATTGACGATGGCCGGAACGAGATACATCCATAAGGAAGGGCTCGTCATCACCAGGAAGTTTTTGGCATCCTCATTCATAGGTTTTGCCTGATCATCGAGAATGCCGAGCATCCACGTGATGACGCCCAATATCGCCTTGACCGCTTCGGCGGAGGTCGGCGTGCCAGCGGCGACGACGTTCAGAGCCGGGATATCCCCATAAGCCAGGAGATTCTTTTGGACCCCGCTTTTTCGCTCGCCGTGAGTGGCGCTGAAGAAATTAGCACCATCATAACACTTGCCCAGCGTGGTGCCCGTGCCGGCGAGCATGAGTGTGCTCATCAGCTCCGCCCAGTGATTTACGCAACGCGTGGCGAACTCATTGACCTGGGCCATGACCTGTCCGGTTTTATCCCGCTCGATATCTTCACGTTTGATATTCAGACCGCCCTGGTAGACGCGATTGCGGATTTGGTAGAAGTACTCAGCCGCCTCCTCGCCGCGTTTCTCGCCCTTGACCTCCGTCAGTCCCGGCGGTGTGCCGAGCCAGGCGTAAGTCTCGAGGGCCGAATCACTATCGAACGGAATCGACAAAAGATCGATCCATTCGGCCATCGCCTCGGCGATTCGCAAAAAGAATTCACCGCGAACGCCCTGTACTGTGACGTATCTCATGGTACATTCTCCTTAATTAAATTTTTCATTGCCCCGTGGCGGTTCAGATTTCCAGTTAAAGTTTGCGGGTACAAAAAAAGCGGCTGCATAGGAAGTATAGGCCCCTATACAGCCGCTTCTTTGTCTTGCGTCCCCCGTTACCTGGCCGGGTAGCGAGAGAACCCGCAGCTAATGGTCGACCCTTTAGTCTATTCCTGCGCCCAAGTTCCGCGCTTATCAATGATGTGCCAGCCGGCATTCGTAGCCTTGCCGTTACTGGCAAGAACCAAATAATCCCCGCGCTGCGCCGTTCCCTTGGTATTCGTCAAGCATTTCCCAGCAGCGCCCGCCGCCATGCCGCAACCGCCGGCGCTGTTGTCGGCGGCGTTAAAATCGACCACTATTCCGGCAGCCCCGAATGCCGCCGCATTGACGACGGTCACCATGTAGTCGGCAATCGAGGATCCTGCCAGCAAGGTGATGACGACTGCATCGGTATCGACATAAATGATCTTGCCGCAATCGGCGGCGTCCGTCGTATAGTTGGCGGATTTCAAGACTCGGTTCGGATTGGCTCCGAACTCATCCTTCTCGCCCGGGCGGAATTCCACTATCGCGGTATTCGCCGCCACGTAGCGGGCTACGATGCCCACGAAGCTATTACCGGGCGCCGAAAAAGTCAAAGTGCCATCAGCGCTGGCGTATACAGGCTGACCGACATCAGTTATCACCACACCGGTCAGAGTAACCTCTAAGCGGTAGCGGCCCCTCATTCGCTGGACCGTCAAAGCTCCATCGCCGCCCAACGAGTTATCCACATATTCCATCGAGTGACCGATGAAGGGATCGCCGCCCAGCAAACCACGAGCGTAACCCGAGCTGTCGCCGAGCATGGCTCCTTCATAAATTATGGTTGATCCCTTCACCCGATATTCGCTCTGCTCACCACGAATAAATGTCAAGGGTGTATTGGCTGTTAATCCCATGATTAGTCTCCTTTACTGAATAATTGGTTCATCTTTCGCACTTGATAGCTCATGGCCCATTTGCGCGGAAGGTTAACTTGCGCAGAAGGTTAACTTGCGCAGCACTTCGGCCTCTTCAATCATTTCGCCGGGTGATGAACGGCGGCGATGTAGGCATCCGCCGAGCTAAATTCATCCTGCAATTCCTGCGTCTTGCCGAAATGGTCCTTGAGCTGCTCGTTGGTTGCCTTCGTCTCATCAAATCGGCCAGTGCCCGGCGCTGGGCTGCCCTGTGTGAACTCCTGGATCGCCGGATCAATCCTTGTCTTTTGCGCCCTGGAAAGGTCCTCGGCTAGCTTCGCATTCGTCTGTTTGAGCTTTTCGATCATGAGGGCACGCGCCTGCTCGGCAGTCTTACCTCCGGAGAAAGAGCTGACGATAAGCTCGTAGTCAGTGCCGCAAGCGGCCTGAAGCTCCTTGAAAAGATCGGACACTTTCTGCCGGCCTTCAGCCAGCCCTTCCGCCTTGCCGGCGTTGAAAATCTCACCGTGCATGTCCGGATACTGCGCAGTAAAAGTTTCGATTGTCATTTCTACGTCTGTTTTTGCCATTATTTCATTCTCCTTAATCGTAAATGCAATTTGTTCGCTCTCATCTTGACTGTAGGCCGTTGCCTTTGTCTTGGCATCGGCCCCCAAAACGCATATGCTTATCTCGCGTATCAGGGCCTTGCGAAAAATCGTGCCGGGCCCTTTGAAATTTAGCCCGTTGACCTCGACTTCTATTCCGGCGTTAACGTTCTCAACCACCAATGGCGGGACATGAAGACTCGCCTCCATCGGAAAGCCTGCAATCATGTCATCCCTGAGCGCCCTGGCCTCGACATTATCGAGCCACGTAGCTTCTGCACTGACATTCTTTGATATTTCCTGCTTGGTGGTAAATGCTATCCGCGAGCTTGTGAAATGCTCGTGAAGGATCGGCGTTCGTGCCTTTGAAAATTTCAGACCTTCAAGGTCGAAGATTGTGTCGCCCCAGAACCAGTGATTCTTGATAATTCCTCCCGAATAGGCGACAATCTTTAGAATCTTTTTGTCCTGGTCATCGGCCGTCAGCGCACAGGCTGCATCGCCCCCGTTGAAAACGCAGGCTCCTATCGGCGCTTTATTTTGCCCACCGGCAAATTTCAATACGTTATCCGATCCTGAATGTTTGCTTTCCTTCGCCGGCTCGAAGCGTTCATATTTAACATTGTTGTCCTTCAGCCATTTTTTCGCCTCGGCAACGGTCCATTTCTCACTGGGAAATCTCAGCGCCTGGGGCATGGGCGGATCCTTCGGCTTTGCGTGACCCTTCAATTTGGCCCAGACAATGTCAATCGTCTTAGGCACGCGGATTCTGCCATAAATGGTCCCGCCACGCGTATATCGGTAGCTATCGGGATCAAAATCCGAAGGATCCCTCAACCGGGCGGAATGAAAATTTTCCATCGGCATAAATCACCTGCTTTCCTGTCCGATAGTCTAGTCAACGGCATCCATCTTGATCTCATAGTCAAGCGGGCTCGAGCCTGTGCCATCATGTTCCAATTTCAGATTCTTATTTGTGGTTACATCAATGCCAGCGGCCTTCGGCGCAGTAACTATAAGTATCCCTCCTGGAGGCAATGTCAGAATGCCGGTTGCACTCAACAAGGTCATCGGAACGGTGGCGGCCCCGCCTAACTTCAATCCTGCATCGCTTGACTTATTGAAGATGAAAAGCGACTTTAATTTGGCCGGCGTAATTGCAGCTCCTAAGGAGTCGGTCTGAACACTCAGATCAAGTGTTTCAGTCCCGGCATCGGCCAAGGTTCGCCTGTCATGAAACATACAGTTGGCCTGATTATCTCCGATGCCATCCGTAAAGCTCTGACTCCGATCCAAACTCTGTGAATCCCTCGGCGTAGAAAGGTCCAGCACTTTGGTCAAGACCCAGTTGAAGCACACGTTAATGTTCGAAATAAGTGACATCATTTTCTCCTTTCATTTCAGGACTTTTTCCGCTACTAAAATTACCTTTTTCGTTTGCAGATATTCTTCTTCCTTCGCCCGCTCATCGGTGACGTCCCTGAAGTCGCGTCCCTGGCGAGCGCATATTTCCGTTCTTGTCATCGTCCCGTTGGCAAGCTGAAGCTTGTCGGCATCGGCCTCCTGATAGGGGTTCACATATGGCCAGCGCTTGCACCAGATTTCATGCTTTTTCCAATCGTCTCGCGGCGTCAGATCGCGGCGCTCGATCCACTTGGCAAGCTTCCATAACCACACCCGGCGGATAAAGGGTTTAAGAACCAGGTTCTGCTCGTCCTTCCAATTTTCGCGGGCCTCCTGATAGGCGATACGGGCATTCATATAGGTAGCGCCCGAGAAATCGCCCGTTATGAGCATCGAGGGTAGACATAAAGGCCTGCCGATAAAGGCCAGCATCCGCAGGACAAAAGAATCAAACGCCGATGGCGGCCGGGCCGCGCCTATCGCCTTGATTTCCTCCCCCGGCGCCGTGCCATGCCAGATTTGTCCCGGCTCGATTTTATCAATTGGTTTCTCATCTTCCGTCTTGCCAGTAGCGCTGACCCCACCCGTGTAGCCCCGTGGCAGTCCCTCGGCCGCATAAGTCCTGGTCATCATCGGCCAGCAGGCGTTGATTTTTGACGCAACAAGCTCCGCATCGATGTACCCGCACAGCTGATCGATGAAGTGCACCGAGCTGGTCAGGGCCGGCTCGCCGCGTGAGCAGCTGAATCTCTCCGTATTGAATAGGTGATGTACGACATCGGCAGGATATTTCTGGTAATCTTCATTCCGAATATATCCCCATTTGTTGCGCTTTCCGATATAGTATCCTATGACCCGTTTGGTCTGCTTGGAGAATGCCACGCCATTATAGACATCGAAGTTTATGGCATCATTCTTGCTTCCCCAGGGGGTGCCGCACTCCTCTCCCTCGATAGCCTGCAATGAATCATCAAGGAAAAGCACAAAGGCATCACCATCACGCCTATAACTTAGAAATAATTTTTTGAGCAGCGCATGAAAATTGAATCGTCCCGTCACATCACACGCCCGGGCAATCATTAAATCGTCCCAGAGCTGCTCGGCGGCCGCGTTCCATTCATCATCTGCGGTCCTTGCCTGTATCTGTGTTTCCGTGCCCACCACACCGTTAGCTTCTACACGAAGTATGCCAGTCACGAGCGGATTGTTTCGACCCATGTCGCGGCAGATGTTCCTCAACTTATCGAGGGCATCGGCCGTCAGCTGCTGGTCTCCAGTGCCGACAAGTCCGGTGCGCTTGGTGCGAAGGCGAGACCTGTCAAGGATGTCATAGCCAAACCGATAGGCCATGCGCCTGTACCCTGCCCTGGGCGATACGGCCTTCACGACATCGTCAACCCACGATCCGATATTTTTGAGGAACAAGTTTTCTCTTCTTCTCTCGACCATTCTTAAAACTCGGCAACCGTATTTCTTCCGCGACTTGCCCAAACGATGCGATTCTGGAGCCGCTCCTCCCGGTCGTAGAGCGCCGACACATTCGCCCGTGTCCAGATTCCGCCATCCAGACTTACCTCTTGGGCGCCACTCTCAATTGCCGTTATCGCCGCTTGAACACTCAATAATTGTTCGGCCAAGGTCTGGCCAACCGTCACGCCAGTGCCATAGGTGTAGATAGCTGACCCCCCATCCAGCGCGGTCTTGATCGTAACTTCCACCGGCACGGCATTGGCGGCCGTCATCAGGAATCCCAGCACGTCTCCATTCATGTCGGCCGCGCTGGCATTCAGGACGTACTGGCCGCCGCCCATTTCACTTATCGTTCCCTCTGGCGTCTGCTGGGCCTGACCATCCTTACTGACCTTGATCGTCACGGCGGCCCCGCTCAGCCCCTGGCCATCAATGCGGCTGACCAGGACAAAGGGTATGGGGCACGGTGTGGCGCGAAGCCAGCTCATAATTTACTCCAGCAGAACATTGCTCTTTACGGCCCAGGCGGCCATAAAGGTCGGCGGACCTGCCGCCGCGATCCCGCTATAAAATCCAGCTAAGTGCTTGCGGTCGTATTTGTCTATGACACCATCAGGCAGCGGCATCAATGCTTCAAGCTCCATGTCACTAATGGCGCTCCTGCGTTTATTCTGAGAATCTATGGCCATTTAGGCCCCACTAACATATTCGTCTTTTGTAAACGTGCTCCCATCATCCGATACCGGGGCCTTAATAAGCACCGTATCTTTTGCATCGTTGTAGACTTTGACATTCGAACCATCATCCGTCACTTTGTTCCTGAGCCGGCGATACAGGTAATTCAGGATCTGCTCTACACTTGGAGATACAGGAGGCGCGCCCTGCGCCATCTCTGAGACCGTGTCGGTCTTGATCACGTCTGCAACCTGGGCGTTGACGCTTGCCTTTTGCGTCGCCGATAGATCGATGTCATCTATGGCCTTGACCTGGGCGTTGACATTTGCGCCTGTGAATCCCACCGTTGATGGTATCCGGGTCTTGAGAGTATCGATATCCGCCGGAACATTGGCCGCATCGAGCTCGGCAAGCCTGGCCTCCGTGCAGATGGCTGCCGCCGCCCGCGTTGTCACGCCTGCATCGAGATTTGCAATCCTCGTGTCGCCCAATGCCGTCAAACCAGCCCCATCCACTCCAACCTGGGCTTGCAAGTCCTGAGTGTCCGTCTCGATGGCCGCCGTCTGCGCCTTGATTGCCGCAACATCGGCGCTGACCGACACGCCGGCGGGCGCCCCGAGCCTGGCGTAAGTATCGCCCGTCTGCTTGGTATTACCGGTGTAGGTATCAATTGTGCCGACTACCCAATCAGCGAGCTTCTTGCCAATGCTTCCTACGGTGGTAAATGCAGATGTGAGGGCGTCCCAGATCGCCTGAATCGCCGCCGCACTCAGTCCATATCCCATCTTGTCATTGTTCCAAGCAACGGTCACTCCCGCCGTGACACTTCCAACTGCACCAGTGACTGAGGCCACCGACCCACCTACATTCCCGCTTACATTCCCAGTGACGCTACCAACTGCTCCCGTCACGCTTGCCGGGGTCGCCGCATTGAGGCTTGTCTTTTGTAACGCCCCGAAATCAATGTTGGCCTGGTCAACAACGGCGACATCCAGATAGTCCGTGCCGGCGACCAGCGAATCGTAGACGTTTGCCGGAAGGACCATGAAATCATGCCAGACGGCGAGTGCCCCGGCCATGTGGACGAGCAATTGCAGCTTGCCTGCCGTCCCGGTATCGGTCGCATTAAGCGGGCATCCATACATGCCTTTGGCATCGTGCGTGCAGCTCGTTGCATCGTTCTTCTGGGCAAAAGCGCCTCCATTTTTCGAGAGCACAACATCACCCTGAGCAATGGTCAGGGCAGTCTCCTGATCATTGCCATTGATAGAATCGAGCATTGGACCTATCTTAATTGTTATGGAGGCATTTTGCTTAATGAACAACATTTTCTAAAAACCTCTTGTTTCTTAGGTAATACCAGTATAGAATGTCATCAGAAATACCAGTAATTTTTTGAAAGGACAAATTATGCAATGCAAATGCGGCTGTGGTAAAGAGTTCATACCTTCCCGATCTACTATCTGGCGCCTTAAACGAGGAAACGATGCTGGTTATCTTCATGGACATACCCAGCGAGGCGAACGCAATTCGAGATGGCGTGGTGGTAGAGCGAGGACAGAATCTGGTTATGTATTGATAGCAAAACCGAACCATCTTAATGCCCGCAAAAGCGGATACATCTTGGAACACAGATTCGTTATGAGTGAACATCTTGGACGCCCGCTTACTGAGAGTGAAGATGTACATCATATCAACGGAGACCGGTCTGACAATAGATTGGAAAATCTTATCCTCCTTGCTCATCGGTCTCATGTTTGTAACCACCTTTATAAAAGGAAAGGGGAAATTCGTACTCAGCTCATTGAGGTTATATGTCGTGGTTGCGGAAAGACATTTCTTGCACGTCCAGGCACTCCGGCTCGCAAGAGAAGGCAATATCACAGCAAGGAATGTGAGAAACAAAACCAATATGGAGAGAATGCAAAACACTTGAAAATTTCTAACTCTCAAATCGAAAAAATTCGTGCCCTTGCAGGAATTATGACACACAGGGCACTTGCCATTCGATTCTCTATCAGTAAAACTCATGTTGGCAGAATTTTGCGCCATGAATGTCGTTAGCATCAGGCGGCCCTCCTATTGCGATAATATCGCATTGCAACAGGAATACTTAAGCCAGCCGGGGGTGCCTCTTCGGTGGGCCGCCCCCATAGTTCAATTGCAGTGCGCTCGAACATGCAGAACGGCTCTCGGTAAAGACGTGCAATTTCGGCGGTGGAAAGGGCACGATTGTATGCCATTATGAATCCGATTTGACCTATGAAATCCCTGTCATAGAGATACCTGTTGCCGAGGTAATATGGGGCAGTATTGGCCGTTCCTGCCGTTACAGTATTGAGCGTTGAGCCTACCAGAAGGCCATCATTGTATCCATACAGATAATCTGCAGCGTTATCGACTACGAATGCTATGATATGCCAATTCCCATCGATGACCGTCCCGAGAGACACTCCAGGATTATTTGTGCCATCATAGATATATGCAAGAGGCTGCCCTGCTGCGGACCCCATGATTCCAATCGGATATGCTCCAGCACCTCCGAGCTTTTCAATCAATCTGTAACTTGCCGCCTGGCTCGCACCCTTGACAGACATAATAAAGGTGTAGCTGCCGGTATAACCATTGAAATCAAGCCAGGATTTATGAGGGATGGTGGGACAGGCGGTAGTGGCAGCAAAATCCAAGCAGGGGCCGAATTTGCCTGGCTGCCACGTTATATTTCCTGCTATTGTGCCAGTATTTTGATTTCCACTCAAATCGTAAAATTGGAGATCACCACCTTCGCTCATCAGCCACAAGCCCATAAGATATTTTGCGGCCCAGTGGCCTTTAATCGGCATCCTGAATTTTGTCGGTTTCATTATCATTGTCACACCGGCGCAACGGTCGCGGTTCTGTACCTCGTTGTAATGGTCACACTGCTACTGGCGGTCGTATTGTTCCAATCGTGCATGACCTTGAACGTCCCATATTCCTGAGGGTCAACGCGGAAACGGTCCCGCCGCGTATCGTTTTGGGTGAAAATCATCTCCGGCCCGGCACCAATATCAAGCTGCACTTGATAGGTGCTATTGCACTCGCCAAGCACGGCTATCTCAAGACCGCCGGTCGCCTTGGCGTGGTTTGAATATGTCGCCTCTATCGAGACTTCGCAAGCGGCCTTGCCATCGAGGTCAATGGCATCGCTTATTTCCAGAATCGTTCCGCCAGTCGTCAGGACAACTGCTTCTACGCCGCATTGTGTCCATGCTCCCCAGTCATATGCAGCCTTTGACATCGCCGGATCCTCGTTAAACCATTCGACACATATTATGACAACATTTGAGGTAGAAGATTTGCCGCCCAGACAAAGGACATCACCATTATTTTCGGCGGCGGTCAAGGCAACTTTGTACGTCCCCGGCAGGTTCGTTGCATCCACCTCGACCGGGCTGGCGGCGGGCGTAAATTCCGCCCCATCTCGAACGCCCCGCAATGTATGGCTGGCAGCGTCACCCGTCTTGCCGACATTGTTGGCCGTGTCCCAGGCCGTGTAAGTGACCGTGATTGCGATATTCTTGGCAGCCATTAGCCAGCCCTCCTAAAGAGCAAAGGCCAGGGGATTTTTCCACCAGGCGGCGCTCCTGTAAGATTACTTACAAACGGTTGCGCCTGGTAAGCCCAATCCATCGTCTTTAAGTCAATTGTTGCCTTTGCCGGAACATCTACAAACGGTTGCCCTCGGAAGGCATAATCCATCGTTTTCAAATTGTCCGGTGTAGGTAATGCCAACTTAATTTCCCCAAATAATCTTTCTTAATTTCGCTGCTGGTGTTACTATAATCCATTGTTTTAACTTACTAAGTATTTCTACTTCAGTGTAAACGGATAGGTTAATACTATTTTGTTCTGCAAGCCTTATTGCTAATGCAAATATGAACCATCTCACCATTGAAGCGTCATACCATTGCAGGGTGCTAATATAGGTATTCCATTGTGCCAATGTCGGGTTAGTAATTTTTATGAATCGTACTGCATTTTCAATACTCTCCTTGAAATCTTCAATGATGATTGGCAACTTATATGTATCTCTATAGATGTATTCATCACTGGCGATGTGAATGTCCACTTTGGACTGAACCTCAGCATCAGAAGGATTCTGACTAAATTTCAGCATAATGGATTCGTCTAAATTTATCTGATAGAGCACTCGCCATTTCCCTGCTATGTCCTGATATTTTTGTTCTATCGCCATAATTACGCCTGAGAAATTGTCATGTCGTCAAAGTAGACGCTGCTCAGAGCCGATACATAATAACCCCAACCTTCAATCTCAACTACTCCCGCTTCCGTGGGCGTAAAGGTTATCGTTAATTCCTCCCACGTTTGTAAGACATTCGCCGCAGTCGCCACGACATCGTTATCAACTCCCGCAATCTGCTTGCCCCTGCAAACTAATTTTGCTGCTACTCCCGCCGCAGAGTCCTTATAGACCCATACTTTCACGGTTACCAGAGCATTTGCCGCAACTGCAATTTTAGTTATTGATAAAGTAAGCGGATAATTGCTGGCCCTGTTAGCGGAAGTAATCGCCAGTTTCCACGCTATACCCGAAGCAGTATGCCTGACCGTTGTTTGCGAGTTAATCGTCCCGCCATCGGTAAATATCCAATGATTATCTGTAGTTTGGTCGTGCTTGTTTGAAAAAATCCTTGAATTGCCAAAACTTGTATATCCTGAAACTTCTGTTGGTTCGGCGATTAAGGCGTTAAAAAGATAATTTATTCCTCTATCATTGTAAACCCCCGTTGTTCCATTTCCCGAAGTTGATAAAGATTTAATGGTATTATTGCTGCTGATGTCATAGCGGACCCCATAGGCGTTATTATTAGCATTTGAAAGGGTGGTAATAGTGTTGTTGCTGCTGGTGCTGTAGTAGACCCCATAGGTGTTATTATTAGCATTTGAAAGGGTGGTAATAGTGTTCTTGTTGCTGGCGCTGTAGTAGACCCCATAACTGTTATTGTTAGCATTTGAAAGACTGGTAATAGTGTTGTTGTTGCTGGCGCTACTGTAGACGACCCCATAGGTGTTATTATTAGCATTTGAAAGGGTGGTAATAGTGTTGTTGCTGCTGGTGCTGTAGCAGACCCCATAGTTATAACGGCAAACATTAAGATAATTGAAAGTAATATGACTTTTAGTTAATAAATAAATCCCATAACCATTTCCATTTAAGCCATCAAAAAATGTTTCTCCTTCTTGAACAGTTGTAGAAGTATTCCAACCGCCTTGAAATTCGATGTTACCAACTGCAAAACTTCCACTAGCTTGAACTGTCTGAACTTCCGTTGTAGCAGCCGCAGCCAAATCTGTTTTTATCGTTTCTCTTTTATAGGTAGTTACAGTTTCAGTTGTTCCTGAATATCCCCTGCCAGCATTGGCTAAAGTATTTGTATCATTATCTAGTAAAACCGTAACTCCATTTATGCTTTGTATTCCATACCAACCCTCCGTTCCGCCCTGCTCGGCAGAGTTCTTGGATATTAAACTTTGGAGATTAAGCCCATCAGTAGTGCAAGCAATAAAATCATCTAAGAGAAGGGTTATTGTGCCAGGGTCACTGTTAGCATAAACGGCGATTGACGCAATAGAAGCCCCCAAATTCCCCCCACCTTCTCTGGCTATAGTCAAAGGAAGAAACCTGGCGGTTGAGGGAATGGCAGGGATCCAAAAAGTATCAACAATAGTATCCCCAGCGGTGTCTGAACAAAGAACGACCTTCAAAACAGTTGCCGAAGCGATTGCAGCATTATTCTGTATCCAAAAAGAAAGTTTTTGATAAGCAGATAAATTAAGAGTACCTGTGGCTTTATAAGCAACTTTGCCAGTAGTAAAGCCAGCAACAATCGCAAGGGATGCGGCATAACTACCTTCTTTCCTTGTTGCTGAGGTAGTAGCCGTAACATCAGTAGAAGCCGTCCAGGCGGTTTCGCACAATTCAATAGTTACATTTTGAGCCGCTCCGAGCGTTACGATTTTTCTTTCAGTAACTGTTCCAGTTCCATTCCACGCCCCAGTCGTTCCTAAAGAAACAGGAGCTGGACTTTTGGCAATCCTGATAATATCACCGGGCCCCAAAATAGCAGCAGTAAAGCCTTGTATGGTCTTCTTGGCAAGCGCCCAAGATGAGCCATTATTGCCATCGTCGCCATTGACATAATCCATATAGTAGGTAGCCATAATCAATCTACCCTAAGTCAGACTTTCTGCCCAGCACGCTTTTTAGGTATTGCGCGATGAGCCATCGTTGTTTCATCCAACATCCCAAGTAATGGCCATATCAATTCTCCTAAATTTGTCGCACCCTCGACCAGGAGCCGGTCGTCACGGCGACCGCGTTCATTATGGTTGCTTCGCTGCCCCAGCTTTTGCTTATAGTGGCCACCTTTGCTCCTTCTATATCAGCATTTCCAATTTCCAAATGTCAAAATAGAGGACCGTCGTTTGAATAGTCAAGGATGACTGTACTACCGCGTAGTACAAAGGTAGAAATTTTTTAGCATTCAATGCTGTCGAATTTATGCCCGCAGTCTAAGCAGTGGTGATGTCTAACTGGCAAATCCCTCGTGCTGTAAATCCGTACTTTGGGACTCCCACATCGAGGACATTTCATCTTGACGTATCGCACAATGTCCTTGCGATTTTTGTCCGATGCTTTGCGATGACTTTCCGGCATGTTCAGGTCAGGGAGATCGTTGAGGAATCCCTCTTTCATGGCGCGAATATCTCCGGCAAATTATCCAAAAACGTTCCTCGCTTGGCTCTTGGCTTGTGAATAGCTGGCTGCTTTTCTTTCAGAGGCTGCAAAGACCTCGCGCCGACCAGCTCCGCTGCAAAGGCCGAGTAGACCTTGCAATCCCAGAGGTGGTTAGGAAGATGTTCATTTTTCAATGTCCAGGACATCACAGAGCGGCCCCGTCGGCCGCGCACGAGACTCTGGTGCTCGGATGTCAGATGGGTCAGCGTTTCCTCGCTTGTATCGGCGTGAAGATGCCAAAATCCTGACCCACCGACTGGAGTTTCAAAAAGCAATTGATAGAGCCAGTTTTTGTATTCGCAAACATTAAGGTCATATCGTCTAAGGGTCCCGCCAGCGATGGGAACGACGCGGTAGGGCCGGGCCCTGACACTGTCATCGCCTCGGACCGGCACTATCGATAGTTCGGTGCATTTGCGACAGAAATCGGTAACTATATCCGGCCGGTAGCCGCAATCAATTGCCGTTCGCGAGATATAGAAGACAATGTCGGCATTGCCCTCGATCTGCCATGGTGTCAGAAGGAACTTGCGCAACAAGTCCAGATTATCGAGGTCCATAGTGTCTCCTGTCTCCAATCTTGCCTCGAATATGCTCCAGGCCTCTGATAGGTAGCCCCATCCATCGACGCTGACCCAGACATGGTCGGAATGAATGTCCACGCCGGCGGTCAGAAGCTGTACGCCTGGCGGGACGATCCCTTTGTGATATGTGCCGATGTGAGGTTTGAGTTTTGCAATCTGAGTGGGCTTGACGGATTCCTTCCAGGGCTCGCCGAGCTGTGAGTTTATAAAATCTTGCAGCGGTAGAACGTTTGCGGCCTTCTTTGCGATTTGTGCAGCCGCCCAGTCGCCGGCGAGCTCGTCCATCGTCTGAAAGACGGGATGCAGCATCAAGGCGGTGATGCGGCAGCTGTGATGTGCGGTGAACGGCGGCTGACTGATAAACGCGCCGGAATCGTCCAGCTCGAAGCCATCCGGCACAAACTTGCCCGCGCTTACCGCTTCCCATCGCTCATATTCGCTCCACGCCCGGTGACACAAGGGACATACGTAATTGCAATGACCGCCGGCGCGGTAGGCCTCCGGGTCGAGCAGCTCACCCTGGGCATCCTTGTCGAGCCTCACGTTCTGCCATTTCATGACGTGGAAACGACCGCAGAATGGACAGCGAACGTGCCATTCGCAACGGTCGCCTTTCTGAAATTCGGCGTCAAGAAGATCGCCCGTATGGACGGGCGATGAGACTATGAGCAGCTTGCGCCGAGTGCGAAAGGTCCGCTGTCTTTTCTTAACGAGCGAAATCGGGTCCGCCTCTTTTCCAACCGATGCAGGGTATTTACCTACCTCATCGAGAATCACCTTGGCGACCGGGTTGTCGGCAAGGGCCGCCGGTGATGTCGCCCAGGCGATGTATAAAATCATATTTTCAAGGACAGTCTCTTGGCCCACGTTCAGATTGTCGAGTCTTCCCCCCGGTAAATGGCGCAAAAGACGGGGATTTGCTTTGAACATTGGTCTAATTCGAGTGGCCAATCTTCTTTTGGCATCCGTCTCTCGCGGCATGACGATCAAGGTAGGCGCCGGGTCAATATCGCAGGTATAGCCGACTGCGATATTGGCGACCTCACTACCCCCTGCCTGGGCGCATTTCATGGTGGTGATCTGCCATGTTGTCACGTCGGAGAACCAATCCATGATCGGCCTTAGAAAGGGTGTATAATCATTACTCCATGGACCGGCGATGTCGCTTGTCTCCGCGGATAGGACGTAGTTCGCCTCCGCCCAATCCGACATTGCCGGCCGGTCCTTCGGCGTAAGGCTCTCCAGCTCTTCCGCCTGGATTGGAAGATTGCTATTTCTCTTTTTGGCCAAAAGGCTCATTGAGCATCTCGAGCACGTTCTGATAGGCTCTGGCAACGCTTTCAGGCAAGCGGAGCTGTGCGGGTATCTGGCAAAGCTCCCGGCAGATGTCCGCCAGGGCATCGCTAATAATTTTAATAACCCTTTCCGGCTTCTGACCCTGACAAAGCTGTGCTATCTGGGGGGCCTTCTGCCTCATCGAATTGATCAGCACTTGATGTCGGGCCAATATGCCGGCCATTACTTCATCGCGGTCGAGCAGCTCGTGCCGGCGCCGCTTTATTTCCATTTCGATCTGTTCCGCCTTGACCTGGTGAAGCCGGCTGGACTGGTCTTTTTTCCCACCGTTTTTGGCTGCCGCTTTTTCCGCCGTGAATGTTTCAAACCATCTTACGAAGTCCTTCAGCTCGATGGCCTTATCCGGTCCCAACGGCATCTGGTATCTGCTGATCCAGTTATGCACCGTGCCCGGCAGCTGGCCGATGAGATTGGCAATGTCAGTAATTCTCAATCTCTGGGGATTGCTGGAGATTTTGTACTCCATCTCAGCCCGCAGAAGGTTTTCGACGGCCCTAATGGCAGTTTGGTTCCCTTCCATCGCGGTCTTTACCAGGGCGAGCTTGATCTTGATGAACGCCTCCTGGCGAGTCTGACGCCACAAGTCGCCGGCCTCGGCATCGGTCTCCAATATTCTCCGCAAATAATCCGGCCCATTGAGATTCAGTCTTTTGGCAGCCTCGTCCAGACTGACTGGAACCGAAGCAAGGTTGCGGACGTTCCGTAGAAACTGGCCTCGGCGCCAGGCCTCGGCCAGCTTATCACAATGCTGAATCAGTTCGGCGAGGCCGACTTGGGTATTCGGCGGCAGCGAATTTTGCGCCTCGATCAGCGTGCCATAACTGAATGCCAGTGATTGCATCTGCTGGGCACCGATCCTTGCCAGCCTTTGCGAATGACGTTTTTTTTTGACCGGTTTTTAACCTTCTTCATTTATTCTTGCCTGCGCGATCATCAATGCCCATCCTATATATTGCGGTTCAAACCCGCTAACTAAATTCGCCTCACATATTCGATGTCTCCCCATGTTTCAGTTTTTTAACTGCTTCAGGAAGCAACTGTTTCAGAAGCGGAATTTCTAAAAAAAGGATTTTGAACGTCATTAATTCGCGATATGAGTTGCGGTTATGGGCATTCCTTTTCGCTCGATAGGCCGAGTCGTTACACCGCTTTTTATATTCCCCGCGCATTCGGGCATTCTCTTTCGCCCGATAGGCTGGGTCCTTCGAGCGTTCGCGCGCTCGGGCATTCTCTTTCGCCCGATAGGCCGGGTCCTTCGAGCGTTCGCGCGCTCGGGCCTTTACTTTCGCTCGATAGTCCGGGTCCTTCAAGCGTTCGCGCCTTCGGGCATTCCTTTTCGCCCGGTGTTTCGCTCGATAGTCCGGGTCCTTATGATACCGGTCGCTCGCTCGGGCATTCACTTTCGCTCGATAGGCCGGATCCTTCGAGCGTTCGCACTTTCGGGCATTCACTTTCGCCCGATAGGCCGGGTCCTTATGATATCGTTCGCGCTGGCGGGAGTTCTTCTTCGCCCGATAGGCTGGGTCCTTCGAGCGTTCTCGCGCTCGGGCCTTCACTTTCGCCCGATAGGCCGGCTCCTTATGATACCGTTCGCGCTGTCGGGAGTTCTTCTTCGCCCGATATGCCGGATCCTTCGACCGTTCTCGCGCTCGGGCCTTCACTTTCGCTCGATAGGCTGGGTCCTTATGATACCGCTCGCGCAGTCGGGCATTCCGGCAATCTTTGCAGAGTGTGAGGCGACCATGAGGTTCGTATTTACACCGTTTGAATGCGCCTAACGGCTTTTCGTCGCCGCATTTCGTGCATCGTCTTAGGATGATTTTCATATTTGCATCAGGATTTCGCGCAGCCTGGCTTTACTCAGCCTCAACTTTTTATCGTGAGGCAGGAAATCCACAAAGCCCTGAAGTAATACGTATGGCTCTTTGATTTCCTCGGCGTCCTCTTGTTGTGGTTTATTATCGAGCAACCAGCTTTTTTGCTCCGGCAGGTCCCGGATATACCCATCTCCAAATATCTGCGCAGCCTGTCCGTGCGATATCTCGCGGAGATCGACCAGAATATCATCTCCGTTCGGTAAAAGTAGAGGATACTTTTTACCATCCTCGAAGATTGCCTTCTGGTCCGAAAAAGGCAGCCTGCTGATAAGACGGCCCTGACCGGTCCCTCTGGTCAAAAATAGCTGACGATGCATCTGATGGCGCCCGATGCCTTCCAGCCAGTTGAGCGTCTGACTGCTAAACCGTAAATCGCGCGCCGCTGCCGCTCGCTTCAAGTCTTCTCTCGCCTGCGGCTCAACGGCAATCAGCTCCACGTACAGCTCTCCAGCTTTTTGAATCCATTCAGCACCCTTACCCAGCGCATCTAATATCTCCTCAATCTTATTTGCAGGACTCATCTTCACGATGGATTCTCCTTTTGCCATCTCATTTCCTTTCCAATTTGACGTTTTGTTACTCATTATGTCCACTTTTACGCTAATAGAGACTTTCAGATGTCACAACGCTATTTTCAGGCTGAAAACGCCGTTTTTCGCCCCTAAAATCATTTCTTTTTTCACAAACAGAAAAATTTTTACAAGTAGCCCGATTCGGCAAGGCTTTGCCCCGCGACCTGGCAAAGCCTGGGAAGGACCCATAGATATAAATAGGATAGATAATATCCAGTTAATCTATCCATTGAAATCATGCAAGCTTTGCTTTCTGACCGGTGAAATTTTGCCAGCGTAAGACAGCAATGTCGCAGACTGCTGCTTCTATCTCCATTCCTATCCAGGTTTTGTTTTCAATTTGACAAGCAATCATCCCGGTGCCGCTGCCTGCGAAGGGATCGTAGACTACATCGGATTCCATGGCGCGGACAAAGGCGCGAAAAACATCGCAGCATTTGCCATATCGGTAAAGGTCCTTTTGAACGGGCGCTTCTAAAACACTATACTTGGCATGTTTTTTGCACTTTATACTTGTGGACATTTTTGACTTTCTTCCTTCAAACCCGCCTCAATTTCATTTTTCAATTGAATCGCATCTTTCAGCTCGGGACTATATTCAGGCTCACCTTCTTGGCCGAAGAGATTCTTCTCCTGAATATATTGCCATTTAAGCGTTGTCGTCATCCATTCGAGCGATTTAAGCAGTCGCTCAATCTGTTTTTTATTTAGCACCATTCCGCGCAATTCCTTTCGCGTCCTACAATGACACGGTACGCATAATGTCATCAGATTATGTGGTAGGTTACTTCCGCCTTTCGATCTGGCACATATATGGTGGGCCTCGACCCAACGGCGATGACGATCTTGCGGAAATCCCATCTGAATATAAAGTTGTCCCAGATACCGGCGTAAAGATCGATCCTCGAGCCGCCGAAAAATTCTTTCTCGCCACATATCATCAAAGCCACAGCATTGACAAATTGCTTTATCGCGATTGATGACCCATCTACTGGTAAATTGCCAATCATAGCGAAACCGGAATTGTACAAAACATTGATGCCGGCACCAATAGCGCCTGCCTTTGGGTACTTGCGCTCCACACCAGGTACATTGTCCTTTGAGTCGTCCCTTCAGTTTTCTATATTCGATTGCATTCATGATGTCCTACGTGTTCCAACCAGCCAGCCAGCGATTTGAAGATCGGCCTGGCATCGAGGATTCCGTAGTTGAGTTTGGTCAGGAAGTCGTATCGCCGCCGAGCGATGGCGCTTTTGCTGGTCCTGCCCCTCGGCATTCCATCAATAACGATAACAAGCCGGCGGGCAGGATAATACTTGTGAAACTGGCGCAGCTTGGTCCGGTCGGGACCGGCCATATAACCTTTAGTCTCGTGGTAGATGAATGAGCCATCCGCCCTCGTCACTTTAAAGTCCGGCCTGTATTGCAGGACGCCTCGCAGCCGCCGCGGCTGGTCCTTGGCATCATAGCGATCGATGTCATCAAAGGGTAATGCTTCCGGCTCATATTCCCATCCCGTGATCTTGTGGTCCAGGATGGCTATCGACAATTGCGGGTATCGGCGGCACAGCTCGAGGGCGCATGCCCAGCGATATTCGAGCATGGACTTAAAGGCATAGACGTGACCGCCAATTGAAAAGTGGCCGCTGATATTTCTAAATTCACGCATTATCTCACCGCAAATAATGCCTTCTGTCCGTGCCTTTGCTCTTCAGTTGGCAAGCCGGTTTCGCCCTCGGCGGCTCGATACTCGGCATGATTCCTGACATAGTCTGGATTTATCTCAATGCCGAGCCAGTTTCGTTTGAGTTTGGGTGCTACAAGAGCCACCGTTCCGCTTCCCATGAACGGATCGAGCACAATGGCTGGTAGGGTCTCCTGTATTCCACATTTGCAGGTGGGACGCCAACCGAGAGTGGTATTTTTTGACGATGCGATAGGCCAAGCATGAATGCCTCCAATTTTACGTGCCACTGATGTTTCCAAATATGTACCCTCGTTGCATATACCAGCAGGATTTTTTGACCGAAATTCATAGCCACGATTTATTATTCTTACCCATGGCGCCCCACATTTAGGGCAGACGCCCCTTTCGCTCGTTGCGACCTTAATACACGGCTCTACAAGTTTCTCAGGGAATGTTGCGTAGTGGGCGCCGCTGTAGGCTTGCGGATTTATGCACCATACATCGCGCAGATTGCGACCGGAAGGATTACTCGGCGTTTCATGGTCATGGCGAACGGCCTGTGGACCATCATTTTCCAGAATGCGGGTATATTTATCGCGTTGAATTGTTGCCTCGGCACATTCTTCTCTGATCGCCTCGATATCGCAGTAGTATTGGTCCGTCTTTGTTAGCATAAAAAGATAGTCGTGCGCCCGCGTAGGCCTCCACGAGCCTTTTCGAAGCACAAGGCCGCCATTCGGTTCGCACTTGGGACAGCCGGGACAGTCCTGCCATTGAGAGGAGGACTTGAAATCTTTGCCATCGTGATCTTGCTGAGGCCGCCCCGGTGTTGAACCAGTCCTCTGTGTTTCCGCACCTCTATCCCCACCTTTGACTTTCACTTTATGTCTTTCCCACCGCCAGCCGTTGACCGATTCCGGCATTGTCGAGCCGGAGTAAGTCGGGCAGAAGCTCAGGGCCTTCGCCCAGATAATATCACTGCGGAGATACCAGCCATCCATCTGAAGGGCCAGTGCCAGCCGCCAGGGAAGACCGAGAAGCCCATGGTCGCCAATACCCGGCCGACTTTCCGGTACTTGCGTTTGGTGGCCAAATTGCAATTTGTCGGCGTGGTATGTTTTCCGTCCGCCATCACCAAATTTATCTCCGTAATTCAGAAACATGACGGCATCGTCCCGCATCACTCTCCGGACTTCGCGGAAACCAGTAACAAGGTTTTTAATGTGCTCTTCGGGCGTGGGTTCCAGGCCGAGCGTTGGGGCCTTCATATCGCATCTTGTACAAATCATAATCGCACCGGATTTATCGCTCCAGTTGTGGGAGACCTTATTTCTCTGGCACGAACCATCGCCGCCCCAGCCATAGAGCCGCTGTCCCCAATATGGTGGGCTCGTTACAACACAATGAACAAAAGTCGCTGGCAGTCCTTTGAGGACTTCAATCCAATCGCCACAGATAATTTGGTTAATCTTTTCTGGCAAAGGTTTCATAGGTTTGTTCCTGAGCTTGGTCGACGGTTAGACCGATGCAGAATCGCAATTCGAGATTGGGCGAATTCTTAAGATCTTCCCACCAAAGCGTGTAGCAATTATCGAAAAGCAGCTCCGCCAATGCTCGTTGATCGCTTTCGTTGGGAATTCTCAAACGTATAATTGCGCCGCTTGCAGCAAAGAGCTGCTCCTTCATTTGTTCCGGCGCAAGCAGGATGCATAGGCGCATTTCCCCTTCATACTTTGGGGCCTTGGATGGCTCGCACCGAATTTTGTAACCAGCCTTCCATAGGATGCCGGCCAATCTTCGCTGGTCTTTGACGCTCGGAATTTTCAGGCGAATAATAGTCTGTTTTTCAGCCATTTCTATGCTCCTTTCAAAGCCTCTTTGATCCTTTCGCCCAGCCATTTTGCGACCGGGACCGTCACGGCGTTTCCGACCATTCGTTCGCGAGCCGATTGAGGTATCCCGTCAGTCCATCCAGAAGGCAGTCCTTGAAGAGACTCCCGCTCAGCATATGAGAGCAGACGTAATCCCCGCTCCGGCCCCTCGAAAACATAATTTTCACGGCAATCCAGCCTGAACGGTCTCGAAGTAATACAGTACAATGGTGACCCCAGCCGCCGGCCTTGCGTTTTATGCTCCGACGAGCAATTCCCTGAATCATTTTCCGCGTCATGGCATGCTCGGACGAACCGATCAAGCCTTTCTTTGAGATCGAATCCTGCCACGAACTCACGGCGCCTGCTTTGACCCGTAAATGCGGCACTGTTGATCTCGACAACAACGATATAGTAGCCGAGCATTTCCAGCGCGAGTCCAAAGTCAAGGACATCAGGTGCAGGAACATTTTCGCGGAGAATCCACCGGGGTTTGCATCTCTCTGCCATTGCGAGAAAGTATCCCGACATGTCCGGCTTGATCGTTCCCTGCATTGCCGAAGCAGTGCTTCGTATGGGGCAAGGGTCTCCGCCCACAAGACCCATGCAGGGTCTGATTTGATTTTTGGGTACATCAGGCCAGTGTCTGTCGAGGATTGTGAGACAGTACTTTTCATTTTCCACCATAAAGACGCATTTCATCCCGGCTTGCTCCAGCCCGAGATCGAAAGCGCCGGCTCCGGAGAACAGGCTTCCGAAAGTTATATCGTTCATTGCGATTCAATCCGCTCCCCTGTCACGGACCGCCACTTCTTGAGCTCCTGAAATTCCTTGCCCGTTGTCGGGGGGCACGTTGGCTTGATAATTGGCGCCGGCTCGACCTTTTCAATCTGACATCCGCCGATCATGTGGCCAAGGCCGATAATGGCAAAAACCCAGATGATCACACAGAAGCCCAGAAAGACCGCCCACATTAGACGAAAGTGTCTCTCATTCATTGTGCACCCCATTTCGCGGCCAGGCCGCTCTGTAATCTGCGAACTTCCTTTTGCATTTGAATTTGTCTGTTTTTTTCCTGCTCGAATAGTGGTCCTGCTGACGGATACTTGAGAGTCGCATACAAGATCCGATTATGTTTACTGGTAGGTAGGTAACTTAACCATCCTCTCTTGATAAGTCCTTCCTTAAAGCGTTCTCCCCGTCTATCGCCGTAGAGCATCCGCTGAACCATTTTCCTCTGCATACCCAGATGTCTGGCGATACTGCTCAGACTTTCATAGCAGCCGTTTGGATAAGTTGAAACATAGCCAATCAAGACCGCTTCTCGAAGTGATAATTCTGGGTTTTGCACAATCCATTCATAAAGCTTGATGTAGCGCTCCATGCTCATCCTTGTTCTACTGTTGTCTAGTAAATGTCTAGTAATGTACTATATGGTGCGTCCCGGGACCCCTACCTTTGGTCTCATTGGACGCGCTAGTGCGTCCCGGGACCCCTAGTCCGCAAACAAGATTTTGAAGCACTCCTAACAGGTTATCCACATAGTTATCCACATAGTTATCCAATAGCCGCCAACATATCTTTGGGCATTCCAAGTTATGAACCAATAGCGGTCCTTACCATCGGTCAGGATCCGGACGTAATTAGCTGGCGGAAACATTTTTTACCATCGAAAGGATATTGCCGGCAGATCAGAGGCTTGGCGCGTCGCCCATATCTGCTTTCCAATAGGCAGACATACCGTTGCTTGACATTGTCCAGCATCTCACAGGGCAGATTGCCACCCTCATAATCGCCATCCCGAGCCCGGGCAAGCAATGCGGGCGGCCAATGGCGCAGCACTGAAAGATCTGACCGGGCGATCTTCCAGAAGGTCCTGCCCGTTTCCAGACAGCACAGACCGCATCGGCGGCATTTCTGATTGGCATTTTGCGCCATGGTTCCTTTCATTTGCGCTTCGCGCAAATGTGATATCCTCAAAGGACCGCCCAGGGCCGCCGACAGGCAGTCGTCGAGGGTGATGATATTAGGTATCATTCTGAGGCTCTCGCCGTCGCATACATTCTATCCACGCCACACAAACCGCAGCTATCTGCACAAGCTCGTATTCAAGATTATCCATAAGCGCAACTGTCTCATAAAGTCGCTCTTTGGCTGGATTATCTTCATTTATCATTTCCGCCGCCTCTCCGACTTCTTCCATTAATATCGACAACCACTTTAGGTCATGATGATTTTGTTCTCCCCATTTGATGTCCTGTTTTATGCGCTCTATTCGGATACAATTCAATGGCTTATGTTCACGCAAAGTCGGGTCTGGCATTATTTTCCCTTTCATCCAGCTGATAAAAAGCCGCCCAGGGCTGGCGGCCTGGCTACGTAGTGACTCTGGAGAATCCGTTATGCTTCTGGATTTTGGTTTCCTTTCAAAAATTTTCGCTCTTCCACCCTGTCATTTGCGGCACTTGCGCAAATCGAAGAGCGCGATCGTTCCATCGAGCATTGCCAATTGCCAATTCAAAATGGGCCGCGTCTCATTTGCGCTCCTCGCAAATCATCCGAACCGAAGCCCGTCGCGCGGCCCATTCTGCAGCTCCTTCTGCTTTATTGTCTCGATTTCCTTCGCAGTCAGCAGACCTTCGGTATGCAGACATGTCTCGATCATCTGCATTATTTCTTCGAGCATAGGGTCATTATGAAGGTCAGCCAATTTTCCGTAAATGAGCAGCCATTGTATGCCTGTCAATTCGATGGGCATAACTATGTCCCACTTGGGGTCTGACATTTTAGCCATTTGTTATGAACCTCATCCCGACTTTCCGCCAGGTACTTTGTACGAGCTCGTGATATTCGAGGACTTCCCGCCGAGATGCACTCTTCTTGATAAATTTGCCGAGAAGATCGCGCTCGAATCCCGCCTCTAACAGATGCTTCCTTCTGCAGTCGCCGGTGACGTTCGCCAGAACTATCGTGTATGTTTTTTCTTCGGTGACGATTTCTTGGATATTCGGCATAGAGGGTTCTCCTGGTGTGTCCCTTTTATTCTCTTAAAAAAGTCCTCGACTGTTATCCCGAAGTGTTGTTCCGCCGTACTTTGATTGAAATACTCACCACAATAAAGACAACGAAAAGCGATCCAAACAGGTATCATTCCACAATGCCGTATATTCACCCACCCGGTTGACTTAGCCTGCTCGGTTTGGCGCATTACGAATTCGCGTTTGGCTTCGACCGTTTCTAATGTATCCGAACATTCACTCATTTTGCACTTTTCCAGCCGGCCCTCCGGTTGTCGGTATTATGGAATTCGATGCCTTTCAGATGATGGGCGAGATCGAACTTGACGTAGTACCGTTTGGCGAGCGTTTCACAAAGTAGAATTGCCGCCGTTCCAAATTTTCTCCAATCAATTGGCTGAGGCGGCTCTTGATAGTTGAGCTTGCCGATCTTGTAGAGATCGACAAAGCCGCAAGTCTGACGTATAATCTCAAGCGACTGCTCGGCATCCAGCACCGGCTCGAGGCTGACCCAGGTCTCTATGCCTCTCTCGTGTGCTTCCTGAAGGGCCGCCATTCGTAAGACCGGCTCGCTTGCCTTTGGCTCCCATTTCTTCCATCGTTCATCGAGAAAGGTAAGGGTCACTGCGAAAGCATCCTTGATGCCGTACAGATCGAAGTTCCAAGTAGCAGCCCAACTTTTGGTCAGCACCTGGAATGGTATCTCGCTCCGCCTTAAAATTTGAATCGCTTCGCGGGTCAGGCCTTTGATTTGATTGAGGGGTTGATAGGGATCGCTATTGAAACTGAGAAGGACCCGCTCGATAGTGCCCGCGAATTTCGGCGCCTGTTTGGCAAGCCGTTCGAGAATGTTCGGCACTGCTTTGGGCTCGTTAGTCAGGCCGTATTTGGTGCGCAGATAACAGTAAACACATTCGTGGCCGCACCCGTGATAATGATTGAGGGCCAGCAGCGAATATTCAGCGGCTCTTCCTTTTGGTCTATAAATTGGTCCCTGCATTCTCGATCTCCTTTATACCCAAAAATCCCTGCCTTGCCTCGCCCGACCACGCCACGCCTTGCCGCGCCTCGCCCCGCCTTGCCCAATGATTCGAGCATAAGTTCTATAATTGCATCCCTGCCTTGCCTCGCCATGCCCGACCATGCCACGACGTGCCTTGCCCGGCCCAGCCATGCCTCGCCCAGCCCCGCCAAGCCCCGCCCCGCCTGACCTTGCCCAATGATTCGAGCATAAGTTCTATAATTGCATCCCTGCCTTGCCTTGCCTCGCCATGCCCGACCATGCCACGCCGTGCCCCGCCACGCCTCGCCTCGCCCTGCCAAGCCAGGCCTTGCCCAATGATTCGAGCATAAGTTGTATAATTGCATCC
>Ga0315296_10000340_pt1 | contig 43206 bp, 68 predicted proteins | sample YL17G14_18_MG_FD_203921 | JGI IMG/M metagenome (GOLD analysis project Ga0315296, IMG submission 203921) | Sediment microbial communities from Yellowstone Lake, YNP, Wyoming, USA - YL17G14_18 | ecosystem: Environmental > Aquatic > Freshwater > Lake > Sediment | place: USA: Wyoming | collected... | reverse complement strand
ATAACGTAGGCCGCCGTGGTCAGCATAACCGCACTGCCGATGTCGATCCCCGCCGATGAGCCAAGCGAAGCAAATAGGGTGGCCGGGGTATCCTCGTCCCAGACCTGGACATAATCCACCCCGTTCACGGAAATGATCTTGTCCTTAAAACTGGCACTGGACCAATGGGTGCAGTCCGCGGAACAGATGAACATCAAGTCCCATGCTTTGGCAACATTGTCCCACAGGTAGACATGGGCCTTCGTGTAGGCGAAGCAGTACTGGAGTCCGGCCGGGTCGGCATGGTAGTGCCAGTGGATGATCGGATTGCCGTCCGGGATTACCACAGAATCGCCGTCGGCGTCCGTGAACTCCGCGCCGCGGCCCGGCAATCGTTGCAGTACGCCGTTGTGGTAGGTCACATTGTCCGATTCGGCCGCCAGAAAGGCCGTGGACAACTTGATCCGGGGCACATCTTCCCGGACCCCGAAGTGATCTCCGATAATGGCAAACTGCGGCATGAAGGGTCCCTATTTGATCCCGATGGCGATCCAGTTGTAAGTACGACCGTCCGCATTGTTCACAAACGCATGATTCGTGCCCAAAGTGAATCCGTCTGCGTCCAGAGATACGATGATTTGGGAGGCCCAACCAGCGGCCGCGTAGTGGGTGAATGTGGCCATGTTGGCGGTCTTGCATCCCCAGCCAAAGGCACTGCCGTGCGTCAGATCGAAGAGGAAGACAATGCTTGGCTGGAACCCAACTCCGGTAATGGCCCGACTGGCGACGCCCGTCCCCGTATACGTGCCGGTCGCCATGCGAACGCCGCCCGTGGCGAGCTTGGCGAACGTCGTCCCACTGTCTTTCAACTGGAGTACACCGGCGAGAATTTGCAAGGTTGAGTCGTCCGCCTGGTCGAATCGGACCAGTTCCCCGGTCGCCGTGGCATTCGCGGACGATTTCGGGGCACTGGAGAAGGTCTTGACCCCGGCGACAGTCTGATTTCCGGTCAGGAGAACCGCTTCCGTGGCAGCCACGTTCAGTTTACCGTTGGTGCTCAGTTGTTTCTCTGTGCCCCCGGAATCCTCGAAGAAAAGTTCGCTGATACCGGAAACGGTCTTGGAGTAGATGGCACACTCACCTGTCAGGAGCGTGGGTTTGACAGCCAGAACACCGTAGAACTGAGTTTTGCGGTGTTTCCCGACACTGGCATCGCTGACTTGCGTTCCTGTGAGAGGCCAGTAATGGTCTACATTCTCGCGTTCCTGGACCGCCGCCTTGACCTCGCGGATTTTATCATCGAGCGTGGAAACCTTGTCAGAGCCGAGCGGAGTGGCAGTGTCGAAAGAATACACAAAAGCAAAAATCCAGGGCAGCCAACAGATCAGGACGAGCAAGACTATTTGCATGTTTTTACGCATCTATGCAGCCTCCTTATGAGAAAAGTGGAAAATTCCGCTTGCATTGTGGTGGAGAGGTATGGTAGATTGACAAGCGAACGGCCGCCCGGCTCGTGACCGGAACGGCCGCCCTAAACACAGTGTTCTTGAAAAGGAAGAAACACCATGTCTAATACCAGTATTGCGACCCCAGCCCAGAAACGCAAGAGGCTTGATCTTGTCGGGCAGCGTTTTGGTAGGCTGGTCGTCATTGAAGAAACAGAACGGCGTCGCCCCTATGGCCGCCGATGGAGATGTCAGTGTGATTGTGACCAGTTGGTTGTGGTTACACAGGGGCATCTCCGCAACGGCCACACCCAAAGTTGCGGTTGCCTTATCCGTGAGATTACTGCAACCCGAAGCCTGAAGCATGGATATGCCCATAGAAGCGGGCGACATCCACTCTATAATGTATGGGCGAAGATGAGAAGGAGATGCGAAGACCAGCATGATCCGAATTACCCTCGCTATGGTGGTAGAGGCATCATTGTCTGCCCTGCCTGGAGTAAGTCCTTTTCTGTCTTCCTTACGGATATGGATGACCCACCCGTTGGTTACACGCTTGAACGAATCGACAATTCCGGTCCATACTGCCCCTTCAACTGTAAGTGGGCCACTCGTACCGAGCAGGCTAACAATAGGCGCAGCAGCCGTCGCATTACGATCAATGACGAGACTATGACAATGGCGGAATGGGCCAAGAGATACGGAATTCGGTACTTGGTAGTTGCGGCCAGGATAAACAGATACGGTTGGTCCCCTGAACGCGCCCTTTCCGAGCCTGTTCACGAAATCCACAGAAGAATTATGTCTTGAGGCAACCACTTACTCACTCCACAATGCTTACGTGATCGGCGTGCAAATGCTGTTGTTTCTGTTTCTCTATGGCATACCTCTGTGACCAGATCGCTATTGCGTCTGGCATCTTCCTTCTGCACGCGACCTCGTAGGCCGTGCCAAACCAGATCGCTCGTTTCCACTCATCGCCGAAAGTAATCGCGTCCGCATCTGCGGCATGTCTGGCCCAAAAGTGCAATTCGACCGTGTAGTCCGCATCCGGCGGCGGATAAAGGTATGCCTTGCGATCCATGCAGACGTAATACTCGGGCGTAGCGCGCGTGAACGAGGACATGCCGCGCTGGTATTCCCGCCAGCCGCCGGGGTAGTGAGCCAGGAGCCACTTGCGGTCACCGGCCGCGTCTGTCAGGGCAATGCTGATGATGGCCTGCGCATCGGACAAGGCCGTGGCGGGATAGACCAAGTAGGTGTCGGTGGACGTCAGGGTCAGGGTCAGGTCGGAACTCTTGAGTACGTGCGCGTCACTCAACTCATCGAGGACGAGTAGGATATCCTGGGTCACATCACTTTCGGTGCGATTCAGAACGGAATTGACAAAGGTTAAGATTTCCGCCTTGGTAATGCTCATACTGCCCCCTACGAACCCTCATCCCCACTGGCGTAAACGTCAATGGAGGTGATGCTGACGATACTGGTGATCTCCACGAACACGCCGTAATCATGCTGGGGCGACCAGCAGAGATTACCCAGGTCGTCGGAGGTGCCCGACGCCACGACGGGCGTGCGCCACGCATCCAGGGTAATCACCGGCTGCTGTACCCACTTGTGCTCGCTGGCATCGGAAAACAGTTGGCCGCTCACGGGATCGTGGCTGGCCCGCAACGCGCCCACCTCGGCCGTCCCTTGCGCCACGATCTGGGCCGACCCGTTCTCGCGGACGCTCAAGATATTAAAACTGAAGGTTCCACTTTCGGGATTGCCGCCGCCCGTGCCGTCCCCGTAGCACAGGAAGGCCAGGAACATCTTTTCCCAGTCGAAGGGCAGGGGGAAGAAGAGGCCCGCCACGGTACTCCAGACTTTCGTGGTCGCATCGAGCGGGGTATCGTCGGTAGTCACCCGGCGCATGAGAATCCAGGGCTTCTGTTTCGTATTCGGCTTCGTATCAGTCAGTACGGTCATCGTATTGCTCCTTTGCTTGATTGTGGATTACCAACCGGGGGCATAGAACGGCCCAAGCGGCAGGAGGTAGACTGTATCGTCAGCCTCTGGAGTGAAGGGCAGGGCCGGAATAATCTTCACGGTTTTGGTGGCCCCGACATAGGACGTAATCATGCCGTAGGCGGGCATGGAATTAGTTGCGTCAATCACGTGGGCATACCAGTAACGGTTCCCAAACCAGTTGTTCGCTGTGGGTCCATCCGTGAGGACGAAGGAGGTGGTCGTGTGTGTGCCGGCCGCAATGGTAGTAGAGAAGTTCGTAGCCGCATTGGCTGGAGCGCCTGCTGTTGTACGGATCAGAATATGCTGGGTCTTAGCCCCAACCGTCGAGGTCTTGACCTGGATATATTTGTACTGCACGTTCATCTGGGCCGCTGTCAGGCTCAGATAGTAGATGCCCGTCGTGCCGATCTCGGTTGCTTCATTTGTGCAATCCGCAAATCCATCGGGGGCCGCACTGTCCGACCAGTTGTCCTCTTCGCTGTCCAGGCCGGCCGCTCCCGTCACGGTGTCCCCGTCACTATCCAGAATGGGAAAGGTGATGATGGTGGCGACGTTTTTTTGCCGGACGAGCTCAAGTCCGAATACCGGGGCCGTCAGGGCAAGAATCAGAGTGATGACTAAAAACCGTTTCATGTGTTCTCCTTAGCGAAAAATGCCGCGGCCGATGCCCCCGCCCGTACCCGCGGCAGGACGTTGGTGGGTGGGTCCGATGGTATACAGGGCGGTTACTTCATTCTGGGACAAGACCCGGGGGTAGATGCGAAAGTCCTGGAGGTACGCGTGCAGGTCGCGATCCGGGTTGCCCCGGCCCAGATAGAGAGTCTGGGTGCACCAGCCGAGCCGGGCGGCAGTGAAGGTAGCAACCGAACTGCCGTTCTGATAGATGGTATACGCGCCCGCATCGTCCACAATGACGAAATGGTACGGCGTACCCGTACTCAGCGCTGCCGAGGTCAGATGATAGCCATCCGCCAACCGGACCGCCAGATACTGGGACGCAACCAGGGTACGCAGCAGGACGATGATGTGATAGGGGACGTTGCCCCCACTGTAACTGATGCCGAAGAGCACGTCATTTTGCGCGAGCGAATCGAACTGCATCCACCAACTGTAGGTGGTACGGCCTCCAACCCCCAGCAAAGACCCGAGCGGCTCCGTCAAGGCGGGCAGGGACGCCAACCCACTGAGAGACGTAGTGGCAAGACACTGCTTGCCGTATGTCGCCTGACCGTCATAGAGCACATACAGCGTGTCGCCGAACGCCTCCGGGAAACTGGTGCGGTAAACATCCGTTGCAGGAAGAGACGGCGTGTCGAGATACTTGGAGTCATACGTCTGATCGTTGACGATGGGATAACCTAAAAACTCGCGAGTCCCCAGAGCAAAATAGGGATCACTGCACCGATACAGGGCGATGGCGTGATCGTACAGGGCCTGTCCGGCCACAGTAACATCGCGCGGGATCAGCATGTAATAGTAGTCGCCGTACTGCCAGACGCACGGGCAAAACATGTTGTTCTGAAAAATAGGATTGCCGCTGTAGGACGTGAACGTCGCGCAGTCGTCGTCGGAGTAGTAGACGCTTGTCACCCCGTGACGGTTCGTAGTGCCGTTAACGTAGACATAGTAGCGGTCGCCCACCAGAATGACCCCGGTCGGGTCATAGTTATCCCCGAATTGTGGGAAAAGCCCATCATCAACCCCGCCGTTATCCTTTCGCGTGAACGTCGCCCCATCGTCGCTGTAGGCAATACCGATGTGATAGGCAGCACCGTTATAACCACGATAGAGCATGATCCATTGATTGTCGTTGAGGGGGTCCTGGAAGGTGGAGGGCACATTGAGACTGGTGCCGTCCCACGCGCCGGCGGTGGCTTTGGCCAGTGCCGTCGTTTGCCCCGTCCACGTAATCAGGTCAGCACTGGACCATCGGTCAATGCCTCCCGTGGCGCCGTTGCTCCCGAACCAGTACCAGCCACCCTCCGGATTAGCCGCCAGTTGCCCGTAATGCACACTGGCCGCAGACAGGCCCAATACGGGATTGCCGGCATACTTCGTCCATAGACGGGTCCGCTCACACTCCCGGATCGGAACGGCCCACAGCGAGGCGGTAAGGTACTGCACAGTGGCCCCGTCGTAGTTCAATCGGAACGCCGGCTCCGATCCGAGCGTTGCCGCAAGTGCTGAGGTGTTATATCCTACCGAGGTGCCGTTGACATAGGTGCCCGTCACGGTCGTGCTTGCGGCATTGTCGTTAAGAGGCCAGCCAAAATAAAACGTCTCCCCCTGGCCCGGCAAGGCCATAACAAGAAGCAACAAGAGGGCCAGGAATCGTTTCATCTTCGTACCCAGCACCGACTTTTGGGCACCGACTTTTGAATCCATTTCTTTTTCGTTGCCACCGTGGGACTCCTTTCAGGAGAAGAAGGGGGCCGAGTTGGCCCGGCCCCGAGAAACTACCTATTACGAATCTGCATCAGGAACCAACGTGGCAACCGCCGCTCCCGCTGCCGTAGTAGCCGTAGCGACCCAAGTGTTCGCCGCAGTACACCAGAGATGGTAGGTTTGTGTGGCCGTGAGCACCAACTCACTGCCGCCGTCGCAATCCACACCATTGATCGTGGCATTGCTGGCGGCAATTGTCTGAAGCTCACAGGTCGCCGCCGAATAGATGTCGATGATGTTGCCCACGACACCTACCGGAAGGCAAATGACCTGCGTTGCCGCGCCCGCGTTCGTGGCATTGACCCAACGTGTGCCGGCGGGAATCGTGACTTGAGTGGCCTCCGCATCGGCCGCCACGCTCACGGAAGCGCTTTGCACCCCGGCAGTGGACGTAATCGTTCCGCCGACCGTCAAAGCCTCATCTATCAGGACTTTGCCATCGTCAATGTAGAGGGCTTCCACGGTGGCATCGGTGGCACTGATGTACACGGCATAACCCGCCGTACCCGCCGCCGCGTTGCCGGTGTCCACGATCCGCAGCGAAGAGCCGCGCGAATCGTTGGTAGGTACGCCCGTATTGTTGATGTAGAGAAGACTGGCCGCCACATCAGCCAAAGGACCATCGCTGGTTAGATGAACCATGCCGACGTTGGCAGCCCCGCGCCAATCCGCCCCGGTTGCCCCGTCCACCTTCATAGCACTGGTGGTCTGAGCCGCTGCGGCAATAAGCTTCAGGGCCACGCTATCTGCCTCGGTACAGGTGATCTGAAGACCGTCACCCGTACCACTATGAGCAATCCGCATGGTATCGCTGTTGCCGGTAGTGTCGATGCCGGTGACCTTCATCAGCACGCCCGTTGAATCGGCACCTTCAATGAACATCTGGTTATTCAGGTGCAGCGCTGGCGTGGTATTCGTGGTCTCGATCTCGACGCCATAGGCGTCCGTTCGGGCCGTCCCCGTATCCACGAACCGGGCCATGAAACCTTCCGCACCAGAAAGAGGCTGCGCGCCATTCGTGACTATTAGCTGAGTAGACCCGGTGTGCGCCAGGGCAGTAGCCCCCTTGATAACTTGAAGCATACCTTCATTGTCTTTGCCAATCCATTCGGCGGTGTCACCGTCGATAGTCTGCAATCGTGTCGTTTGGTTGGTCGCACCCACCAAGTTCAGGGCCACGGCGGTAGCCGTGCTGGCCGTAATCTGGAGAGCGTCTCCAGTGCCGCTATGAGCGATCTGGACGCTGTCAGTGTTACCGGTCGTGTTGATACCCGTGATGACGGCCAGAACGCCCGTGGAGTCAGCGCCGGTGATCTGGAGTTGATTGTTCAGTTTGAGGGCCGGAGTGGTGTTGGTCGTTTCGATCTCCACCGCTGCGGCCGTGGTCCGGGCCGTGCCGGTATCGACAAAGCGGGCCATGAAACCCTCGGCGGCGTCAATAGGCTGGGCACTGTTCGCCACGTACATCAGCGTAGCGCCCACATGGGCACCCGCCGTATCGCCGGTAATATGCAGGGCTCCCACGTTGTCGGCCCCGATGAAGTTGCCCGTGGCCCCGTCGATCTTCACTACGGCGGTCGTTTGGCTTGCCGCCGAAATCGCATTGATGGCCGTGCCATCCGTGGCCGAATCCGTAATCTGAATGCCGTCGCCACCGCTGTTATGCGTGATTGCAACCGTGTCGGAATCGCCGGTCGTATCGGCACTGGTGATCGAGAGCAGGGTACCGGAACTGTCCACGCCGACAATGATGAGTTGGTCCGCGCTGGTCGCGTCCCATTTCATGTAGGCGCTGGCGCTCTCGCCGTACCACGTCTGGTCGATGCCGGCATTGTCAGCACCCCACGCCATCGTACCCACATCAGCAACGATCTGGGCGAAGGTCAGCACGTCCGACTCATCGCTGATGGAGAAGTCGCCCGTGCCGATAGTGTCGCCGAACAGGAGTTTCGTGCCATCGCCCAGGCCGATATTGATATCTTCCATCAGCAGCACATTGCCGCTGGCATCGAATTGGGCATAGTCGCCGGACGTGGCCCCATAGAGGTACAGGTCCGCCCCGGCGCTATTGGCCCCGATCCGGACCGCCGAACTCTCATCGCTGGTAGCCGGGATCAGGTCCAGCATCTTGGTCGTACCCGACTGGGCATACCAATCCTGATCCGTGCCGAAGTACAGACGGGAATCGTCGTTCATATTCACGTCGTAGTGGGTCATAAACAGGCCATCGCTCGACTCGTCAAACTGGGCGTAGATGGCGGCGGAACTGCCGTAGATACGGACATCGGACGAAGCGGTGCCGTTGCCGATATAGATGGTTGAGGCGTCGGCGGCCGGGGTCAACGTCAGCAACTTGGCCGTAGTACCCCCATTGAATACCCAGTCGCTATCGGTGCCCATCGTAATGGTCTGGACATCGGTATAGGCGGTAGAGGTCGCCGCCACCAACCAGGTGGGCATCACCAATTCGCCCACACCGGAGGTCAGGACCGGGCCGGAGGCATTGGTGATCGTTCGCGTGCCGTCGGTCAGGGTGTAGTCCCAACCGTCCGGTCCGTACCAGTAGCAGTGGCCGTCCACCAGCGTCGTGTTCGTGCTGGAGGTGGTCATGGGCAGGGTAATGGCGTTGGCCAGGTCCCGATCCGTGTAAATGACCGGATTCGTGGTGGTGTCGGACAGGTAGATGTTGAAGGACGTGACGCCCGTCACCTTCCTGCCCAGTTCGTCCATAACTTGGACATCGTGTTTCAGAAAACCCCTCTGCACCTGACCCTGGACCAGCGAACCGGCCAGGCACGTCAGGGTAAGGGCTGCGAAAAATACTCGCTTACTCATGGTTATGATCCTTTCGGATGAGGTTCTTGTGTTTCAGAGGGGGGCCGACCCCAGAGGGCCAGCCCCTCTCGTATTGTTTGGTGAACAGCGAATTAGTACTCGCTGTCTATCGCGTAGCGGCCTTCCTCCGCCATCGGGGTTGAGGTCCCCGCATAGTTGAACCGGGCCACCGAGACGCCGTAGATCGCCGACTGCTTGATCTTGGGCTTGTTGGCGTCGATCATCTCCTCGGCGAAACTCGGTTTCATGGCCCAGGCGAAGAGGAATGCCTGAGCGCCCAGGATGAGGGACCGGGCCACACTGCGCGTATTGGCGCAGGCATCGCTGGTCGCCGTTCGCCCCGCATTCAGGGCAAACCCCTCGGCCAGGGTCGTGCCGTTGGCACCCGTTCTCGTCGGGCAGCGGTCGTACTCGGTCAGTACGCAGCCTTCCCACATGCAATTGCCGCCCGTGAGCAGGGGATGCAAGCGCCCCCGGTTCTCGGCTGCCGCCAGCATGTCGGCGTACTGCGAGTCGCCCCGCAGCTTCTTCCAGTGATGCGGACTGATGAGGCCGACGAAGAAATTGCCGATGATCTCGCCGGGAGTCTTAAACGCCACACTGCCTTCCGCCGCGGGATCGGGTTGCGCAAAAATGCCCGGCCGCATGCGCGGGGTCGCCGTCTTCATCAGGGAGAGCACTTCCTCAACGACCAGGCGGCCGAAGTAGTTGCTCGCTTGCGTGCCGGCAGTCAGGCCGGCGTCCGTGGTGTACCTCGTGCCCAATGCGGCACTGGCCCCGATACTCTGGCCGCCGAAATAGATGCGGGTCGAGGTCGGATAGATCTCAGTGATCGTCTGAATGTCCGCGCCGCCGGAGTTCTCATTGTAGAGGCCGGCCAGGGCGCAGATCGAGTCGTTCTCGATGCGCTCGGCGCGCCATTCAGCCAGGTGCCGGTCGCCTTGCTGCCGGAACTGGTCGATGGTACGGAAGTCCTGCATGCGCTGTTGCGACATGGGACCGGCACTGGAGGTGGAGTGAGAGTTCTCATGGACCGTAATGTTCGTGTTGCGCTGGCCCATCGCCTCCCCGGTCCCGGTATCGCCGTCGTCGCCTTTGCCACCTTCACTGAGGGGATTTCCGCCGGCGAAGTAGATGGTCTCACCGGCCTTTTTGGTCAAGTCCACATTGACGTGACCGATGTGATTCGGGGTATCACCCAACAGGGCAGCCAGTCGATAAAGCTGCATCGTGTAGGGGAACCAATAGTCCGCTCTCTGGTCAAGGACCAGGGGTTCGGTGGTCGGAAAACTTGTTGCTCCCATGTAGTACACCCTTTCGGGCACCTACGGTCAGACCTGCACTTCTAAGCCGGGGTCGGGAAGCCCATCCGTCTGAGGATGGCCACTCCCCGCTTGTTCGGCTGCAATATCTGCGCACGTGTCGGTGCCACTTTTGTCTTGGAAGGTGCGGGTGTCGTTGTCGTAGACGGGCCTGCTGGCGACGGGGGCTTGCGCTGGGCCAGGGCGACTTTGGCGCGCTCGCGGAGAGTCGCCTCTTCGGGCGTACCACTGCCCTCCAACCGCTTGACGCACACTGCGTAGTAGGTCTTCCACATCTGCGTCGGACCATGCTTCTCGCCGGCGGCGCGGACCAGTTGCTTGTCCTCAGTGGTCAGATAGGCATTGGCCAATTCGGAAACATCGTCCAAGCCGAGACCGTCACCGATCTTCTCCGCCGAGAGGGGACCACTTGCCTGTTCCTCGAACGCCTGGCTGTAGGTCGCATCCCGTGCAGCTTGTGCCGTGGAGTCTTCCTGCTTCCTGCGCTGTGCATCCTGCTCCGAGTGTTTGACTGCCGCCTGCCGTTCGCGTTCCGCCTGCTCCGCCCCGATCTTGCGGGCGAACCACGCATCATGCTTCTGCTGTTCAGGCCAGGGCAGAGCCTGGTTGGGATCGCCACCGTTCTGAGCAATGTATGCCTCAACGGGGTCCGGCTCGCTGAACACGATAGGCTGCACGGGCACCGGGACCGGTTCCTCGACGGGCGGCTTGTTCTGTGCCGCCTTCAAGGTCGCCATTTCCGCTTGAAGCTGTCGCAGTTGCCGGCGCGTCTCGTTCTTCTCTTTGGCGAGAGCGCGAAACGCGGCGTCGCGCGAGTCTTCAGGCTTGGGCGTCTCAACTGGCTTTTCCGGCGTCGGCTCCGCTTCGGGCTTCTCTTCAATGGGCGGGATCGGGCCATAAGGTGACTCCACCACGGGAGTCTCGACCGGCTCGACCGGCGTCGTATCCACACCCGCTGGCGGCGCACCATTGGCACCGTCGGCAGCAGGACCGTCTGCGGGAGTCCCATAGGGGGACTCCGTGACATTCGCACTTCCAAGTAGTTGTTTCATTAGATCAGTTGCCATAAAACACGTTCTCCTTGACATCACCGGGCAAGGAAGCCGGATGACATCGGAAACCGCCGATGGGCGGAACACGGGGCACTCACCGCGACCCCGTAAGGCGGAGACCTTCTCGTTGGTCCCGAAGGCCGGAGGACTCGCCCGAAAACCGCCGGGCGAAACGGAAAAATGGCGTGCGCAAAACAAAAGCGGCAGTCAGATGGTCAGGCACCTGACTGCCGCTTCATATTTGCCTATGCGTCCCGCTTTGGATGCCTCCGCAACGGAAACACGCCTATTCAGTTGTCAAAGGAACTACGCTGCTTTCAGGTTCCAATAGTCAACACACATCAGCCGCTCGTACAAATCAAGACGGTCATTGATGTCTTCGGCTACCAGATTCCACATCTCTCGACTGAGGTCAGTCCACTTGCCATGAAACACACCCTCGGCACGTAGTCTGTACTCAATTCCGTGCCAAATATGCTCTGGCTGCTTGTCTGGTCGCGCAATCTCAACAATGACAAAACGTGCGTTCCCGACCACCCGAACCCATTGCCGCATCTGATTATCAGATGCCTGAAACTCCGGGTCCGGCACATATCCAGCCACAGACAACTTGTTCACGTCGAGACTCATTTTCTCTCCGTAATCACTGGGGCTGGTGAAGTCTGCACATTGCCGTCGATCGTCCCCGGCTGGGCATTGATCGTCTCGGCCGGTTTGGCCACAACCGCCTCTAGGACGCGGACCCGATTCATCGTCTCTCCAAGACTCCGGCCCTGTAGATTGATACCTTCAAGCAACTTGGCGATGTTGTAGTAGAGTCTGCTCGTACTGGCCGGCACGGTCGGGTAAGCCTTTTTCCACGCTTCGGTGGGTTCCAGCAGGTACGCCTCGATCGGTGGAGTCGCGGGTGCGGCTTCCGGGGCGACCGGAGCCGGAACGGGTCGGACCGACGGCGGTTTCGCTGCCGGGGTAGAGTCCACCTTCTTCACAGGCGCGGCAGTGGGGGTGGCTGGAGCCACAGCCACAGCGGCTTTATCCGCTGTAGCCGGCTGGGCCGGGGAGGCCCCCATCGAAGTTACGAAGGCGATAATCAGAACCGTCACAATGCCCGCGATCAGCGGGATCTCGATCTTCTTCATACTGCATTCTCCTTGTTACTTCTTCGGTTTCTTTACATTCTCGGCGCGGGTCCGCAACTCACCCAAGCGCAACATCTGGGGACGGTCCACCTGCCGGCCGCTCCGGGCCTCAATCTCCAGGCCATCCAGTTCGGTCTGCTCCTCTTCGGAGATAGGTTGATTGAGTCTCGCCCGAGTGGCGGCATTCTCGCGCTCCCGAATGGCCGTTTCCTCCGCCTCTCTGGCCTGCGCTGCGGTGGCGATTTTCTGGCGGTCCTCTTCGGCAATGCGAGTGATTTTCGCCTGCTCTTCCTCCGACCTGGCCTGAGCCTGAGTATTGTCCCGCGCCATGCGTTGCTCCTCGATTACGGCGGGATCGTTCGGGTCGATGGGTCGTTCCGGCTTGGCGCCGGTGTCTTTCTTGGTGTACGCCATTGTCGATGCTCCTATGCTTTTGCGATTTCTATCGCTATGGTTGCGCAGCGACGGGCTGCTTATTCTTCAACGCAATCTTCTTACGGCACAACGCGATCATCTTGTCGCGCTCTTCGCTTTCGGGTTTGGCCGTCCACACCTCCAATAAGTAGTCCCAATCTCGATTCTGGGGGCCTGTGACGGATTTAGGTATCAGCATCGTCGGAGGAAGCAGGTCATCCGCATGCAACCAGTGCTTAGGCCGGAAACCCTCATTGATCTTCCGTTCCAGAGTCGCATCGTCAAACCCGCCAAGACTCCGCGCCGCTTTTCGTGAGGCTCTTGGATCGGGAAACGTATCCAGTTTGTCGTTTGTGCCGATATTCACTTCTTCTTCCTTGCCTTCTTCGCGTTGTTCCGCATGGCCTTGATGGCCGCGTTGCCCTTACGAACCGCGAGACCCTCATTGCCGGTCTTTCTCAAGACTCGGTTCGCCTCCGCAGCACCAACTTTCAACTGCTTCTTGCCTGCCTTCTTATTGTGTTTTCTGAATGACTGAGAATCCCAAGGCGACATACATTTTCTCCTTGACTATGCCGTGGTATCACTATACATTCCACGGCATGAAAACTTGTATCACATGCCATCAAACCCTGCCTGAAACATGTTTCGAGAAGAACAATCAACAAAAAGATGGGTTGCGTTCATATTGCAAGTCCTGTCGTAAGAAACGAGAACGAGAATACATAGAACGCTGGATTCAACGCCGAGAAGGGCAACCTGAACCTGTTGAGAAACGGTGTTCCAGATGTAAAAGAGTACAACCGATCTCGGAATTTGTACGAGACAGGTGCAGACCAGATGGTTTCCATGTATGGTGCCGTTCCTGTCGTGTCCCACTTGTGCAACAGTGGGGTCTGAAGTACAGATTGAATCATCCCGACAGAGTCAGGTTGAAAAGTCATAGAACCGTCATAGGAAGGCACAATCTTACGGAAGAACAGTTCACCCAAATGGTCAAACAGCAAGGCAACCGATGTGCGATATGTGGCGAGATTCCAGGAACAACGAGGTTTGGCACTTACAGATTGCTTCATATTGACCATGACCACAGGACTGGAAAAGTGAGGGCACTGCTCTGCATGAAGTGTAACAATGGACTTGGACTTTTTGACGATGACCCAGAGATATGTCAAAAGGCCAGCGAATATCTGCGCCGTTTCAAATGAATTGCTGTCCCACGGGACCATATTGAATCTCCTATTCGGTCTCCCTACAGAGTTTGTGGATTTCCTTGTGATGCCCCGGACCTTTCTTGTTGTTGAGCCAGTCAGTTTGGTTCGCTGCGTGCGTCTGTGAAGTACAGACCTCCGAGACTTGCCCGTTGGCGTCAAAGATGATCCAGACATGCGTTGCGGCGACACCGGCGAGCAGTAGTTGTATCTGCCTGAGTGCCACGGCGGTAACATCTGGCTCGGCGAGAGGAAGAGGTTCGATCCACGCCTTGCACATTACCTCAACACCCTCAACAGCAACTCGCAAATTCCGGGCTTGCAGTTCAAGGAGTTCGCGATTATAGTCATCGGTAGTCTTTAGGTCAGCCACCATTTGCCTCCTGAATCGCCGGTTCCGGCGTTCTTTCCATTGTTGCCATCCGCAGTTCGCCCTGCGCGATGCACCACGCGGCGTCCACGAACCCCATCTCGTACATGGCGAGGCCGTCTGCCGTTGCTATCATGCCGTCCTTCTGGCACGAGGACAGGTAGATGCAGGCCGCGATCGGTGAACACGTCTCCATGATCGCCCGATACATCGTGTCGCACCGGGCCACACGCAGTTCCCGGGGCCGAGAAGCCATCGCCTCGGCCATGCGGTGGGCACCTTCCTTGACTTCCGGCTCGCACTCCGGGCAGGCCAGCACGGGATCGTGACCGGGGACAGGTACGACCCGCTCGGTATTGCCCGTCAGTTTCTTGCCGCATTTGCTACACAATGCTTGACTCATTTCGCTCCCGCCCCCGCCCCCGCCAAAGCCATGTTCTGTTGTGCCTGCTGCGCCATTTCCATGTCCTCCAGGATCTCGTCCTTGTTCGGCAGGTCGCTCGCGTCGATGATGTACTTCTGCGGGATCGGCATCTGGCCCGTCTTGGCGAAGTACTCCTGAAGTTCCATCAATTGTCCGAACTGCGCCATGCGGAAGGTCGGGGACGACGTTGCCGTGGCTGCCGTACATTCGTACCGGCCCGTGCGGGAATTGTGCAGGGCGTCGATCAGGGCGTCGATCGCCAAAGGCTTGGCAATCTCTTCCAACTTAGCCTCCAGGGCCTCCCGCTGCATGTCCAATTGGTGCAGTTTCTTCTGGATCATCTCAGAATCGCCGGGGTCCATCTGCATCATCACCACCTGGCTCATCTGGATCGGCGGGATCGGATAGGGAACGCCCAACGCCTGCGCCGCCACCAGTTTCGCTTCCTGAAGGAGCTGGGGGTCGATCAGGTCCTTCTCGTCCACGATCCGGCGGATTTCCGCGTTGCTGTAGACCCGCAGGGAGCGCACGGACGTGGCGATCAGGTTGTAGAGCAGGTGGAGACTGTAGTCGATATTGCTCAGGACCGGGGAAACGCCCGTCAAACTCGCCTGCTGCTTCAAGGAGACCGTCTGCCAACCCTCCTTGGCCGCCCCTTCCGGCTGTTCTGTCCGCAGATTGCTGATCTCCCGCATTTCCGCCTTCGCAAGTTCCGTCATCTGGGCGTGCGCCGCCGGCAGGGGAGGGGGCTTGATCGCTTCAACAAAACCACCGCCACGCGACTTGTCGATTACCACGCCATCGAGGCCACCGTTCTCCGCGAGCCAATCCTTAAAGGTGCCTTCTTTGTCATCGCCGATCATGTACCCGTGGTTCGGCTGCTTCTTGAGGATATTGGCCACCGTGGACCGGGTCAGGTTCACCCAGTCCTGCGAACCAATCAGGTCCTCCGCGACCCCGGAGATGTAGCCATTATTGAAGAAGCAGTTAAAGGGCACAATCGGGTACAAGGTCTGGCCGCTCGCGAGCAGGTTCAACTCGTCGAAGCTATTCTCCAGAAAGATGCTGCCGAGGCTAACGGTGTGGTTCATCACCGGGGCAATGGACTCCTCGATCTTGAAGGTGTCCGGGAACTGTTCCGCCGCCTGTTCCGCCTGCTGCTTTTCCTCATCGGTGACGATAATCCACGCTTCCGGCCGCTCATCCCGCAGATCGTACCAGTAGTAGATGGGCTTGTACTCGATCCACCAGGTATGGTCCAGCCGGTCTTTGAAACGAGAGAATACCATCTCTTCTGAATTGCCGCCGTAGGCCGAGCCCACAGAGGTCATGCGCCTGCCACTGATCGTCGTCACGAGCCAGTTGACATGCTGGCCGAACCAACTCCAGGCACCGCCGCCGCCCACGGCGTCCTGCACGATACCGAGCCGCTGCGCCTTATCCGGCCATTTCGCCTTGATCCAGTCCTTGTCCACCCACGGCCGCCAGATCATAAACTTGGCACCTGTGTGACGATTGTTCGGGTCGTACTCCTTGCACGCCGGGTCGGGCCAGACATCGAAGCAGTCGAGTTTCTTGATCTCCAGGTCGCCAAACATGGGGTCCCGCTCGTAGTCCAGCAGCATGGCCATGTAGGACCGGCCCGTAGTCCCGCACTCATCCACAGTCTGGGCGATCTCGAATTGCACGGACTCGTCCTTGGTGGCGTGCATTACCAGGGCGGTAATCAGGTCAGCCAGGACCCGCAGGCCCCCGCGGTAGGCACGGATAGAAGGGTCCTTGGGATTCTGGATATAGTAGCCCACGAGTTGCTTGACCTGGGGGCGGATCAGGGGAATGGTCAGGGAGAACTTGGCACGCTTGGTATTCGCTTCCTTGATAGTCGGGTCCCATTGATCGCCCGCTGTATACCTCTGTGCTTTCTCCATTCTCGCCATGAGATCCGCGTTGTGGGTGATTGCGGACTCTTGGAAGTGCGTAACACGAGTCATAATCTCGTGTTCGCGTTCCGGCGTAATGTCAGTTTCGATCTGCGGCATCGTTTACCATTGGGCGAATTGGGCGGGCGCAAACAAAAACGGCAGTCAAGTTGTCAGGCACCTGACTGCCGTTCATATTCGCCTTGCGTCCCCCTCAGGCTGGCCGGCCGTCAGGAGAACCCGCTATTCGATTGTCGTTGCTACTCGGTTACTTCCCTCACTTACTTACAACCAGCCATTTCCATACCGCCAGCCTTCTCGATCTCGACCGCCATATTTCGGATAAGTCTCAACCCCACGTCCCAATCTCGCACCCGCTCCGTACCGTTGGCGAACACCAGATCATCCTTTGGCCTTGCTTCGTTCTTCACAGTCGCCAATCCCAGCGGAACCGGCAGGCCAACAGTGGGAGATTTCAGAAGGTTATGACGGTTCATTCGTCTTCCTCCCAATCATCAGGCCATCCAATAGCCAACTCGGCACGCTCTTCGTCCGTCAAACGCATGTTTTCTGGAACCGGAGGACTCCCCGCTCGCAGACTCGCAATCTCGGCGAGCTCCTTGCGGTAAAAGTCGATCTTGCGAACGAAAACTGCCGGCAAGGGCGGGGCCGGAATCGGATCAGGAGACTCTCTCTGGAAAGCTACGGCCCTCAATATATCTCGGTAACGAGCCTCCCGTTGGCGCATGATATCCCATTCGCTTTTATGCCTTACCATGATTGCGGACCAGGAATTCTCAGACCCCAAAGATTTGGGTTCCACACAACACCCAAATACCTTTCCCGCCAGCAAGGCCGGGATCGCGAGAACGGATTGGAGCAGGGTACGCCGGTTCACAGACATCTCCCCTTCTCCTTGAGTTTCCTGATCTTCTTCGACACCTTCGGATGCTTGGGCTTTTTCGCCTTGGCCATCTTCGATCCTTATGGATTCCGAGAATGTGACCTATTACCTTTACTCTGTATCATCCCACGGGAAAGAATCAAGACCAAATCTTAGGTCTGACTAAGATTTGAAAATTCCCGGTCATACTTCACCTTCCAGTAATGCTTGTGGATCGTCATACCCCGCCTCCGCCAGTTCCCGCTCGATGTCCTCGGCGTCCTTGAGGAAGTCGTTGCCGAGTTCGCCACTGACGAGGGCCTGCTCGCGAAGGGCGAACCACTCGTAGGCTTTCTCCTGGGCGTCAGTGAGGGTCACGGGCCATCTCCATCTCCCTTGGTCTCCCGTGAATACAACCGAATTTCGGGCCAGCGTAGAAGCCCCAGCCCTCATCATCCTCAACCACCACGTCGGCGGGCGAAAGACTTGAGTGGGCAAGACCATAACCGGTCCACCACGACTCGCAGACACAATCCCCGAAACCAATGTTGGCATATCGCCCCTCTGTGACCAGTGTCCAGAAACAGCATTTGTCGCACGTAATCATCAAGGGCATGGCCGTAACCTCCACCGGGGTTTCCGTGTGCATCCGATTCGTCACCTTCCATTCTTCCCACATCTTCACCGCCCGCTCTACCTGGCTGGGTGACAGTGCCAGTTTCTCGGCTGTCGCTAATTCGCCGATCTGCCAGTACGATTCCGCCACCACATCCACGGTGTAGCCGAAACCGATGCGGGGGATGGGGAGTTGGGGATGCTCAGTCATTACTCACATCCCTCCACTTCGGCGACCGTCAGTTTCTCAAAGTCCTCCTTTTTTAGAGGCACAACGAGAGTAATCCCATGTTTGTGCGTCTTGTCGTACTTATGGATCGCCTTCAAGTACCAATCAGCAAAGGAACCTTCAACGATATCCTTGGACCGCGTTCTGAATCCTTTGCCTTTCCCGTACTCTTGTTCCCACCACTCGATGTACCAATACTGCTCAGACATCAGTCATCCCCCTTCGGCGCGGGTTGTGTTGGATTAAATTCAATGCTGTCCCCGCTGTGGTCTTTTTGTAGATCGCATGGGACTGGAAACAAAAACGAGACAAAGTCCCCTATGGCTCTTCTCCAGAACTCTTCACTGCGATGCTGCGGACATTCTGTGGTGCAGGAACGTGACGTGAAGGTTCCAAGTCGATGCTTGGGGCAGCGCGAGCATTGAACCCACGATTCATGGTCCTTGCCGTTGCACGACTCGCGGCGCTCCCATCGGTGAATGCCAAGACGACAGCGAACGGATCTCATTGTGTATGGCCTCCTATATGAGGGATGGGGAGTTGAGGGATTTCGCGGCTCATCTGGGCGGCTCCCCTTCACTCTTCACCGCCACGACGTAGCAGTGCCTTGTCTTGGCCGCCAACCGCGACCACGGACTTGATAGATAGGGAGCGTAGCACAGGTCGTGCATGGTCTGCCACGGGAAACATCGCAGACCCGTCGCGATGATCCAACCCTTCCAGCCATCGAAGCAATCCAGGGCCAAGCCCTGCCTCTGGACGCGGAAACCCACTTCGCCCAGCAAGTTCATCACCCGCCGGCCGGTCGTCACGTAGGCATGGTCCGGGGCCTCTTCCCAGAACCGCCAGCCCGACTCCCGAATCTCCGGGAACCGCAGAACAATGCAGCCGCCCGGCAGCAACTTATCGAAACAACCAGCCAGAAACGCCTTGGCCTCTCCGTAGTCTGCCATGTGTTCCAGAACATTCTCGGCCACGACTACATCAACATTCGGCATTTCTGGAGGTAAGGGTGGAACACGGCAGAGATAGCAAGTTGCAGATCGAGTCCCCTGACGCTGTTTCACTACGTTAGCAAGGCAGGCTGGGTCAAGATCGACCGCGTAGTATGTCATGGCATAATTCTCGTGGGCGAGTACGCCACGACTAGGACCAATCTCACACATGCTCAAGGGGACTCGATCCATTGCAGAGATCGTCCAGTGAACGGTTTGCCATGCGCGCCACTTCATTGTCCCCGCGCCCACCAATGTCATGCTGCCCCGGAACGAATCCTTTGATTTGTCCAACACACTGCCGCCCAGGAAGGCCGGAACCACCAGGCAGGCACTGTAGAGAGTGGCCACAACCACCAAAGCCCTGAGTAAACAGGGGAGCTGTCGTCTTCGCTTGCTCACGGTTTCCGCTCCATCTGTCCCTTCAGGGTCTCCAGCTTCCGTGTCAACTGCTTGACCTGCTCGGTGTACTCCCGTAGCTGGCCCTCCACTCGGCGCAGTTCCTCCTGGGTGTTATCCTGGGCGACTTGGGCATCAGACCTCCACTCTGTCCAGTGGCGTGACTGCTTGTAACCGCAGACTGCGCACTCGCGGTCCTGCCAGCCGGAGTAGCCGTACGTGACGTCCCCTTGGTCCAAGGCAACATCATCTTCCGATGCGCCAAGGTGGTCATCTGTGATCCATCTATGGCCGATGAGTTTGCAGACCCGGCCGGAATCACAGATACGCCGTATCGACGCGTCGGTGAGACAATCAGGGGCATTTACGTCAATGATGCCCGTCAATGGGGTTACGGAGACAAGAGGCTTGTCGTCCAGTGCGATCTCGATGGGTTTGTCCTTCGCAATGGCATCCACCTCTTGCTTTATGTAGTAAATAAGACGATGGAGAGGATCGTCTTCTTGCTCCAAAATGAATTGGATGTCAGTTGGGACGGTCTCAAAAGAGGTCGATACGCCGTCAATGTCGGTTTCGTTCCCACACACTACCAGCGGCAGGGCCAGCACACACAAACAGAATAGAGTTCTCATCGAGATTCCTTTCACTTCCAATTCGGATCAGTTATAGCCAGAGTCGTGAAGTTCGCGGCCGTATCGACCACGGTACTGACACTGGTCAGGTCGTAATTCCACGAATGAACAATCCCCAGGTCGCCCGCGACCGCGATGGCGTCCTGATTCGCCCCCAGGTAGACAAACTCCCAGCCATGCAGTTCTCGCATGTGCCGGATCAACTCGAAGACCTTCGGCCGCTTGTATTCCTTGCTGTCGTTCTCCAGGCCGTCTGTGATGACCACAAAGATCACCTTGGCGGCGTTCGTCTCCTTCGCCACTTCGTTGATGGTCCGGCCAAGAGCGTCCAGAAGGGCCGTGCGCCCGCGCGGCTGAATGTCCACCCGCGGCAGATCGACCAGAGACTTGCGGGCGTAGACTTGCTCGTAGCGGTCGTCAAACTGTACCAGCGTCGCCACGGCCATAGGGACCGCCTCTCGCTGTTTCGTCAGAAAGGAGCCGACCGCCTCCTCCATCTTGGACTCCATATCCTCCATTGAGCCGCTGCGGTCCAGCAGGATCACGATCTCGGGCGGACCGCTTCGTTCCCGCACGGAGCCGGGACAACTGAGGCCCAGGGCTCTACACACGCGACCCTCTGCGGCCAAAAAACGAATCCCCGCGTCGGTAATATCGAATTTCCAGTTTACATCACCGCTCAGACCGATCCCACATAGGATGGTGAGCACAACAACAACCATCAACAGTCGAATTCTCATTACAATGCCCTTTCGGAATATCGTTTCGGTGCACTGCCGCTCCCGCACAGGAGGGCCAGCACACATGTCAATAACAGAGTTCTCATGGCGAAAGCCTTTCCTTCCTCAATACCTTTGTTGTTCGTCCGGCGTCGTCTTGCGCCAGACCACTACACCATCGGACCGAAAACCGATCATCTTGTCGGTGCCGGCAAAGAAATCCGGGGGCGGACTATACCGACCAGAAACGTCGGTCCCGTACTCGCATCCCGACCAGGCCCCATCCAGAAAATCAGGACCCCGCCCAGTGCCAACAGCGACCCCGCCGTTATCCATACTCGAATCTTCATATCACTTCCTTTCTCGTTTGCCTGCCAACTTCCATTCGTGGGGATTCGTGATATCCACTGAAGCTACGGCCGTGACTCGCGTTCCGTAGTTGGCTGTGACAACGTAGACATCAGAAAACCCATCATGGCGGACGCAGTCGCCTCGTTTCAGGGAATACATTTCCTTTTCTGTCACAGAACAGTCCTTTCCCATTCAGTATTGTCGCACTTCTATGCCCGATTGACCCACTGGCGCCAGAGTCCGGGCGCGAGCCAGAAAACGCAGTGACTCAGAAAGTGTCGCCACCGATTGATGTAGTGTCCGGTTCGGCACGCACTACATCCCTTGGTGGGTCTGCCATGAACGCCACATATCTTGTACCAGTCCTTGCGCCACGGCCCCCAGCCGATCGTTGCCGGCGGAGTCTCATCGCATTTACAGGACAATCCCAACTCCGAGCGGACAACCTCCCAGGGGACCGCCTGCTCATTCGCCGTGGACAAGTAGATCGAGACATCTTCAATATCCTCGGCCGTCGTACAGTCCCGCCACCATTCCACCCAATGATTCGCGCTGTCATAATGACCGTACCAACTTCCACTCTCTGTGTAGATGGTGGTCATGTCTAATCCCCTTTCTTCGGGACATCCCGGCGCAGCAACTCAGGATTCTCGAATACGTTCCCGACAACTTCCAGTTTCAGGAATCGCACGACGACACTGCACATGCGATTCTGGGACCCACGTTTGCCTCGTTTCTTGATGATGAACCCACCATCATCCCAGAGAATTCTCGACTGCCCGAACATCTTACGGATGGCCTTGATGCGCGAAGGCAACTTGCCGTTCAGGGTCTTCTCCCCGTGCTGTCGCGTAGACCGCACAATGTCTCCCTCATAGATCTCGGTGCCCCGGCAGTCTTTCAGGCCCGTCCCTTCCGTCTCAACCCAACCGGCGTCCAGAAAAGTCTCGGCCCCTTTCGTTTCCCATTCTCGGGTATGCGATTTCCAAAAACGGCTTTTGTGTTTTCTTGGCTTCATTCTCAAAACTCCGCCTTGCCCATATCCTGCACCGTTGATACGTACAGATTCTGTATGGCTCGTGCCGGGGCACCGTCAGAAACGATTTTCCAGGCCCGATTGGCCGCATCGGCCGCCGTCTGGGCCAGACCAAGCAAAGACTGATATTTTGCCTGCGGCGTTCCGAATTTACTGCGATCCGAGATAGTCACCTGCCAGACACGCGAGGGTGATTCCATCAGCCAGTCTCCTTTCCGTTGCTATCTTCTTCCTCAATAGCTTCTTGTAACAAGATCGCCTTAATGATCTCCAAAACCCCGATCACCTCCGCGTAGGTCAGATCGTATTCCTGCCGGAAGTAGTTGATCTTGTCATCCAAAGCACCACAGAGGTGCTCAACACCTTCTTGGCTCATGGCCACACCCCTTCGTCCTCTTCTATCGCATCCATATCGAGGCGGGAATCGTCCCACCGCCAGATCCGCTCTTTCGCCCGCCGCGCGGACTCATGGATATCGCACTCGTCGTCCCAGTCCTCGATCCGTGGTCCCGGCTGGGGCTTCATGGCCTAACTCCCAATTTGATAGACCGGCGAATGTGACGAATGGCCCGATGGCGGGTGGAAGCCTCCGGCGTTGGCTTATTATCTTTATCACTCCAGATTTCCGAATCATCACACCATTTATCCGTGTCTCGCCATCGCCAATAGAAAATATCAGGTTTGGTCTGGGAATGGAAAAGCTCAGCGTAGTTCTTGGCCCGGAACAACCCCAGCCGCAGACGCAGCCGATGTAATCGAGAACGGAATTTACGCCACATGCACGGTTCCTCCAAAGAGTACAGGTCCGGCTCCTTGTCCCAAAACGACAGGACCCCCGCCGACCGGGCCAACTCATAGGGAGCAGCCGTGGCGTCATCGGGAATCGGAGCAGGAAGATCGTTGCTGTTGGAGAACATCAGGAAGCCTCCTCCGGGTGCGATTCGGCCCACTCTTTCTCAAACTGCGCGTTAAATTCATCACTCCTACGGCGTTCGTCCCGGATGTCCAAGCAGACGTTGCGCAGCAAGGCGTGCAGGTCGATGAAATCGTAGTCGGGGTCTTGCGGATCATCGTGGGCACTGGTAAACTTCGTCTTGTGCGTACCCTTCTTCGGCACGTTCCAGGCATCGAAGTACGTTACCCCCTTATCCATTAGAATGTCGTGCAGGAGTTTGTTGACTTGGCACAAACTCAATTCGGCCCAGTCGTCAGAGTTCCAAGTCACACCTCGTCGCAGGCAGGCGTCCAGATAGCCGACTACCTCCATCAGATGCTCCGGCATGTGATAGGGTGACTGGCGGATAGCCCACTTCGCCAAGGCCCCGGTGATCCAGCCACGGAACACTCCTCGTGGTTTCGCCCATTCCGCATCCCCAGCCAATCGCTCGTAGGTCGGCGGCATCTTCTCGATCGCTGCGTCAAGAGCGTTCAGGCAGGCTTGATTGACAAAACCCTCTTCCGTCAGCAAGGGTTCAGGAATCACTTCATCAAATTCAAAGGCACTTGCCATCACTTCCCCTTCTTTCCGCCCGCCTTGGGCTTCTTCTGGTGCCACTTGTTCCACGCCCGCGACAGGTCTGGCATACCGACGATCTTGGCCCCTACAGCGGATTCCGTCCTTCCCAATTTCAGGCTAATCGGGATCACACCAAAACCCTGCATGAGTAGGGAACGCAAGTCGCGTACATTTTGTGGCGTCCACTTTTTGCCTCCGTTGCGGTTGTACTCATGTAGATTCGGCTGCTGGATAGTTCTCATTATTGTCCTTTCTTCTTTTCATCCGCCTTGCAGCGTTTCTTCCATTTGTTCCAAACAGAGGCCAGACTCGGCAGGCAGTTGCTCAGAAAGTACCCGACCCGGGCACAGACTTCGGAGTGCTGGGCGTGCGTCTCAAGGAACATATAACCGGCCGCGTCCCTGGCGTAGTCGATGTCCGGGGTCCACCGGCAACCCATACGCATCTCCGTGAACTCCTTGGCCTCGTGAAGCAGGGAGGAAACCACGGCCCCCCATTGCTCTTGATCCGCACCGACCCAGATACAAGCCTTGTCCTTCGGAGTACCGGAGCGGGTACTGAAGTCCGCGCCGGTCCCACTCCGCAGCATGAGGACAACAGATTCTGAGCCAAGGTCATAAACTCCGACTGTCGCCAACTTCATCACTTCCCCTGCTTTCTACGTTCCATCCAGCACTCCATGCACGGATAATCTCCTTCAAAGGCGATCACGAACCCCGGCCGACCGCACCGGCACTTCCAGCGATAGTCTGCCTCCGTCACCCACTTCGCCCCTTCAGACACGGAAGACCGTGCCGTCACTTGACCTCCACGAATGGCGTCGCCTCCGTCACCGTGAACGTCGAATCCCGAATCGTCACGTTGTCGGCACCCGTGATCTTGATCGCACCAGACACATCTGCGGAAAGTTCCACTTCCGTGGGCCATTGCCCCACCAACTGCCGCGCCCGACGCTGCCACTCACCCTGAACGGTCTCCGCATCCTGCAACTTCCCCCGCAGAGCCCAAATCTCCCTGTTCAATGGCCCCAAACGCTCAAAAGCGAACGACTTCTCGTAAATGGGAGTCGTCAACCGGCCCCCCTCAAGACCAAATGCCACCCAGCCGAGCACGAACCCAACCGTAAGAACCACACATGCCAGAAAAGAGGTGAACCAGAAAGGAGGATTAGAACCCTTATCAGACCCTACTTCCACCTCCGGCTCAGGCGGATCTGGCTTGTGCTCCTCCGCCTGCATCATCGCCCACGCTATCTGCGCTTTCCGCCGCTCAGATTCCAGTCTCTGCTGTAACTGAACGTCAGTCTCTTGCGCTCCCGGTTGTCCTTCCTTCGCTTCTGCCATCATTACACCTCAAATTAGACCTTCTCGCTCGGCACATCCATCTTGCGCACAGGCTCGGACTCCCGCGCGTCCAGTGCCTTCAGTTTGATGTCAACCAACCTCATCTTGGTATCGGCGAGTTCTTCTGTCCGTTCCATCAACTTCCGTCGCAGGTCCTCGCACTGATGCGCTATGGATAGGAGGGCATCAAGACACTCGTCCGGTGAAATCTCTGCGACCCTCCTGAATTCACTCAGATTGCGACAGCCGAGCGCACCGCCGGTCTTCTCTCCGGTGACTACATCCTCCACCATCGCCGTCGGGTGGTCACAACGAAGCACGACACGGACGATCTGACCTTGTTTGCCGATATAGAGTTCACCAAGATTCATTTTTCACGCTCCGCACAATTCCCGCGCCGTGCTCATGTGCACGAACGCCGCCGCCGTTGCGACCACCTGCAAATCTCCATTCTGCCGCCAGTGGACCCGCACTGTGCCCTCGCACTTACCACTCTCGGCAATGAACCGCATGGCCCGCTCCATCGGACCCGGACCCAGTACCAGTTCCTCACCGTAGCCGTTGAACTGATGCCGCCAGAAGGTCAGCCACAGGGGGCCACGCGGGCGGACCAGATAGGTGCGGGAACGGACGTGCAAGGGCTTGGGCATCAGGACTTCGCCTCCCTGCGGAAACGAATCAACTTCACATCGTCCCAACGAACAACCAGACCTGATTCTTCGTTAACGCCCACCTCAAGGACCTCATCCCATAAGCCAAATCTGTGCGGATAAGAACGGTTGACCTGCATGTGATTGAACAACAGATGTTCCTCAGTTCCATCTTTCAGAACAATCTCACAATAGGAAGGCTCTCCTGGCCGAGAAATCCCTACCACTATCCCCCACAACCACCGCTTCCACCTCGGCAGGAGTTTCATTCATTCCCCTCCACGACCAGTCTAGTCCCGTTCGGGAGGGGACGGACACGATCTTCTCCTACATCAGCCAGATGCCATGTACAGCGATTGCACAACGCCAGGAAGGTGTTGCTATCAACTCGACACATGACACACCCGACCTGTAATTCAATGGGAGACCTTACTACCTCCGCAATCTGCCCTTCGCGCATCTCGGACGCAGGAATCGTGCCGTCCATTTCGTGTTCTTCGAGGGCCACACCCCGTTCGGTGACGACCAAGTGGGTGCCGAGAGGGATGGGGCGCACGAAACGGCCCTCAAGAGGCCAACAGCCAACTGTGTTGATTGAGGCGATGCCATTTGACAACTTGCGGACGATCATCGGTGCCCCACCACCAACATCATAAAAGCCCCAACCACCCTCAGGCAATTCTGTGGCAGGAATCCCCGCATCGTCCTGCTGTTTCTCCACTCGTACACTCATGCGAATCTCCTATTTCCCTTTCCCATCTTCCGCTTCCCACCACATCACACGCTTGGCATACCCGCGCATCCGGGCCTCCGCCTGACCCTCCACAGCCGCCGTCACGTCCAGCCGAGTAACACCCGGCACCAAGCCCGCCCCCATCTGCCGCAACTCACGGGGGGAAAGCCACTTAATGACCCGGCCTGAGGTGGAATACACCAAATTAACGGGCAAAGAAAGGGATGAGTGTTGGGAAGGAAACCGAAATGTGTCCATTTTGGCATTGACGGGCGCGATCCTTCGCATAACTGTGTCATCACCATACTGGTACTTGGAAGTAGGAGCAAGAAAAATCCTGACAAATTAGAACGCCATCGGATCGTGACGGATACGCTCCTGCAACGCATTGACACGCTGCGACGGACGCCGGTCTATGGCAATCCAGTCCAGGGCCTCCCGCACCGCGTAGATCAACGCCTCAATCGCCGGATAATCGCCCCGCCGCAAAAACGGCAACTCCTCCGCCTTGATCTGACTCATGTAGTCGCAGACCCGGCTCCCCTTGAGCCATAATTGACGGCCCTCCGGCAGCAGCAGCGACTTGAGCATAGGTATCGCGTACTCGTACAAGCCGTCGTCATCCAGCAGGAAGTTCCGCCGCAGACTCCGAAAGCCACGCACCAACTCACTATCGACACCAACCGGCACCTTCGCCCGGACCACCTCACCCATGATCTTGGCCGCCACGGGCTTCTGGCCGTCGCCCACCCACCAGTGCGGCACATACCGGCCGTCCAGCACGTCACACTGCCGGATCAGCTCCGCCAGGTCCGGCGACTCCACTTCGGCCAGCAGGTATACCCCATAGGGACCCTTACGCTCGCCCGTGACCGACAAGATCAAGGCGAAACCCTCGCACTTGCCCGGCCAGGCCACACCCCCAACGATCGCCCGGCACTGCTCCTGCAGCTCCAGGGCCGTGAACACGTGACCGAGTTCCGCTGTTTCAACCGTCAAATCCGCCATCAACTCAACTCGCTTTCCGTGAAGTAGTAGCCGCCCTCAGCACCCAGTAGTCCGTAGCGTACGCAATCCACGGCGTGGTCCCGGACCTTCAAGGGCTCGTCCTTGGCGTCCTTATTCTCGCCACCCTCGGCCCACCGATAACCCTGAATTTCCTCAATCGTGTGCGGACAAGTATTGAACACCTGCAACCTCGGCCGGCAGTCAGGCTGAATCTTCAGGCAAGCCTGGATGGTCTCTATCCCCGCATGGACATCCTTCTTCGCCGCCACGGTCTTGATACCCTGCTTCTCCAGCTCGTAGCGGTCCTGGGCATCATGGTCGGCCCAGGTACACCGATACCGCTCCTTGCCACTCAGACCCTTGATCCGCTCGGCATGGAAGGCAATCGATTCCTGGGCCTGATAGTGCTCGGCATAGACGTACCAGTGTTTGTCGGGGTCCCTGGTCAACCAGAGGCAGACAAACGGATTGGCGAACCCGAAGTCAATGCTGCGCCACTTCGGCCAGTCCGGGGGCACCTTGAACGGGGCACAGACATGAACCTCACGACTGAAGGTCTTGAAGACGGCGCCCAGAAACGCCGCAAACCGGCCCTTGACCCGCGTTGCCTGGATCTCCGGCGGCCATTGCGCGATCAGCATGTCGATCTCGGCGTCGTCCACGTGCCCGCCGCGGCTCTTGCGGTTGTCCTCCAAGTCGGCGTAGAACACCGCATCGGTCGGCGGCAAGCTGCGAATCCGCTGCTCCAACCACGGCTGAAACCGGATCGGAGTCATGGATTGGGCCGTGAACCCGTTGCGGTCCATTAGCCGGGCCTGGATCTCCTGCCAGATGCCCTCCGAATCATACGGGCACTGCTCGTCACCGTAGAAGGCGTCAATTGCCCGGCCCTGGAAGGCGTCTCTCCCCTGCTCATATGCCTTGAACTCGATTTTGGTCCCGTTGGACAGCCGGACCTCGTTGGGTATGCCCGCCCCCTGGTTGTGCCAGATGATCTTCTTGATCCGGCCCGGGGGAATGTAAGCCTGTATCTTCTCTTCCCACAAGAGCTTACCGACCATTGGCCAGGAGTCGGTGGCCGCCCAGATGATCGCCTTGGGCGGGGCCACTCGGACAGGATGAATGTTGAGGGCGAAGCGGCATAAATCCCAACCGATATTGGCCTCTGACTTGCCTGAATTGTGCGAAATGACGCCGGCGGCAAGGTAGTTGTGGTATTCAGGTACTTCAAAATCCCAAACAACATCTTTTCTCTTGACTTCCAGACTGGTTATCGCTATAGTGCCACATATGGGAATAGGGGAACATGAACATGGAACGTCGATTGCCGATTCGTAACCGTGGGCAGAAGCTGAAATGTTGGGACTACCCTGTCGAACAGATCCGGGTGTGGATTGACGAGGGCGGGACCCAAGCTTGGATCGGTCAACAGTTGGGCGTGTCAGCAAAGTTGATCCAGAAGGTGTGCAAGAAGCACGGCATCCAGTGCCAGAGAACTGGCCCTCGAAGTGGGACGGGGCATCCTGACTGGAAGGGAGGCCGGATAATCGACAAACACGGCTATGTTTTGGTGTACCGCCCTGGTCATCCGAGAGCGCGTAAGCCACGAAACGTGTACGTGTGCGAGCATATCCTCGTGGCAGAAAAGATGCTCGGTCGCCCTCTATTGCCTGGCGAAGTGGTTCATCATGGGAGGAAGGGCCGGCAATGTAACCGTCCGGACAATCTGACGGTGTACCAAACAAACGGTGAGCATCTACATGAGGAACTTTCTGGCCACTGCCCAAAGTGGACACCGGACGGAAAAGCTCGCATCCTGACCGCATTACGCCAAGTGGCTGATAGCCGTCGAGGGTTAACACTTGATGAGTACCAGAACAAGCGATGTGCTCTCCACTTGACAGACCCACATCAAGAATCCACTGCGCAGGCTTCGTGAACGGCTCGGACGCCTCAGACGTGACCAACTTCGTCCCGTCCCACGCCAGGACGTGCCACGGCCCTTTGATACTGTCCACCCGCCGATACTTGCCGGCTACAGGATCATAGATTTCCTGCTCGCCGCCCAGGCACCTATTGCCGCCGATAAACCACCGGTTCTTGGCCAGCGAGGCATGGAACTGCGCCGCCGCCGGCAGGGGCCGGTACTCCAGCAGCTTCCGCCCCGCGTAGCGTATCTGCGCGTCGGTCAGCACTATGTCAGTTATTGGAGCCATCCGTGACTATACCCTAAACAGAACTCCAAGAATCGCGTTAGGGGGCAAAAACAGGCAAGGTCCAGCCTGCGACCCGCCGCCGTGGTTCCTTCCCGCATTGCTGCGGAGTGCACCGGGTGGCCAATCCCGGCCCAGCACGACAACGCCTTGTGGTACGCCTGCACAACCTACCACGTCGCGCCACATGCCCGGGAACGCACTCTAAACCGCGCAGGATGGCCGATCCGGGCTTACCGGGACATCCCGACTGGTACTTACCAGTAAGCCTGCCAAGCCTGCGGGTTTGCGGTGGGGCTGCACCCTGCACAGAAAAACTGCATTCCCGCCCAGAATTGGGCTTGACAAACCTGACTATTACTGGAGAATAAGAGTAAGTCAATCACGTAAACTCAGTGAAAGAGTGGCACTTATGGCAAAAACACAAGCGTACTCATACCTCAGAGTCTCGGGACTGGGACAAATTGAAGGGGATGGATTCCCCCGCCAGCGAGAGTCCATCCAACGCTACGCCAAGGCCCACGGCATCGAGATCGCCGCTGAGTACCGCGACGAAGGCGTGAGTGGGACGACTGAACTGGCAGGCCGCAAGGGACTGGCAGCCCTACTCGATGCTGTAGAATCGGGCAACATCAAACTCGTCCTGGTCGAACGTGCGGACCGTGTCGCTCGCAACGCAATGGTTAGCGAGATCATCCTCGACCGATTTCGCACGGCGGGTGGCACAGTACTTGAGGTAGACGCAGGCTCCGATCTCACCACTGGCGATGATGAGCCTACGGCCGTACTCATTCGACAGGTACTGGCAGCCATTGCCCACTTTGATCGCTCTGTGACTGTACTCAAGCTCCGCGCCGCACGCGACCGCAAGCGTAAGCAGGAAGGCCGCTGTGAGGGCCGCAAGCCGTTTGGCGCGCGACCAGGTGAACAGGAAACCATCGTGCGGATGCGCGAACTGCACCGCAAGCCCAAGGGCGAGAAACGCATGGGCTACCATCGAATCGCTACGGTACTCAATCGGGAGGGCAGGCAATCCCGCTCCGGCAAGCCGTGGACGGCTACTAGTGTTGAACGAATCCTCAATCGGCTACTCTGACACACGATTCTTGAGTTATCAATGAACTCCAGCCCGGCCGCAATGACCGGGCTTTGTTTTTGCCCTAACTGCTTACAAAATCACCACTTACAAGCGGGAAAATGGTGGAAGATACGCGATTCTGACCGAAAAACAGGGGTGGAAAGCAGAATCCGACGATCAATAGTGCCTACAAGGTCACGATCTGCCCTCCTGCGGGACCGATTCTGACTGTTTTGCCACATCCGAGGCCACATCCGGCACCTGAGACGGCTCACCAGGGGGCAGGGCCGGCCTGACCACCGTGGATACTACCTGTCTGGCCTGCGCACGAAGCTGGGCGCACTCGTCGGCGGTGAGATCTGCCGAGACAGTAATGCCCAGGTCAGTCTTGTCTCTAAGGTCAGTCAGATTGACCGCGGCGAACTTTGTCATGGTCGGATCTGATAGGCCAGCAAAGCCACATTTCAGCAAATGGGCAGTCTGTAATTGTCGCGCACGCGCATACGATTCGCCAAACTCGGGATAACGTTGCTTCCATTCACTTGCCGCCTGAGCAGATATTCCGTTCTCCCAAAGCCAGTCTTCGATAAATTTCAACTCTGCCGGGATGCGCTTGACCTCGACCCACTTATCACCTTTGCTATTGACGTGTTCGACCTTGATTTCCTCGGCATAGTTCTCGTAGGTCATAAACTTGATGATGGACTCGCAGTATTCCGGTCTGTATTCTGTTGGTCTTCCTCCGAGGCTCTTCCCTTCTGCGAGCCGTTTGGCTGTTTGAGGATTGTCTGGATTGGCCATAAGTGGGACTATACTGGCGTTTGGAAGTATTTGTCAAGCGTAAACTGCGCAAATTCTCACGATTGCACAAAAGTTCAGAGGGCTGGGCGCGGAACGGTGTTTTTACCTATGGAGAAGAGGCTACCGGGGAAGCAGGGGTACTCTTGGGCGTCTTGGGCGTCTTGGGCGTCTTGGTGCTCTTGTTATAAGCAGAAAATCACTCTTGAGATTCTTGTACTTCTTGGAAGTCTTGTACGTCTGTAGGTCTTGTGCGTCTGTAGGTCTTGGTGCTCTTGTTATAAGGTAAGGGAAGTAGTAGGAAATTGACCACTTTTTCATAAATCGCTTAACTTTTGTGGTTTAGGGGAAGATAGGTATACTCCCCTGCTCGGCCGGTATGACCTTGATATTCCTGGCTGAGGACGCCATCGCGGCAGAACATTGCCATTGTGTACCTGCCGGTGGGCTGGGATTTGCCCATGATCTGCCCGGCGGCGGTCTGTGTGAGATAGAAGGTGCCGTGGTCGTTATTGAGCTTGGCGAGTGAGTAGCAAGTATGGCCGAGCAGGAGAATGGCAGGATTGGTGTAGCGCTTGAGTTCGGGGCGGTTTGTGGACCGCGATTTGGCAAGTTCAACGGCCTTCTGTAATTTCTCACCCTTGGCCCATTTGACTTTATTGCCGTCCCAGATGTAGACGAACTGGGCCCGGGCGGTGTCGTAGTCCATCGGCTCGCCGTACTCATCGACCAGGAGGTCTTTGGACGCATCATAGAAGGCCGTCAGGTAGGACTCCAGGGCCGTACTGTCGTAGTTGGTAGGACTGACTACCCCCCGGAGGTACTGGCACAACAGGAAGACTTGCCGATTCCCGATATAGTCGTTGTCGCGATCGAGGGTCTGGACGGCTTTAATAGCCTGTTCGAGAGCCTGCCGCAATGCCTCAGTTGGAATCATTCCGTTAATACCCCCACGGCCCTCCTGCGTTCGATTTCCGCCTGAAAGATGCTGCGCCACTTGCCGGTGTCGAATTTCTCGCAGGCCCATTTGAGATAGCCCAGCGGCACATCCTTGCACGTCTGCCCTTCATGCTTGCCGAACGTGATCTCGATATCGGCCACCTCGTCAATTTTGGGCTGGAGCGGGACCGACTCGACGTTGGTTTTCGTGTCGATATCCACCCCGGTCAACGGCCCGGCGCCGGACCGTAGCCGCCAGAGCCCACGTCCGGGCGTCTGGTCGTACAGATGGAAGGTCTCGATCCGTCCGAAACGGCGTGTGTTGTCGCACAGGTCAACGACCCGGCAATGCTCCTTGCCCGGCGCCGGCCGCACGCCGCGGCCGATCATTTGGTAGTAGAGGGCTACTGATTTCGTGGGCCTGCCCAGGACGATACAGTCGAGGGCCGGGAAGTCGAAGCCCACAGTGAGCACGCCCACGTTGACCACCGTCTTGAGCCGTCCGAGCTTGAAACCGGACAGCACGGACTCGCGCTGGGCCTTGGGCGTCTCCCCATCCACGATTGCCGCGTCGATATTAGCCGCATGGAGGGCCGACAGGACGCGCTCGGACTCGGCCCGGAACTGGCAGAATACCAGAACGTGCCGGGCCGTCGATTGCCGTACCTCCTCGGCGATCTTCTCGGTAAGGCGCAGCCGCTTGTTGTACTCGGCAAGGGCCTGGTCGTCGTAACCTTGGCCCGTTGAATTCGTCTGAACGGCCGGCTCGTGGTAGTCCTGGTCCTGCTGATACCGGCACGGTGACAGGTAGCCCGCGTCCAGTAGCTCCTTGACTTGAGTGATATGGGCGATCCGATTGAAGATCCGGGGCCGGGTCCGTGTGAGAATCCTCGACTCGGCGACGTGCTCGCCCGTGGCGTGGTGGTTGTAGTGCCTGAGCCGGTACGGCGTGGCCGTCAGACCGATGGTGGGCACGCCCAGGCTTGTGATAAAGTCCTCGTACCTGCCGCCCTTGGAATTAACAAGGTGGCATTCGTCCACTACGATGCAGGCGCAATCTGCGAACAGGTCTTTCCGGTGAATCACTGACCCGATGGTGGCGAAGGTAATGCGGCCGGTGTACTTGCGATTGCAGGACGCCGAATAGATACCGATACCCATTTCGCCTGCGGCCCGCAGCTTGGCGTAGTTCTGTTCCAATATCTCCTTGCTTGGCTGGAGTACGATCATGCGGCCGTCGATCCGTTGGGCCATATCGGCAATGACATGGCTTTTGCCCGAGCCGGTTGGCAGGACCAGAATGCCGTTTTTCTTCCCTTGCAGGGCCTCCATGCCCGCATCGGTGGCGATCTGCTGATATCCCCTCAGAGGCACGGGTTAGCCCTCCTGCGGCGGCTTGGGCCGCGTCACATAGGGCCGGCAGGTGATCTTATTGTGGTCCCTGAGCCACTGATAGCAGCGGCGGCAGACCTTGTGCTTCTTCACCTGGACCTTTCGTATGCCGCAGACCTTGCACGGGTTTTTTGTCTTCCGTCGATACCTGCGGGAGATAGAAGGTTCGCGCCTCTCGTAAATGGGGATCTGTGTAGTCCCTCCCGCCGCGAGCACAGGGATGTCTCTACTAATAGCGATGACTTCGTTGGGCGTCAGGGCAAACCACTCTCCCCGCTGACGCTGGTCTTTCAGGAAGTGATGAATGCTCCGTTCGATCAATTCGGGATCACCACACTCAAACTTCTGCGCCAGACGAACACGGAAAGGGCAGCCGTTTTGTACGCCAGAGATCCTTGATTCCGGCTTAAAACTCGTGCCGATCTTGTAGAAATCCGTTCCTTCTGCATGGAGGATATAAACGAATCTGTTCACTGAGTCATTCCCTCCTTCTCTCCCGTCTCTGACTTCTTGGGTTTGCGGGCCTTGTACGGCCGGATATTGAGCTTGCCCTGCGCCCGGCGTTGATTATAGTGTTTGCGGCAGAGCCTATGCTTGCGGATGTAGTCCGTGCGGCTGGCCCGGCATAGATAGCAGTATCCCATATTCGATCTCCTATTTCGGATCAGTATAGTACGTCACGGTGCTAACGCAAGAATAATCTTGTAATAATTTATATTCACACAACCCCTGTATGTACGGCCACTTATAGCAATCAGGACAGTATGAGTGCTACATTTCTTAATGGAATCTCTTGACACGGCCGACAGATGCTCGTAGAGTATGAATAGGGTAAAGAACAGAACATCACAACAGCATAGTAAGGAGCTAACAATGACTCTGATTGCCACCTACGACATTCCCCCCGGCATTCTCGCCCGTGATTATCACGGCGCGGGCAAAGCCTGGGCGGCCGTGCGAGACGGCAAAGTGATAGCCCTGCGATACATGGGGGAGCATCGGCCGGAGATTGGCACCCTGCCGGCCTGGGTGCGAGAGGTCCGCACACACGCCGAGGGCCTTGACAATCACATGCTGCCTACGGCATGGAGCAGCCACGGCTTAAGTAAACTGGCACAAGCGGCAGAGACAGCCGCAGATTGCCCGCGCAGGCCCAAGGGTGGCCAGTATCGTCCCCGCGAGTTATTGACGATGGCTCGCGCAGCAATCGCAGCGGCAGACAGTGCCAGCTTTGCGGCCTACCGTGAACGGATACGAAAGGAACTGGCGGCAATGGGTGACGTGGTAAGCGGCATGTGTAGCTGTACACAATTCGTAGTCGTGCAGCATTGACAGATCCACCCCCAGCCGTGCATCGTGGGCGGCTGCCTTCAATGGCGAGCGGGGGCTTTGTGAAACGTGGGTCTTGCCAGAATAGACCGAAACAGATGGGCCGCGCGAAAACTCCACGTCTGGCAAGACCCCAGTGAGTAACGCGGCCCGCTATTTTGAAAGCATAAGGAGTAAGATCATGGCAAAGTTTCTTGTGCAATTCACGGTCGATCAGGTTTGGATTGATGATGGCTTTGATATGACCAAAGATCGGGCAAACAAAATGCTCATGGATGCCCTGCCGTTCGCCGAGCCGTCCGAATTCAGCGCGGCCGTGTTGCCGCAACCGGCTGTCATTGTGACGAAAACCGAAACCGGAGACGTGCAGGTTTCGTGTGCCGATGAGACCACGACACACGGCAAGTTGGACTCCCTGGACCGTATCGTGGCGTCCGTGGGCAAGTTTGTCGAGAAGTACCTGTAGTCTTATGCTCGCACCCCCGCCGAACGCTCACCGGCTTAGGCACCGGCGGCGGGCTTGATCGAAACGAAACAGACTGGAGGTCAGAGCAAATGGGAACGGCACAAAAACGAATCATGGCTCGTTGCGGCAACCTGCGATTGTGGTTTCATCCCGTCCGCACACAATGGACGATGACCGGAGGGACCTACGGGGAACACGCAATCTATGAGCCATGCTACAATGATCGAGTACACGCTCACTGGGACGGCTACTGCGTAAACAATGGGCATAAGCACGTCACAGTAGATCAAATGCCGCAAACTGCCTGACGATCTCCACCTTGCCCCAGCAGCCCTGGGGCATGGTAGTGACCGTCTCGAACCGAAACCGCTTTGGAGGTCGGAGCCGTGAACGAGCACGACAAACAGAAGTTGACTGACATGAACGCGGGCCTGAATCGCTGGGCGAACGGCATGCTGACCGGGCACAAACCGAAACAGACGCGCCGCTTGTCTCATGCGGCAGCCGTGCGTGAGGCCGATCGCTGCCGCAGACGTATGAAGATATTCGGCCATTATTGATCCCCACCCGGACGCTGGCAGTTGTGATCGAAACCGAAACACGAATGGAGGTATGAGCAATGGTAGAGTATAATAGCAATATGGATGCGTTTGACCGCATCTGTGGGGATTGTGCCGGCGTGGACATCCTGCACATGACCAACCAAGATGTCCGTGACCAGGCGCATGCGTGGTGCGCCTCAGGGGAGCCGTGCAGCGACGAGATGGTAGAGGCCGCAATCCTGGGGTTGGCCGAGTACCAGAAAAATCACCGACAGAGCCTGTGACGATCCCCGCCCCATGCCGTCGTTCCTGCGGGACGGCCCGGGCGCGGAGAACGTCGAAACCTTTGAAGGAGTGACGATAATGAACGAGTACATGTTCGGAGTATCACGCGAGAAGTTGAGCCGCAAAGACGCCAAAAGGTACGCGCGGGTGGCTGGTAAGCACGGATTTACCTTTGTCGAGGCCATTCTGCCCGGCGAAGGCTACAAGCGTTGGTTTGCCGGCCCGAATAGGGGGCATCCATTCGATGGGGAGGCCGAGCGTGCCATCCGGCAGGAATTGGGGATATGAACCGCTCGCCCAGGTCGCCGGCAAATGACCCCTATGCCCTGCGCCGCGTGGGCGTGGGTGCGCGGAGTGTGAACATGACGGATACTGATTTCATCCTTTCCGACCTCGGCAATGGCGAACACCAAACATCCTGGGATTGGCCGGCAGATCAGCGCTTCGCGCGATTTCTTGCGGATAGGAACGCGGTGGAGGTTTACGACGCCTTGCTGCGCTCAGTCGCACCTTTCCCTATCCAGATCGTAGCCCAAAAGACCGTAGATCATATCCGTCGTCGCAGATTGCGAGCATTACGACAGCTTGCAAAGACAGGCAAGATCGAATCGTACTGGCGTGGCACAGCGGACGGCGGAAGGACTGAATTTGGCGTGTGCCGAGTACGTGTGTATCGTTTGGCCAGCCATCAACCATAGGCCCCGCACTGCCCGGCCCTCCCTGAGAGCCCGGCGGTATTGAGCGTGCGAACCGAAACGAAAAGACGAAAAAAGGAGAATCGACAATGGGAATCAGTAAGCCGATCACGAACACACAGAAGGAGCAAGTGCACCCGGAATGGCTCATGGGACGCAATCCAAACGCTATTGAGGCGCAAGAAGCTCGCGGACAGCACGAGTTATGCACCAGCACCCAATTGCCGATGAAGATACAGCCACCCGAGGGAAAGAAGTTGCTTGAGACCGCGGGTATTGTCTTCGGGGAACCAAGCAAAGACGACCCACTATTCTGCGCGGTTACGTTGCCGGAGGGCTGGCAGGTGCGGCCGACAGATCATTCCATGTGGAGCGAACTCGTTGACAAGGAGGGTACGGTTCGCGCCAGCATCTTCTATAAGGCGGCTTTCTATGACCGTGATGCGTTTCTGAGCGTCAAGAGTTGAACCTTTTTCGTCCGCCTACGCGGATGCCGCATGGGTCCGGGCGGGCCTTTTGAGGAGAAGAACATGGAAACGAAATGGAAGCTATTCGGCGAGCTGGACGAACTCTGGATCGCCACCGAGGACACAACGGAACTCTATGGACACGGCATTGCCCGCGTGGGTTGCTTCGACACTGAGACGCCAGACTATGACGAGGCCCAGCGGAACGCCGAATTCCTGCTCCAGGCCACTAAGTGCCACGACAAACTGGTGGACGCCCTGCGCTGGGCATTGTCCATCCTACCCGAGCCGGTCACAGACAGAGAGCGAGCGGATACCGCAAAGGCTCATACTGTTCTCGCCCAGGCCGACCCCGCCGCAGGCCGGGAGCCGGAAGGACAGGTGCGGCTGGCCGGGAAGGAATGAGTCTCGCCGCGGAACAAGAAGGGCCGCCCTCTTAGGAGAACGGCCCAGTTGTACCAGAGTCGGGCTTGTCTTTGCTTGGAGGCAACAAACCCGAACCCACACTTTATCTGCGTCAGGGAGGGGCCCGGCGTGACCCCAGGATCAATGAACCGGGTACACCCGCGGCTCCTCCTTCCCATCTGCCCCGGCCATGATTGCCTTTCGGGCCGTCTCCCGATCCAACGTGCTGGTAGTCTCACTCAGATAGACTTCCAGCAGGTCCGACTGGAGCAGGTCCCGAAGGTACTTATCGACCCCATCGTCCAGTTTGGTCAGTCTGCGGAGTCCGATGTTCTCGCCCTCGTGGAACCAAACGGCGAGACGTTGCAACCGTCGCCGGTCCCGTTGTGATGCTTCGGGTCCCAGCCGGGCCAGTCCCTGTTTCTCCACTTCGCGCAGGAACTTATAGACCTCCTGCACAATCGTGATGCCAGCCTTTAGAGCAGTCCACCATGTCATAAGCACCTCTCAGAATCAGAACGTCAGCCTGAATTTCCTGCCCCGCGCCAGCGCTGGAGTTTACGTTTCAACTCCGCGTCACTCAAATGCATGAGTTGGCCCCAACGGCATTTGGCATTGACCGCACACGTTGGGCAGGGGGCCTTGCCATCCGGAATACATTCGGGCAGTTTCCGTTTCATGGGATTTTCACCAACGGAATTCTGCGCCGACGAGCAGTCGCCCCTTGCTGGTGATGTTGGCGAAGGCGCTAGCCACGGAGTCGCCGGGTAAATACCAGCCCTCAACAGCCACGCGGATTCTATCACTGCCAAACGTGGAACCGAGCAGGATTCCAGGGCTCGTTTGCCAGCCGCTATTTTCGGGCTTGACCGCACCCGCAATGGCGCCCAAATAGAGGGTTACGGGAATGGTCCAGGTGGCGATCGTCACGGGGTTTTCTTTGACGACATCGTAGGTCGCGCCCGCATGGGTACCCCAAGCCTCCACGTTCTCGCCATCGACATCCTTGAGCCAGACGCCCTGGCCGAAGATGGACACCGCCCCATTGCGCCAGCCGACGCGGGCCACACCCGTATCAACGCCGGCCAGTGGCGTGGCAAACCATTGGGAATCGGGCTGGCCGAGGTCGGCCGGGACCGCTGCGGCACTGAGGGGGGCACACAGGAAAGCACACAACATGAGACACATCAGATACTGCTTCATACGATGCTCCTTAACAAAACGTGAATTTTCGGGCGTCAACATATCAGCCCGTACCTTACTTCCAAATACCAGTTTGTCAAGCGCAAAATCAGTCATGGTGTACCTGCTCAATGACCCGTTGGGCCTCTTGGAGATCCTCCTCTCGCTCGCGGATATAGCCGAGCGCGAGGCGGATTTGCTCGGAATCCTTGGCCGACAGCAGACAGCATGATTCGGGATCGTCCACCCGCGAGATCAAGCCCTCCAGATAACTGAAGTCGAAACACTGCGGTTCACGGCGAACACAAGTGCGAGACGGCAGGCACAGGCACCATGTACCTACGGGGACCAGTTGTACAGCCTCCTTTTTTCCTGTCCCTCTCAATTGCCGCTGTTTCTGGTGCCATACGCGCGCCCGCTCCCGCCGGGTAAGGGTGTCACACGGACCGCACAGATTGGCGGAGTTGCGACTACGCTGCACCTTGTCGCCGAATGGCCTATGGCAGCGTCGGCAGTTGGCTACTATTGCAGCACCCACCTTTGACCTCCTTGGGTCGTTCCGGAACCGCCAAGTGGCCGCGATCTGCCACCACGCTCTTGACCATTTCCAGCAACTCCGTGACGCTGTCGTGCACCTGTTCAACAGCTTGCTCCAGGCCGCTCATCCGCTGCTGGAGATCGGCAATGGCGGCAACGCTGGGAGCCTCTTCGGTGGTCATTCGGGCTTCCTCCCTCATTCCTTGCCATCCATGCGACGACCCGTGTTGGTCTCAACCTGAACACAGCGATCGTCCCAAAGTTCGATCATCCCATAGTCCTTGGCGTTCGTGACCGGAAGTGTTCGGCCAAGATGCTTGATGCACCATGCGTCAATGAAGCCCTTGATCCTCTCCTTGTTCCGAAACAACTCGCCGTGCGGGTCTCCCAATGCGAGCGCTGCCGTCCCTCCGTCCATCCTGGCCGTGAAGATTCGCACGTCGCGACCCTCGGCCAGCCAGCGTTTCACGCGCTCTACCATTGCCGGAATCGGTTCTCCGATATGGTCCTCGCCTCGCCAATGATCGTAGACAGCCAGCGTCCCGTCCAAATCAACACCATACCATCCATCTGTCATGGTCAACTCACTTTCTCTTGGAATAGCGACATTTGGCCGGCACGCTGCTTTTCCACGGGTACGTCTTCCGGCGAGTTCTCGCCACGGTTTCTCCACGCCAACGCTATCTGGGAATCCGGCCGGCTGATTTCCAGGGGGCCGGACCCATCCCATTCGTCCGTGAACAGGGACACCAGGGCTTCGTCTGTCTCCTGGTCCCCGGTGGACTCCAGCAAAATCTTCTGCCCGAACCATTTGTGGCCGGTGTCTATCATGGCGGACCCTCCACGGGAAACAGGGACTGCTGGCCCATTCGAGCCTCTCGAACGGGTAGATTGAGAGCCTCCTTTGCCTGGCAACCCCGCTTGATTCGTGCCCACACAGTTCTGTACGGCAGATTCAGTTCTCGACACCACTGGGCAAGTGTTTGTGTTCTTCTTCCGATAGTCACTCGTAGATTCTTGCGAGAATTGTTTGCCTGCTGGAAGGCATCTGCCCATTGGCAATTCTCTGGCGAGTACGGCCCATCCTTGTCTTTACGGTCTATGGACATTCCGTCTGGGGCCTCGCCCATATCAGCCAAGAAGTTCTCAAAGGAGGCCCATCTGTCACATACGTGGATCCCCCGTCCACCGTAGTCTTGGTACTTCTTGTTGTACTTCTTCGTGCAACGCGACCAGACGTGTTTCCAGATGTGATAAGTCCTGGTATGTGTGGCTCCGTGCAGATAGTTCGGGTGATTCTTTCCACATGGATGTCCACAGCCACAACTCTTGGTATGTCCGCTTAACAGATTCCCTTCCTGTGGCGTGCATACCTTTCCGCAATCACACTGACATTTCCATTTGCACTTCCCGCGTCCCGTCTCAGCCAGAGCCATAACCGTCAATCTGCTAAACCGTTTTCCAACAAGGCTATGCTCGGTACGTTTCAGCCATTGGCTCTTACATGAGGGGCCGCAGAAGAATTCCGTTTCCCCAAGACGAACCCTGCTGTTTCTACGAAGAAATTTGCGTCCACAGTACCGACACTGGCATTCGACCATTTTTCTCATAGTGCTTCTCCAAACAGGGGTAATTGCCCGCGGTTCATATCTTTGATGCTTATGCCAAGATCCACCGCCGCCAGACGCTCGCGGGCGATGCGGCAGTACTCCTCACTGATGTCGATGCCAATATAGCGGCGCCCGAGCATCTTCGCGGCTACGCAGGTCGTGCCGGTACCACAGAAACAGTCCAGCACGGTATCCCCGCCAACGGAGAGCAGTTTGAGCATCAACGCCAAAGGCTTCTGTGTCTTGTGTAGGGCCGTGCTGTCAGGATTCAGAAATCGCTCACCGGTCGATATACACCCAGCCGTCAGATTCGTCTCTCGTAGTATTGTTCGCAGTTGCCGCCATTGTAGACCCGGTTCTTTCCGCCATGCCCAGACGAATTCCGTTGTGAATTGTGGCACGTTATTTATGGGTAGTGAGCTTGTCACCTTGTCCCACGTAAAGAGGGCAACACGGCTCTCTTTTGGCAATAAGACCGCAATCTCAGCGACAAAGTGATATGAACAGAACGACATCAGGCCACATCGGCAAATGCGCCAGCCTTCCGGTACCCATTCCAGCGTGGCGCCCCACTCATCACCTACACTCTGGTATGCTCTGTTTCGCTTGGCAACCCCACCCGATATAAATCCGGTCGTTTTTCCCTTCAGCCCAACATACGGCGGGTCCGTGCAGACCAAATCCACCGACTTGTCCGGCAATGTCGGCAGAACTTCCTCGCATGGGGCACAGACGATACACCCCGGCGAGTGGCCGTCGAGAACAGCCTGGATATCAGGATTCACGCTTTCGCCCGCCCTTTCTTCGCCGCCACGAGGAATTCCTCTATCGCGGCCTGCCGGTGGGCCTCGTACTCTTCCTCGGTTAGCGGCTCCTTCCATGTGCCTTCTCGGCGTTGCTGCCCCTCAAGCCGCGCCATGGCAAGTTCTTCCTCTGTCACCGGATTGGTCGCCGTCCGTTTGATGGGCGTCGGGAAAGGCAGATCCCAGTTGGCAATGACAGCATTCCAGTCGATCTCCTCGAACACTGCATCGGTCCCATGCAACTGAACGATCTCAAAAACCCCCCTCTGTATATCCGGGGATCTCAATGCCTTCGGGCCGGAACGGGCATATATGAGATTGATCGGATAGATATACCGGAGTGTATCGTGCATGGCACAGTTGATGCACAAACCCTTGGGTTCGTCGGCGCGCTTGAGCATCCTCGCTGTGGACCCGGGGATGGGGTTGACCTTGCACGGCGCTTCGCAGCGTAGGCAAGAGCACTCCGACGCAAAGGTGAATTGTCTTTGGTTCGGCTTACGCATCACTTCATCCGCTCAAGCATGGTCGCTTGCCTGACAATCTGATCTGCCGATTCCCGCCAGTCCGGGAACGGCCGCTCCTTTTCGCGGAACCACCACCGATACCGCCAGCCTTGAAAACCCCGAATCCGTTCGTCTATGGTCACGGCTACGGCACCGCCGCGGCGAACAAACACGATCTCTCCTGCGTCATACTCCATCCGAACGATCGGCGCATAGCCCCGCAATCTGTTCTCGCAGACGATATAGAGTCGATCACCGGGAACACAATTCGGCCGCGCTCCC